>OGCZ01000972.1_pt1 | contig 9918 bp, 12 predicted proteins | sample 1570211 | NCBI WGS metagenome assembly OGCZ01 (sample SAMEA2582158, study PRJEB24529) | metagenome | biome: Human gut stool | place: China | collected 2011 | reverse complement strand
TTTCGTCCGGTAGAATTAACTCTTACAAATATATCTAACGCCTCATCATATGTATTTTCAGAAATACAATAGTAATGAACAATGCCATCAGAACCTGAGCTATGTATTCTTGAAAACAGCCTGCACAAATCATTTTGAATGATTTCTTCATAGCCGGCTTTTATGAGTTCCCGTAGTAATGCTCTATCGTCATCAAAAGCTAAAATGTTCTTTACTTTATAATAGTTACCATTATTTGCGTCTTCCTTTGTTAGAAAAGAGAAGCGTTTTGGTGGATTTTCATCGTCTTTTTCCTCATCTTCTTCATTCTTGTAAAAATCAAGATTGTAATATAGCTCTCTGGTTATCCAGTATTTCGGATCGCTTTTTGAACGACCACGACCACCTTTGTAGCAAGTATAAGAACCATATAACGCTATATTGAGAGATGTTATACGTTGCTGACCATCAAGGACGATGTAATAATCACCCTCTTCGCCAAACATTTCAGATGCCTTTTCGTTTTTACTTTCCTCTCTCTTAAACTCTCTAAGGAAAAAATAAAGATTGGGCTTTTCTGCGTTTAGTGTTTTTTTATTGGTTTTCCAAAAGATGCAAGATCCTATTGGATAGCCATCAACTATCGATTCAAATAGTTTTTCAATATCCTCCATGCTCCAGACATATTCCCGCTGAATATCTGGGAGAAGCAGATATTTATCTTTTGCAAGTTTGAGAGCTTCCTTTGCACTCATATCAATATATTTATTAGAATCAGCCATTGTATTATCCCTCCTTGGCTATAAAGATCGCTGTTATGTCAGCACAGTTTTTGTTGTCCAACACCTTTATCAAATAAACTCGGATTTTTTACCGTAACAAGTAATATATGCCTGCTTCTGTGCTCTTGTCAAAGCAACATAGAGAAGACATTTTTCAGCAGTATAACTCTCACGTTCTGCAACAGGATCATTATGATCTATTGCTGTCTCTAAAGGCACTATGCGGTTGTTAGCGGAAACGATGAACACAGAAAATGCTTTAGAGCTTTTTATAGAATTAGCAGTCATAAGGATCACCCTTGTTATTATAACATATCACTTTTGTGTTCGTCAACATCATCTTCTGACAGGTCGTGTCCACGTCTGCTCTTTTGTATCTCCTCGATGAATTCATCTACTTTTTTCATAATATAAAAACCGTAGAGAAATATTGCTCCAACAGATAGTGCAAGCAGAACATTTCTCACACGATCATCTCCTAGATTCTGAAACACTTCTGGATATCCCGAACCTCACCTATGACAAATGCGATGTCATCAGTTTCAATTACAGTGTCCGGTGAAGGGATAAATACCTCTTCTCCGCGTTTGATCGTCAGAATATTGATCTTGAATTTCTTTCGTATATCGATCTGTGAAAGCGACTTTCCGAACCAGTCCTTTGGTACTTTCAGTTCGTAGATCGAGTAATTGTTATCCAAGTGAATAAAGTCGAGTATGCTGTCTGATGCATATTTTGTAGCGATGCGAAGTGCCATCTGCTTCTCAGGATAGACAACCTCATCGGCTCCGTTTTTAAGCAGGAATTTCATTTGTACATCATTTGTCGCACGGGATATGACTTTCTTTGCCCCCAGCTCCTTGAGCAAAGACGTTGTTTCCAGAGAGGACTGAAACCGGCTGCCGAGGGCAACGATACAAACATCATAGTTTCCTACACCAAGCGAACGGAGAAATTCCTCATTGGTGCTGTCACCGATCCTTGCGTTGGTCACATAAGGCAGGATATCGTTGATATGCTTCTCATTTTCATCTACTGCCATGACCTCACACCGAAGCTCCTCCATGCGTCTGGCAATGTGACTGCCGAATTGACCTACTCCGATAATTAAAACTGTTTTCATATATAAGACTCCTTATCCTACGGATATTTTTTCAAGCGGTAAGCGTGAATTCTGACTGTCCGCCGACGGCAGAGCTGCATAAATGAGTGTCAGTCCGCCGACTCTCCCGAAAAACATAAGTATCATCAGTATCACACGGGATACAGCAGACAGACCGCTTGTAATGCCGAGTGACAGCCCTACAGTACCGATAGCTGAGCTTGTTTCAAACAGACAGGTCAGCAGCGGTAGATTTTCCACTCTGCTGATAATGACACCGCTTGTAAAGAACAATACAAGATACATAAACAAAACAGCGCCTGCACTGCGGACAGTTTCGTCTGATATTCTTCTTTTGAAGCACTGCACATCATTTCTGCGGCTAAACACTGTGATCGCAGAAAGTAACAGAACAGCAAAAGTCGTTGTTTTCATACCGCCCGCGGTGGAACCTGGAGAACCACCTATAAGCATAAGAATGACCATAATGGCTGTACCTGATTCATCCATAGCAGCGAGATCAGTTGTGTTAAAGCCTGCGGTTCGTGTTGTGACAGACTGAAACAGTGAATGGATCGTCCGGTCATGGATAGTCCCATGGTCATATTCAAAAAAGAAGAAATACAGCGCAGGCAGAACGATCAAGACAGCAGATGTCATCAGTACGACCTTGCTTTGCAGAGAGTAGCGCCTGATCCTGTGCTCGTGTGTTCCGATATCGCCCCAGACGAGAAAGCCGATGCCTCCCGTAATAATTAGCAGCATAATGATGATATTGAGATAGATGTTGCTGTGGTAAAAGGTCAGCGATGAGAACGGTTCTTTTATGCCGAACAGATCAAAGCCTGCATTGCAAAAAGCCGATATGCTGTGAAACAAGGAATACCACAGTCCCTTAGCGATACCAAGATCATTGCAGAAAACGGGTGCAAGCAAAGCCGCACCGATCATCTCTATGATAAGTGATGTTTTAAGGATAAAGCCTGTCAGCTTCACAATACCGCCTACCTGCGGTGCGGAGATGGATTCCTGCATCGTACTGCGCTGCCACAGACCGATTTTCCGCCCTGATGCTCTAATGATCGCAAGCCCGACGGTGATAACGCCCATACCTCCGATCTGAATTAGCATCAGAATGACCACCTGCCCAAACAGAGACCAGTATGTAGCAGTATCCTTTACAACAAGCCCAGTCACACAGGTAGCTGAAACGGCTGTGAACATTGCATCAGGGAATGAAGTCACACACCGCTGCCTTGATGAGATCGGCAGCATCAGAAGCAGCGTACCTACCAGAATTAGGCAAAAGAAGCTGATAATGATGACCCGAAATGAAGTCATATGAGTTCTGTTTTTTACTCTATTTTTATGTAACATCGTACACCTCTCGTTCAAATTATAGCTTTATTATATCACATGAGCGGTTAAAGTGCTGTTAAGATTACGGTTACGGCGTTAAGATTTCGTTAAGGCACAATATTGATGTGTGCCGCTTGCCCGTAGTCTATTAGAACACCTGCAAACCGTTCCACACAAGTCCGTATCATCATTATGGCGCGCGCCACAATGACAGCATACCCTTTTTGAAACTGAATAACCTGAGATTTGCTCACACAAGTACTTCTCAGGTCTTTTCTTTTCAGGCGGTTAGTTTTCCGCTCGGCAGGCTCGGACGGCTCTGAGGGGCGTTTCCGTTCGTCTGAAAGCACTGTCAAGCCGAGGTCATCGCCAATGCTCTTGGTGGTGAAGCAGAGACAGAAGATGAGGACACTAATAAAAAAAACAGGCTCTTGATACAAGAACCCGTTTTCATGGTGCCGGTGACCGGGGTCGAACCGGTACGGTATCGCTACCATCGGATTTTGAGTCCGACACGTCTGCCAATTCCATCACACCGGCACATAACACTATGATTATAGCATACTTTTTTCATTTTGTCAAGCAAACTGCAAGTAAATTCTGCATTTACTCGTTTGTATATTTTCAACATAAAACATATTTGACGACTCTTGACTTTTGGAGATTTTTATGATATAATTAAAAACAAGGCAGTAGAGAGATTATTTTCTCCGTCATCGGCAATTACGGAACTGCTGCCGCAAAATAATCGGGAGGGATCTATCGTGAATATAAATGAAATGACAGTGCTTATATGCGACGATTCTATGTTCGCTCGCAAAAAGCTCAGTATGTCTATTTCTGGATTTGGAGTAAAAGCCGTTTATGAAGCAGCCGACGGTGAAGAGGCTGTTAGCAAATATAAGGAGTTCAAGCCTGACGTGGTTTTCATGGATATCATTATGCCAAAGGTAACAGGTATTGAAGCCCTCAAACAGATAATAGCAGAAGACCCTGACGCTAAGGTGATAATGGCTTCTTCTGTTGGTACTCAGAGCCATTTGAAAGACGCTCTTAAGTCGGGAGCTGTGGACTTTTTGCAGAAACCTATAGCTGATAATGACGCTCTTAAAGTCCTTGAGAACGTTGCAAAGGGGGTACTGTAAATGTTTGCGCAGTTTTTTGGAGGCTACCTCTTTAACCATAAGCTTTGTACCGCTGAGGATCTTACTCAGGCTTTCGAGGCTAAAAAGCATACAAGACTTCGCCTTGGCGTTCTCGCTATAAACGCTGGTCTTATGACAGCCGAGCAGGTGGAGCACGTCAATATCACTCAGCAGAGTGTCGATAAACGTTTTGGCGACCTTGCCGTGGAGCTTGGCTATGTTACCGCTGACGACGTTGAAAAGCTTCTCGCTCAGCAGCCTACTGATTATCTGCTCCTGGGTCAGACCCTTGTTAATAACGGTGCTCTTACCAACGCCGAGTTTGAAAAGGCACTTAAAGACTATAAGGCTGAAAATCAGATAACCGACGATATTTCAGACAATCAAACAGAAACTTTACATAACCTTATCAATGAGTTCTATCATTTTGACAATGATGAAAATGCTCGTATCTGTACTGATTATGTTACTTTGCTTTTCAAAAATCTTATCAGATTTATCGGTGACGATTTCACTCCTATGGAAGCGTCAGTTATAAAGAATTTTGCAGCAGAACATATCGTTATCCAAAAAATAAATGGAAAGTATAACGCTGAGGCTTGCATTGCCACAGATTCAAAGACATATATGGCTTTCGCTGAGAGGTTTGCAAAAGAGAGCTTCACGGAGGTCGATGACTTTGTAAACGCTACAGCAGGCGAATTTCTGAACGTAAACGACGGTCTGTTCGTTGTAAATGAGTCAAACGAGCATGGCGTTGAGCTTACACTTACACCGCAGGAATTTTTGGAAAATGGTGAGCTTGCCCTGTCAGGCACTGCATTCTGTATCCCGGTGAACTATCCGTTCGGCAAGCTGAATTTCATTATTGCCACCTGATATAATTTTACAAGCGCATAATATCCGCCGCTGTCCAGCTTTGTTCAGCGGCGTTGATGTTCTTTGCCTTTTTTATAACTTTTTTTCAAAAACACTTGAAATTTCATTGGAAGTATGTTATAATAGTAAGGTAACAAAAGTTAGATTGATATGATTCAGTTATTGTTCCTCATCAATCCGAGATATAGGTGTGCGGGTCCTGTGCAATGAAACGCTGTGAACCATGTCAGGCGGGGAACCGAGCAGCATTAAGCGGTTTGTTTCGTGTGTCACAGTTCCGCCCGCACGCCCATATGTCGGATTGTTTTTTTTATTTTCTTGATTGGAGTGAGAGTTTTGTATCAGGCATTGTACAGAAAATGGCGTCCAATGTCATTTGACGATGTTGTTTCACAACCGCATATTACAACTACTCTCAAAAATCAGATAAAAAGCGGCAAGACCGCTCATGCCTATCTTTTCACAGGCTCGAGAGGTACGGGAAAGACCACCTGCGCAAGAATTTTTGCAAAGGCTATCAATTGCCTTGACCCACATGACGGTGAGCCATGCCTTGAATGTGAGATATGCAAAGACGCTGACAACGGCACTCTTTCCGATATTATCGAGATTGACGCTGCTTCAAATTCTAAAGTAGACGATATCAGAGAATTGCGTGAAGGCGTTGTCTATACTCCTGAAAGATGTAAATATAAGGTATATATCATAGACGAGGTGCATATGCTTTCCGCTGGCGCATTCAATGCCCTGCTGAAAACTATGGAAGAACCTCCTCCGCATGTCAAGTTTATTCTTGCCACTACGGAGATACATAAAGTTCCTGCAACTATCGTGTCGAGATGCCAGCATTTCGACTTTCACAGGATAAGAAACGAGGATATCGTTTCAAGGCTTATGTATATTGCTTCTCAGGAGGGCTTTACCCTCCACGAAGATGCCGCAGGCATGATAGCAAGGCTTTCTGACGGTGGTATGCGTGACGCACTTTCTCTTTTAGACCAGTGCGTTGCCTATGAAAATGACATCACCCTTGACGTTGTGTCCTCAGCTTCCGGCATTGCAGGACGTGATTATCTTTTTGATATTCTCGAAAAGATAGCCGAAAAGGATGCCGCAGGCGCACTCAGGGTCGTTGACAAGCTTTATGATATGTCAAAAGATCTGAAAGTCTTGGCAGGTGAACTGCTCGCTCAGATGAGAAATGTCATGATAATCAAAACTATCGACAACAACAAGGATCTTATAACTTGTCTGCCTGACGAGTATAAAAGACTTAAAGCCCTTGCAGAACGCATGAAGCTTGACGAGATACTCGGGGATATAAATACTTTGCAGGAGTGCAGCGAGCGTTTTGCAAAAAGCACATCAAAGCGTATCGAGCTTGAAATGTGTATCATAAAGCTGTGCGGAGCTGCTCAAAAAGCAGGTGCAACTGTACAGGCTGTATCAGGCAATGCTGAGATCACAGTGCTTCTTAATAGAATAACTCAGCTTGAGAATGCACTAAAAAATGGTGCCGTTTTGCAGACTCAACCGCAGATCGCCACACCAGTTCAGCAGGAACAAGCTCCACCACCAAAGCCTTTTGACCCGGATTTCAAGAAAATGAAAGCAAGCGACTTCAAGCTTGTGCAAACTTGGGACAACATTGTGGAGCAGGTCAAGCAGACAAATCCTGCCATAGGCTGTTTCTTAGTCAATTCAAAGGCTTATATGTGTCAGAATGTGTTGCTTATGATAGTACACAATGACTTTTATCTCAAAAAGTTCAAAGCAAGCGGCGATGCTACGGTGCTTAATGAGATACTGAAAAATAATTTCGGACAAAACTTCACTATCAAAGTCAAATCAGCCAAAAATGTCGCACCTGAGGATACGGAAAATCCTATAAATCAGTTGCTTGACAAAGCGAAAAAACTTGATATTGAAGTTGATATAAAAAAATAATTTTGAATATAAGGAGTTTTTAAAATGAAAGCAAGACTTCCACAGGGAATGGGCAAGGGTCCTTCCAATAACATGAATCAGATGCTCAAGCAGGCTCAGAAAATGCAGGACGAGATCACAGCTCTTCAGGCAGACCTTGAGCAGAGAGAGTTCACAGGTACAGCAGGCGGCGGAGTTGTTGAGGTAACTATCAACGGCAAGAGAAACGTACTTAAGCTTGATATCAAGCCTGAGGTAGTTGATCCAGAGGACGTTGAAACACTTCAGGACCTCGTTATGGCAGCTTTCAATCAGGCTGTTGCTAACCTCGATGAAGTAAGCGACACTGAAATGCAGAAACTCACCGGCGGAGTATCATTCCCAGGTCTGTTTTAATGGCTGAGTCAAACGCACTGCCTTTGGTACTTCTGGCAGAGCAATTTGCAAAGCTCCCTGGTATAGGCATGAAGTCCGCACAGCGCCTTGCCTACTATGTTATGTCCATGACAGACGAGGACGCATCGGCTTTTGCAGCGGCTATCACTAATGCCCACAAAAGCGTTCATCTTTGCAGCGTTTGCCAGAACTTTACTGACAAGCCAAAGTGTCCTATCTGTGCCGACCCAAGACGTGACCACACAACGGTCTGCGTAGTAGAAGACCCGAAGGATATAGCCGCTTTCGAGCGTACTAAGGAGTACAAAGGCGTTTACCATGTTTTGCATGGACTTCTCTCCCCTATGGACGACATTTCCCCTGACAAGCTTAAAATAAAAGAACTGCTTGCGAGGATAGAACCTGAGAATGTTAAAGAAGTCATTATGGCTACTAATCCTACAGTTAATGGCGAAGCTACGGCAATTTACATTTCAAGGCTGCTGAAACCCCTTGGTGTAAAGGTCACACGTTTGGCGTTCGGTCTACCCGTTGGCGGAGTGCTTGAATATGCTGATGAAGTGACGCTTTATAAGGCTTTGGAAAATCGAAACGAAATATAAGGAAAACCTCCCCGAACTATTCGGAGAGGTTTTTTTTACGTCTAAGATTTTTGAAAAATTCCGTCAGTGTATCTGCACACTGCTCTTGCAGTATACCGCCTGTGCAAAGAGGTTTGTGATTATAGGGTAGCTCAAAAAGATTTACCACCGACCCACAAGAACCAGCCTTTTTGTCATACGCACCAAAAACCACACGCTCAATTCGAGAATTTATTATCGCACCCGTACACATAGGACAAGGCTCGAGAGTAACAAAAAGCTCACAACCCATAAGCCGCCAACCGCCAAGATTGCGACTCGCTTCCTCAATAGCCACAAGTTCGGCATGAGTCAAAGGGGAACGCCCATACTCACGACGATTGAATCCCCTGCCGATTATTTCACCGCTGGAACGCTTCACAACTATCGCACCCACGGGTACTTCCCCCTGTTCTGCGGCAATTTCCGCAAGCTCCAACGCTTTTTTCATGTAAAGCTCATCCCTCGTCATATTATCCTCGCACACACAAACATGGTCACAAGAATTGCAGCTATCCACACTGCGATCGAGTTAGTTGCAATGAAAGACTTAACTCGCTTTGACATCGTCATAAAGGAATTATCATTTTCAATGTTGAATGTCCAGTCACCAAAGCTTGTAAGCTTCGAGTACATCACAAGTGATACACCAACGATCACTGTACAGATTATGACTTCTGCTATTTTGGCATAAGGAAGATCATAGAGAACAATGTAACTTAATACAAAATTCGTGATGTGGGCGCAAATACTCATTGAAATTGCAGTAAAAACCGAGCCTGTTCGTATAGTAAAAAGTCCAAGAACTGCAGTGCAGCACACAACAAAAGGCAGATATGTAATATCATAGTAGCACAAACCGTTCACAACAGCAGTGATCATAATAGCGAAGGTGTCACCAAATTGACGAAAAGTCTGCAAAAAAACTCCTCGAAATACTATCTCTTGCATTATAGGAACAATGATCGCAAAGAAAGCAAAAGAAACAAGAGCAACAACAGGATCCTCAGAGAATACAAAAATAGAATATATCCCGTCTAAATGCACAGTTGAAAACAGCAGACTAAGGATATATTGTCCAACTCTGCCCACAACGATTATGACCATCATAATTACCACAGCAGTTCCACGCATTTTTTCGTAGCCCTTTGAATTTGCAAAAACGACTTTGTTAGGGATCTTAGTAACGATCTTAAAAATAAGACCAGGCACAACAAACTTTGCAGCAAACAACAGACCTAAAATGAAAGTCATTCCTACACCATATATGCCATATCCGCCATCTGTTTGAGAAAAATACACAAATGTACCAGTTGTATCCGGCGCGTATTTATTCACTATAAAATAGTTAAGAAAATCAATAGCAAGCATTACCACAAGACAAATGCCCAACAAACTACAGCATTTTAGCATAGAGATCCTCTCTGCTACCTCTGCCTTATGAGGCACAAAACCCTCGCCATCAATGTATGAGTGTTCTCTTGTATCATGTATAAACTGGAATCCAAAAGAATTCTGAGGATTTGAACGCCACTTTGCAAACGACTTCTTATAATCATCACTCTGATTTTGATAAGTTGTATCCTGGGCAACGTCAATCATATAATCTTTAGTATTTGTATCGTTCAAATTCTCACCCCCGATATACTAATTATAGCATATCACCGTACTTTTTTAAAGCATACAAATATCATTTAACTTATTATTCATAATATTTTAAGACAAAAAAA
>OGCZ01000968.1_pt1 | contig 9955 bp, 7 predicted proteins | sample 1570211 | NCBI WGS metagenome assembly OGCZ01 (sample SAMEA2582158, study PRJEB24529) | metagenome | biome: Human gut stool | place: China | collected 2011 | reverse complement strand
TCGCGGTTGAGCCAGTCGTGGGTGGTGCGGCCCTCCAGCCCCTTGTTGTAGCCCAGGAACGAAAGCTCCGCCACCAGCCTGCTGCGATGCTGCCAGCCGAAAAAGACCGCCAACACCCGGCAGACCGTGCGGGCAAACGCGACCAGCGCTTTCGGCTGGAAGCCGGTCCCCAGGATGATGGCACCGTCCAGCTCACTGCCCCACTCGCACAGATACTGCCGTGCATAGAACGAGCCCATGCTGTGGCCCAGCAGGAAATACGGCACGCCGGGGTAGAGCTGTTTCGTCAAGACGGTCATGGCGTGGAGGTCATCCAGCACTGCCCGGTTGCCGTCCGGCTCGGCAAAATAGCCGTAGTCGGCCATGGGCCGGATGGACCCGCCATGGCCCAGATGGTCGTTTCCAGTCACGAGGATGCCCCGTGCAGCGAGGTACTCGGCCAGCGGCTTGTAGCGGTCGATGAACTCCACCATCCCGTGCGAGAGCTGCACGATGGCGCGCACTTCGCCCTCCGGCACACAGCGGAACGCATGAAGCATCCGCCCCGGGGCGCTCGACGGCAGCGTAAAATCGATCATCTGGCTCATAGCGTCTTCTCCTTTTTGCGGCCCGTGCTCAGAGGGCGCCGATCTTCTTCCGGCAGGCGGAGCAGATGCAGTAGCCTGCGAACTGCACGGCCTGCTCATCGACGGTCCCGCAGAAGTCGCAGCTTCCCTTCGGGCGGTACTTTTTGAGGACGATGGCGTCTCCGTCAACGAAGATTTCGAGCTTTGCATCCGTTTCCAGCTTCATGCTGGTGCGCAGCTCCTTGGGCAGAACAATCCGCCCCAGCGCATCGATCCCGCGAACGATTCCTGTACTTTTCATTTTGTGCTTCTCCTTTGCCTAATTCGCACTGCTTCTCGTATTTTCCTCATTTTTCCGGGCCACGCTGCCCGGCCACAAATCCGGTGATAGGAAAATTGTTCCAGTGCTTCATTAGTATACAAAATAGTTTCTGCTTCGTCAACGCTTGCGGTTCTTTTCGACAAAAACTTCCCGGATGTTTTTGGAATGGGCACAAAAACGCCCGAAGGCAGTCCGCCTCCGGGCGAAAAGTTCTGGTTCTTGGGATTTTTTAAGATTTTTTGCTGCTCGTCCCACGCTTCGAGTCGTTCCGTCCCGGCACCAGAAACAGGGCATCTTCGTCCGGGATGGGGCACGTTTTTCCGCCGCAGCAGGCAGAGAGCGACACGGCGACCAGAGACATCTTCTCCGTATCCGACAGGTGCCCGTAGACCCAGATCTCCGCCGAAGCCCCCGGCTTCAGCACGGTGCTCCGGGCCGACGTGACGACGTAGCAGGGATATTCGTCCGTCTGCGCTCCGTTCGTCAGATAACAGAGCGAACCAATCCAGCGGCTCTTTGTGCCGCTCTGGTAGAGCCGGTCTTCCCGGAACGTCCCATCCGCAGCATCCGTAAACTGTGCGGCGGTATTTTCCAGGTCCAGCGTCTCCTTTGTGTGGTTCTTCACCCGGAAGTGCACACAGAAACCGGACGGCGTCAGGGTCTGCCCCAGCACGGCAAACTCCGGGAACGCCGCGGACGCATCCGGCTCCTGCACTTCCGACGAGGCAGGCGTCCCGGACGCTGCCGGTGTTTCCGGGGCCGACGGTGCGCTGGATGCAGGCGGCGAGGCCGGTGCCTCGGATGCCGCGGGCGGCTCTGAGACGGCAGGGCGTTCTGACGCGGCCGGGCGCTCAGAGCTGGCCGGCGGCTTCGGCTTTGCGGATGGCGCCGAAGCGGCGGTACTGTCCGACGGCGCAGCCGACTCCGCAGGGGCCTGCAGCTTCTTCTTCGGCGTCAGGCTGCCGATGGCCTGCTCCTTCCACAGAAAATCCGCCCGTATCCAGCTGCCTTCGCTGGCCGGGAGGAATACATACCCATACGCCACCGCGCTCTGCCCCGGCTGCAGGGCTTCGGCTGCGCTTTCAAGGGCCGCAACGACCGGCTTTTTCACCACAGTCTCCTGCGTCGTCCGGAGCACCGCCGTCAGATGTTCTGCGGCCTTGCCCGCAGCGACCCGGTCCGCAGACATGCCGTCCACTGCGTTGTCCACCGTCACGTTCCCAAGCGATGCGCTGGTGTTGAACGCATGGACGACCTGTTCCGTCGTATTTTCCACGCGGACTTTGACCACGATGAGGGTGCCCTCCTGCCCGGAGCAGACCGCCGATACGCTGGTGTAGTCCATCGGCTCACAGCGGAGAAAGTCTTCCACTTCCGGTTCCTGCGGCGATTGAGCTTCCGACTCAGACTCGGCTGTCGAACTGGACACCGATTCCGGTTCCGAAGGCGCGGGTGCCGCCGGGGAAGAAGCCGTGTCCTCGTCCGTTCTGCCCGCCGCCGGAGCAGACGCGGGCGGTTCCGGTGCAGCTGCCCCGCCTCCGCCGCAGCCGGTCAGCAGCAGAACGGCCAGACAGAGCAGCACCGCAAGTGCCCTGCTCTTTTGCCGCACTGCATCGAACGATTTTTGTTTCATTGCCTCCGCCTCCGCCCGAATGTGTTGAAATGTGTCGTTTTTATTTGACCGTTTTTCGTGCCGTTTGTCAATCGTTTCGGCAGCGTTTTGCTCCAAAGTTTTTCTCCGAAAATTGGGCAGATTCGACGATTTTGATCGTTTCCGGGAGAGAACGCCCCCTTCCGGCCGTTCTTCGCGTCTCCTCGTTGACAAAATCGCGCTGAACAGTTAAACTAAAGGGTAGCAATTCACAAATTTATTTGCCGATATAGATAAGGAGCGTTTTTTATGCCGAGCAATAAAGTCCGCACCCGTTTTGCACCCTCGCCCACGGGTTATATGCACGTTGGCAACCTGCGTACCGCCCTGTACACCTACCTGATGGCCAAGCACGAGGACGGCACCTTCATCCTCCGCATCGAGGACACGGACCAGGGCCGCTATGTGGAAGGCGCTGTGGACGTCATTTACAACACCCTGCGCGAGGCCGGGCTGAACTGGGACGAAGGCCCGGACATCGGCGGCCCGGTCGGTCCCTATGTCCAGAGCGAGCGGATGGGGATGTTCAAACAGTATGCCGAACAGCTGGTCGCTGAGGGCAAGGCATATTACTGCTTCTGCACCGAGGAGCGCCTGGAAGCGCTGCACGCCGAGCAGCGCGCCAACGGCGAGATGACCCACTACGACGGCTGCTGCCGCGACCTGCCCGAAGAGGAGGTCCAGAAGCGTCTGGCCGCCGGAGAGCCTTATGTCATCCGCCAGAAGATCCCCCGCACCGGCATCACCGGCTTCGACGATGTGGTCTACGGCCACATCGAGGTCGAGAACAGCGAGATGGACGACCAGATCCTCATCAAGACCGACGGGATGCCCACCTACAACTTCGCCAACGTCGTGGACGACCACCTGATGGGCATCACCCATGTCATCCGCGGCAGCGAGTACCTGTCTTCCACACCCAAATACAACCTGCTGTACCAGGCATTCGGCTGGGAGATCCCCACCTATATCCACTGCCCGCCGGTCATGAAGGACGCCCAGAACAAGCTGTCCAAGCGCAACGGCGATGCAAGCTATCAGGACCTGCGCGCCAAGGGCTACCTGAGCGCTGCCATCCTGAACTATATCTGCCTGCTGGGCTGGAGCCCCAGAGGCGAATACGCCGAACAGGAGATCTTCTCCCTCGACGAGCTGCGCAAGGTCTGGAGCCCGGACGGCATCTCCAAGTCTCCGGCCATCTTTGACCCGCTCAAGCTGCGGGCCATTAACGCAGAGTATATCCGCCGCCTGAGCCCGGACGCATTTCTGGCTGCGGCGGAGCCCTGGATCGACCAGGCTGTCCACACCCCCATTGACAAGAAGCTGCTCTGCACCAACCTGCAGCCCCGCTGCGAGGTGCTGGGCGAGATCCCCGCGCAGCTGGACTTCTTCGATGCGATGCCGGAGTACGACGTGAGCCTGTACACCAACAAGAAGCAAAAGACCACCCCGGAGTCCGCAAAGGAAGCGCTGGAAGCACTGCTGCCCGTGCTGAGTGATGCAGCTCTGGACTACTCCGACCGCGACGCCGTCTTTGATGCCTGCAAGGCCAAGGCTGAAGAGCTGGGCAAGAAGAACGGCTGGCTGCTCTACCCGCTGGGCATCGCCCTGTCCGGCAGACAGCGCACCCCCGGCGGCGGCACCGACCTCGCCTGCATGATGGGCCGCGAGACGACCCTTGCCCGCGTGAAAGCCGCCATCGAGAAGCTGAACGGCTGAATCTTCTAAAATTTCCAAAAAGCCCTGCGGTTTTTGTACGCCGCAGGGCTTTTTTCTTGGTTTTAGCAAAAGGATGCCGCTTCGCTTCACCCTCCCAAAAACCGCCCGGCGGCCGCGCTACAGTATATGCACAAGGCGCGGGAAACAGAACAACACAAACGATCCCCGCCGGAAAGCGGGGATTTTTTTATGCACGATCTTCTCAGGCAGGATGCCCTCCATCCCTTTGCGGCGGCGCTGCTACCGCGCGCAGCCGTCCGCCCGGCCCTGCGGCAGGGTTCGGCTTTTCTGGCCGGGCTGCTCGGCGGCTGGGCGGTGCTGTATGGGGCGCTCATCCCCTTCGGGCTGGGGCTGACGCTCGGCTTTGCGGAGGACTGCTTCGCCGCCTGTGCGGCCGGGGCAGTGCTGGGACTGCTGCTCCATGGGTTCGGGGCGCTGTCGCTGGACAGCATCTGTCTGCTCTGCGCCATCGGGGCCGCTGTGGCGGCACGGTGGCTCTGGCCGGGCCGGTTCCGGCCCGCCCTGCTGGCGGGCTGCGGAGCTCTGGGGCTGGGGGCCGTCTGCTTTGCCTTCGGCCCCACCGGCGGCGGGGTAGACCTGCTGCTCACCTGCGGGGCAGATGCTCTGCTGGCGGGAGCGCTGGGCTTTGCCCTGCGGCGGTTCCCGCCCGAAACGCCCGGCGCGGGGATGCTGCTCGTCGGGGCCGCTGCCGCTGCGGCCCTGGGCGGGGTCGCACTGGGGCCGGTCTGCCTTGGCGTCGTGTTCTGCGCCGTACTGGAAGCCGCCCTCTGCTGCCGGGGCCAGGGGAAAGCCGCCCTTTCCTGCTGTGCCGTGCTGGGTGCAGCCCTCTGCGGGGCGGATGCCTCCCTCGGCCCAGCGGCGGCCGGGCTCTCCTGCGCCAGTGCAGCGGCTGCTCTGCTGGCGCCCGGACGCCGGGTGGAAGCGTTTGCCGCCTATGCGGGCGGCTGTGTGACGGGAGTGCTCTGCGTTCAGCCGCCCGGCAGTGCCTTTGGCTTTGCCTTCAGCGCCGGGGCGGGGCTGGGGCTGGCCGCGCTGCTGCCCGGCGGCTGGCTGGCCCCGGTGCCCGCAGACGAACCGGACGCACCGGAGGAGCGGCCCCGCTTTTCGGCCGCGGCCACCCGGCTGGAAGCAGTGGCCGAAAGCCTGTCCTCCCTCGCGGAGACCGTCAACGAGGTCTACGACGCCCTGCCCCACCGGTGCGAGACCTTCCGCTGGGTCATCGACAACGCCCACGATGCACTCTGCTTCAACTGCGGGCGGCGGGAGAGCTGCTGGAAGCAGGAATACACCGCGACGCTGGACGGCATGAACGCCCTGCGGCCCATTCTGGAACGGAACGGCCATCTGGAGACCGGCGACCTTCCGGCCCAGCTGGGGCGCTGCATCCACCCGGCGGCGCTCTGCGCAGCGGTGAACAAAGCCTTTGCGCTCTACCGCAGCCGGAAGGAGACCCGCGTCCACGCCGAAGCCATGCGCACAGCCCTGACCGAGCAGTACAGCGCCGTGGCCGATGCGCTGGGGGTGCTGAGTGAACAGCTGGGCCGCCCCGGCACACCGGAACCCTATAAATCCGGGCGGGTGGCCGACTTTTTTGCCAGCCTCGGCACGCCGCCGCTGGAATCTGCCGTCACGCTGGACGACCTGGGCCGGACGCGGGCCGCTGTCACCCTGCCCCGCACCCGGTTCTCTGCCCCGGAGCTGGCCGCACTGGCACAGGAGGTCGGGCGGCTCTGCCGCCGCACCTTCGACCCGCCCCAGGTGCTCTCCTGCAAGGGGATGACGACCCTGCTCTTCTGCGAAAAGCCCGCTCTGCGGGCCGTCTTCGGGTCTGCCGGGAGCGCCGCGCGGGGCAGCATCTCCGGCGATGCGGTCCAGCAGTTCTGCAGCCCCACCGCTGCGCAGATGATCCTCTGCGACGGCATGGGCACCGGACGCCCGGCCGCTGTGGACGGCAATCTGGCCGCAGAATTGACGGCCCGCCTGCTCAAGGCAGGCTTCACCGCCGAGCTGGCCGCACGGCTGGTCAACGTAGCACTGGCCCTCAAGAGCGATGAGGAGAGCGGCGCGACCCTCGACCTCATCAGCGTGGACCTCTATACCGGCACGGCCCGGCTGTTCAAGGCCGGGGCCGCACCGGGTTTTCTGGTCCACGGCGGGCGGGCACGGCCTGTGGGGGATGCCAGCCTGCCCATCGGCATCCTGGGCGGGGTGAACGGGCAGAGCCGGGTGGTGCATCTGGCGGCGGGCGATTACGCCGTGCTGGTGTCGGACGGTCTGCTCGTGGACGGCACCGGCTGGGTGCTCAAGCAGCTGGAGCTCTCTGCTGCCGCAGCCGACCCGCCCGAAGTGCTGGCCAAAACGCTGGTGGAAACGGCCCGCGCCCGCGCCGAGGCGACCGGCCGCCCCGACGACATCACCGCAGCCGTGCTCCGGCTGGAAGCCTGCGGGCGTTGATTTATTCACAAATAGGGACTATAATAACACTATCTTTTTTGTGGGAGGTCCCTTTCTATGCTGCATCTTACCGTTGCGCAGGACGGAAGCGGCGATTACGCTTCGGTGTCCGAGGCTGTGCTGGCCGTACCTTATGAACTGGAAGCCGAGATCGTCATCGGGCCCGGCGTCTACCGGGAAAAGCTGGTCTGCGAAAAACGCTGCATCACCCTGCGGGGTGCCGGTGCCGACCAGACCATCCTCGTCTGGGCCGACGGCGGCAAGCTGCCCCACCCGGACGGGCGGCCCACCCACACCTTCCGCAGCTACACGGCCTTCTTCAGCGGGGAGAGCCTCACCGTGGAAGACCTGACCATCGCCAACGATGCCGGGCCGGGCAGTCTGGTGGGGCAGGCCATCGCAGCCTATGTGGACAGCGCACGGGCCGTGTTCCGCCGGGTGAAGCTGCTGGGCAATCAGGACACCCTGTTCTGCGCCCCGCTGCCCGAAAAGGAGCGGGAGAAGGACGGCTTCCTCGGCCCCCGCACCTTTGCGCCCCGGCGGGCCTCCGCGCAGTATTACCAGAACTGTGAGATCGCGGGCGACATCGACTTCATCTTCGGCGGGGCAGACGCCCTGTTCGAGCAGTGCACTCTGCGCACCGTGAACAACCACATCCCCCGCAGCTTCGTCACGGCACCGTCCGGCCCGGCGGACGGGCTGGGCTTTGTCTTCTGGGACTGCGATCTCGTCTCGGACTGCCCGGCCGGGACGGTCTATCTGGGCCGGCCCTGGCGTCCCACCGGCAAGACCACCGTGCTGGACTGCCGCCTCGGTGCCCACATCGCCCCCGACGGCTTCTCGCCCTGGAACGACCGCACCGACACCGGCCTTGCCTCCTTTGCGGAGGAGGGCAGTTCCGGCGCAGGGGCTGCGCCCCGCCCGGCCTGGGTGAACGAACCCTCCGCCGCCGATGCGGCCGCACTGCTGGCCCGTGCCCGGAAGCGCTGCCGCCCGGAAGTTTAAGAAAAAAGGAACGTCACGATGAAAAAGCTCCCCAACGCCGTCAAATGGCTCATCATTCTGGCCGTGCTGGCCCTCATGGGCTGGATGCTGGTCCAGGTCAACGACCGCGCCTCCCGTGTCAAGATGCCCGACCCGGACAACAGCCTGGGCATCTACCGTTCTGCCGACTCATAACAAAAAATCCTGCGCTTTTGCGCAGGATTTTTTGTTACTCTGAAGTCATGATGAACCAGAACGTCGTTCCTTTGCCCACGGTGCTCTGCACACCGAAGCGGAAGCCGTGCTGCTGGAAAATGGCTTTTGTGATGGACAGGCCCAGGCCCGTGCCCTGCTTGCCCGCATCGGAGCGGGAGCGGTAGTAGCGGTCAAAGATATAGGGCAGATCCTCCGCAGCGATGCCGGGGCCGTGATCCTCGACCTCGACCCGGACGCCCTCGGCAGATGGTGCGGCCCGCAGCACGAAGATGCCGTCCGCTCCCATGTGGTGCATCGCGTTGCCCAGCAGGTTGTGCAGCGCCCGCTGCATCATGTTGGGGTCGGCGTAGACGGGCAGTTCCTCGTCCGGCAGCTCCAGTTTCAGCTGCCAGCCGTTCTGGGCACAGACGGCGTCGTACCGTTCGCTGACCTCGTCGCAGAGCTGGCCCATATCGAAATGGACTTTCTCGCATTTTTCCGCGCCGCTCGTCACCTTGCTCAGTTCCATGACGCTGGAGACCAGAGCCGTCAGGCGGTCGGCCTCGTCCACGATGATGTTCATCTGCTCGTCGCGGTGAACCTTGTCGTCGCCGGTGATGTCGCGCACCGTCTCGGCGTAGCCCTTGATGAGGGTGAGCGGGGTGCGCAGGTCGTGGGAGACATTGGCCAGCAGGTCCCGCTGCATCTGGGAGGCCCGCTGGACTTCCTTCGCCATGTGGTTGAAATCCTCGGCCAGGTCGCCAAGCTCATCGTTCCGGCCCGTTTCCACATGGACGGCATAATCGCCCTGGGCCACCTGCCGCGCTGCACCGGAGAGCTGGCGCAACGGCTTTGTGAACCACTCGCTGAACAGCCACGCCGCGCTCATCGAGAAGGCGAAGATGAGCGCCGCCGCCAGCGGCAGCACGGTGCTCATCACCTCGCCCGCCTCAGACACGTGCATCAGGGTGGTGCTCACCAGCACCGTATAGGCCCCATCGGCGGTCATCCGGCCCACGACCAGCTGATTGTAGGCCGACGGCTTGGCCGCCGGGAGCACACGGGCGAAGGCCCCGTTCTCGCGGCAGTACTGCCGCACCTGCCGGGCGGTGGAATAAACGATGTCGTCATCCAGCGTATCGGGGAACGACTTCTGGTGCAGGCTGCAATAGGAGAGGTTCTCGTATTTTTTAATGGTGCGGAGCGTTGCGTCCGAAATGTCCACGCAAAAGCTGCTCAGTTCCCCGTTGGAATAGATGTCGCTGCCCAGCTGGCTGAAGAAGTCGTCGTTCGTCACCTTGATGCCGCCGAACGCCCAGTACGAGAGGATCTCCCCCTTTGCGATGGCGTCATCCATCTCGGCCACGATCATCTCGGCCTCTGCCGTCAGCTGCTTCTGGATGTGTTTGGTGTACAGCGGCTCCAGCAGCTGGGTGCTCAGGAACCAGAACAACCCCAGCAGCAGCAGGCAGATCAGGCACAAGAACCACATCATCTGCCCGCGGATGCCGATGGAACGCCGCTTTTTTCCCAGTTGCCGCATCAACTGCGCTCCTCCGTTTTATCGTGCCGCATCGGGGTCGAACTTGTAGCCGATGCCCCAGACCGTGGCGATGTAGCCCCGGCACTTGCCCAGGTGGCCGCGCAGCATCTTGACATGGGTGTCCACGGTGCGGTCCTCGCCGAAGTAATCGTAGTTCCACACCTTCTGCAAGATCTTTTCGCGGCTGAGGGCGATGCCCTTGTTCGATGCCAGGAAGACCAGCAGGTCGAACTCCTTGGGCGTCAGGCTCACTTCTTCGCCCGCCACGCGGACGGTGTGGCTGGCCGTGTCGATGGTCAGGTCGCCGAAGGTCATGGTGCCGTCGGAAGCCTCGCTCCGGGGCATGGTGCGGTTGAGCACGGCCCGGACGCGGGCCACCAGCTCGCGCGGGGAGAACGGCTTGACCACATAGTCGTCCGCGCCGCCCTCCAGGCCCGCCAGTTTATCGTATTCCTCGCCGCGTGCGGTCAGGATGATGACCGGGGTGTTGATGTGGCGGG
>OGCZ01000959.1_pt1 | contig 10103 bp, 8 predicted proteins | sample 1570211 | NCBI WGS metagenome assembly OGCZ01 (sample SAMEA2582158, study PRJEB24529) | metagenome | biome: Human gut stool | place: China | collected 2011 | reverse complement strand
AGCATTATCGGAAGAACCTCTGTGATCCGAAGACAAAGACGCTGATTTTCTCGGACATGCTCGACTTCCCGAAAGTGATTAGTTTGTATAACGCTTTCCACGGAAGAATCCGACTCGGTTTCGGTATCGGCACCAATCTGGTAAACGATTTGGGAATTCCGGCACTTCAGAATGTCATTAAATTGATTCGCTGCAATGATCAGCCTGTGGCAAAACTCTCTGACGATCCGATAAAGAGTATGTGCGAAGATGAATCGTATTTGCGCTATCTGAAAAGCGTTTTTAACATTTGATAAAAATTACCATTATCTGAAAATTAACAACTTAACCCAGCGGATTTGATAGACTTTTATCTTTTCTCTTAGACAGTTATCAATTTTTGACTGTTTGAAGGAGCAGAATTTATTTCTGATGTCATAACGACAATCGGACTTAAATTCTGCTTTAGTTTTGTTTAGCGGTCCTCGAGGCATTTAATGAATTCGATTCCGGCATTTTTGTTCTGCCGGCCGCGAACGTAGAAAAGGTAAATGATGAACAAGAAAACAACATTCCTCGGAGCAGTGGCGGGGTTATCCGGCTTGCTTCCGATTTCTGCCCATGCGGCGCTTCCCGGTGCCGAACTGAGCTTGTGCTGGGCGATCCCTTTCGCTGGTATTTTGCTCAGTATTGCCCTGGGACCTCTGCTTTTTGCACATTTCTGGCACAAAAACTACGGCAAAGTCGCCTTGATGTGGGCAGTTTTGGCAGCCGTTCCGCTCTTTATGTTCTTTGGAACACAGACTTCTATCGAAGCACTCGCACACGCTCTGATCGGTGATTACGTTCCGTTCATTATTTTCGTCGGTTCTCTTTACATTGTTGCCGGCGGTATTCACCTGAGAGGCTCGTTCGTCGGCAAACCCTGGTTGAACACGACATTTCTTTTAAGCGGCGCTATTCTGGCCAATCTGATGGGTACCACGGGCGCCGCGATGCTTTTGATTCGTCCTTTATTAAGTGCGAACAGAAGACGTCACTATCAGATGCACACCTACATTTTCTTCATTTTCATTGTCGCTAATATCGCGGGTTCATTAACTCCGCTCGGCGATCCTCCCTTGTTCCTGGGTTTCCTGCGCGGCGTGACCTTCTTCTGGACCGCTGCTCATCTTTGGGAAGTGACCGGCCTTGCCGTGGGACTTCTTCTGATCATTTATTTCCTTCTGGATACTTGGCTCTACAAGAAAGAACTTAAAGACAACGAAGAACTCAAGAAGCCTGTTGCCTACGTTCCGTTCGGATTCGAAGGCTCTATCAACTTCGTTCTTCTTGCCTGTATCGTGGGTGCCGTGCTGATGTCCGGATTCTGGAAGACTGGCGTTGAATATCACTTCCTTGGTCTGCACATTGCGCTTGAATCCCTTATTCGCGACGGTATTTTTGCGACAGCTGCAATTCTTTCCCTCATTCTTACGAAGAAAGAGTACCGCGACGCCAACCAGTTCTCCTGGGAACCGATTCTGGAAGTCGGCAAATTGTTCTTCGGCATTTTCGTAACGATCGTTCCCGTTCTGGAAATGCTTCGAGCCGGCTCTTCCGGCGCCTTCGCTCCGGTTGTTGCTTTAGTGACCGGTTCCGACGGACAGCCTGTCAACGCAGCTTACTTCTGGCTCACCGGTATGCTCTCCAGCTTCCTGGATAACGCTCCGACATATCTGGCCTTCTTTAACTTGGCCGGCGGCGATCCTGCCTACCTCATGACGACAGGCGCACACACCCTGATGGCGATTTCTATGGGCGCCGTTTTCATGGGTGCGATGACCTACATCGGCAATGCCCCGAACTTCATGGTGGTCAGTATCGTTCAAAACCGCGGCGTCAAGATGCCTTCCTTCTTCGGCTTCATGGCCTGGTCGTACGGTGTTTTGGTTCCGATCTTCCTCGTTCTTACATGGCTCTTCTTAATGTAGGCCACTTAGGATAGATATCATTCCAACCGCTCCTTTCATTCGTGATCGGAGCGGTTTGTTTTTGCCGAAACAAAACGTTCGGAAAAGAAGAGGCTGACCGCACAACTTAGGATGCAAAGCGTCAGATCGTGCGTTTGGAAAGATACAATGATCGTATTTACGAACAGTAGAAACGAACCACACGCAATATATGTCTCACACTCATTACTATCAGGAAGACACCGATGAGGGGCTGAAGATCGCTGCGCTATTAAATCAGCTGATTGAATCCCCCGGAGCTCTGTCTAAAAAGGAATGGGAGTACCTGAATACGCTGCCCATCGGCACGCTGATGCGCGAAGCCGGCATCAGTCGTAAAGAAGCGGTTCATGTTTTTAATCAAATCGACCGGATTGAGGCAGATGTGAGCAAGATCGGGCGGTTTGAACATCTGACCGATGCTTTCATGATGTGGCTCATAGGCGGAAGCTTCGTACTGGCCGGTGTGCTTTTGGCCTTAATTTCTATTCCTGAAAGTGTGTGGGGAAGAATCACGATTCCGATAAGTATCGGTATCGGCCTTATCTTTATTTTTGTTCCGTTCATAGCCAGGAAGCGCGCTCTGACTTATGACAAAGACTGCTTCAGACACACCATTGTCGAAATCTTAGGCCAAGGATTGATGAAGCGCTCGGTTTTAACCACAGACGCGCTGATTCGAGAAATTCAGCCGCACGAACCAAAGAAAGCTTTGTTGGAGGTAGTTGAGAAATTTGCCCAGACGCAGAATCGAAAGATCTCAAAATACGAAGAGATTTGTCTGATTAAGCAGCTTTTGGACGGCTACAACCTTAAAATTTCTGACCTGCCATTTGAAGTAATTGAGGAAATTGACGGCGTTTGTCCGGCAAGAAATCCGGCATGAAAAAAGTAATTGAATCGACGAATTTAGAAGAGCAGCTGACGCGCCATCACGAAGGCGACAGCGACTACACCCATCAGGGCACGGGTTCATCCAAAAAAGTACTGATCGCCGCAGTGTGTCTCACCCTGGGTTATGCAGTGATTGAGGTTATCGGCGGTTTCTTGTCGAACTCACTGGCTTTGTTGTCTGATGCGGGGCACATGGTCACCGACTCTGCCTCTCTCTTCTTTGCGCTGCTGGCTAACGTCCTGGCCGGCCGTCCCGCAAGCGGCAAGTATTCTTTTGGGTTTGCAAAACTTGAAGTATTGGCGGCGCTTTTGAATGCGCTGGCTATGTTTGCGGTGGTGCTCTGGATTGTGGTTGAAGCGGTGGAACGCTTCAGCGGTCCTGCCCCTCTCTGCCGTATCAGTTTATTTTTAGTGGCTACGCTGGGTCTGCTGATCAATATTGCCGTTGCCTGGACTCTTTCCAGAGATCAAAAAAGCATCAATACTCGCGCTGCGCTTCTGCATGTGATGGGCGACTTGCTGGGTTCCGTCGCTGCGATCACCGCCGGTATTGTGATTTACTACGGCGGTCCTGTGATTGTCGACCCGATCCTGTCTATTTTTGTGAGTGCTTTAATCCTGCATTCTTCCTGGGGCGTCGTCAAAACTTCAGTACATCTTCTTTTGGATGGCGTTCCGGAAAATATTCCTTACCAGGAAGTCGGTTCGACCCTGGAAGCAATTCCTGGCGTTTACGCCGTGCATGATCTCCATATTTGGGACATGACGGCAAACGAAGCTGCCCTGTCTTCTCACATCGTTTTGGAACGCATGGACGAGTGGCCTCAGGTTTTAGAGAAAGCTCGTGAGATTCTGGAGAAAAAATATGGAATTTCTCACATCACGCTTCAGCCTGAACCTGTTGAGGAAATGAAAAAGCGTTTCATGTGCATTGGTGAATAACTTTCAGCGGTGAGGCGGACTTGTATCAAACCGTCAGGAGGGGCCTTGGAGAAGTTACAAATAGGCTCCCGACCGCTATAATTGATTGAATTTTGTAAAGCCACGCCTGCTCATTTGAAGCGCGTCTCTTTTTTTTTTCTGTTGAGAATAAGATGACGAAATATGTATTTGTTACCGGCGGTGTAGTTTCTTCCCTGGGGAAAGGTATTGCAGCAGCTTCCCTGGCCGCCATCCTTGAGTCTCGCGGGCTCAAGGTCACAATCATCAAGATGGACCCCTACATCAACGTCGACCCGGGTACGATGAGCCCGTTCCAGCACGGCGAAGTCTTCGTGACCGAGGACGGTGCTGAAACCGACTTGGACTTAGGTCACTATGAGCGCTTCATCACGCCGAAGATGCACAAGGCGAATAACTTTACGACCGGCCAGATCTATCGTAATGTTCTGCGCAAAGAACGCCGCGGTGAATATTTAGGTAAGACCGTTCAGGTCATTCCGCACATCACCAATGAAATTCAGGATTTCATCGCCCGCGGTGCTCATGCTGCCGGCGATCCCGATATCGCATTGGTTGAAATCGGCGGCACGGTCGGTGATATTGAATCGCTGCCGTTCCTTGAAGCCGTTCGTCAGCTGTCTTTGAGAGCAGGCCGCAACAACACCTGCTTTATCCATCTGACACTTGTTCCTTACATCGCCAGCGCCGGCGAATTAAAGACAAAGCCGACACAGCATTCCGTAGGCGAACTTCGTAAGATCGGTATCAGCCCCAACGTTTTGCTTTGCCGAGCCGACCGTAAGATTCCGGACGACGAAAGAGCCAAGATTTCTCTGTTTGCCAATGTTCCGATGGATGCCGTCATCTCCGTTTGGGACGTTGACACGATTTACAAAGTTCCGATGATGCTGCATGAGCAGGGCTTGGATGAAATCGTCTGCCGCTGCTTAGACCTGAATCCGAAACCCGCCGATCTTTCCGCTTGGGAAAAGGTCGTCGATCGTCTTGAACATCCGAAGGACACCGTCAAACTTGCCATGATCGGCAAGTATGACCTGAAGGATTCTTATAAGTCTTTGAATGAAGCTCTCATTCACGCCGGTATCCATACCGGTCATCATGTGGATGTAACCTTCATCGAAGCTGAAATCCTTGAAAAAGAAGGCACCGACTGCCTCAAAGGCATGGATGCTATTTTGGTTCCCGGCGGTTTCGGCAAACGCGGTACCGAAGGCAAGATCAAAGCCATCGAATACGCCCGTAAGAACGACATTCCCTACCTCGGCATTTGCCTCGGCATGCAGCTTGCCGTGATTGAATTTGCACGCCACGTCTGCGGTCTCGGCGGCGCTAACTCTACTGAACTGGATCCGGAAACACCGCATCCGGTTGTCGCCCTGATCACCGAGTGGAAGGACCACACCGGCGTTATCGAAAAACGCGACGAAGACAGCGATCTCGGCGGCACAATGCGTTTAGGCAAACAGGTTGTTCCTATCAAACCCGGAACACTGGCTGCCGAAGTTTACGGCAAGGAAGTCGGCGAACGTCATCGTCACCGTTATGAAGTGAACAACTCCTACTGCGATCAGTTTGAGAAGGCCGGCATGGTGATTTCTGCCAGAACGCTGGGTGAAAACCTTCCTGAAATCATGGAGCTGCCCGATCATTCCTTCTTCATCGGCGTTCAGTTCCATCCGGAATTTACTTCCTCTCCGCGTTTCGGCCATCCGCTTTTCAATAAATTTATTGAAGCGGCTGCCAAGTATCACAAAGAACACGAAAAGGCTGAGTAATCGACATGCAGTTATGCGGTTTTGAAGTCGGTCTGAACCGACCCTTTATTCTTCTTGCCGGTCCGTGCGTCATCGAGAGCGAGCAGCTCACACTTGATATCGCCGGCAAGATGAAAGAGATCACCGATAAACTCGGGATCCCTTATGTGTTTAAAGCAAGCTACGACAAGGCAAATCGTTCCTCGGATACGAGTTTTCGCGGCTTGGGAATGGCTAACGGCCTGCGTATTTTGGAAGAAGTTCGTCGTCAGATCGGCGTTCCGGTCGTCACCGACGTTCATACGGCCGATGAGGTTCCGGAAGTCGCCTCTGTCGTTGATCTTCTTCAGACGCCGGCTTTCCTTTGCCGTCAGACAGACTTCATTGCCGCCTGCGCAAAGAGCGGTAAGCCGGTCAATATCAAGAAAGGTCAGTTTTTGGCTCCTCAGGATATGAAGCAGGTCGTGCTCAAAGCTCGTCACGCAGCTGCCGCGGCCGGTCTTTCCGAAGACCGTTTTATGGTTTGCGAGCGCGGTGCCTGTTTCGGATACAACAACCTTGTATCCGATATGCGCAGTCTTGTGATCATGCGCGACTGCGACGCTCCGGTGATTTTCGATGCGACGCATTCCGTTCAGCTCCCCGGCGGTCAGGGCACAAGCTCCGGCGGCCGCAGAGAATTTGTTCCTCCTCTGGCCCGCGCGGCTGTTGCGGTCGGTGTTTCCGGTCTCTTTATGGAAACGCACCCGAATCCCTGCTGCGCCAAGAGCGACGGACCGAACATGGTGCCGCTCGATAAGATGGAAGCGCTGCTGACTAATTTGCAGGGCATTGACCGACTTGTAAAGTCCGGTGAATTTTTAGAAAACCAGTTGCATTAACTTTTTAAGAGATAAACATGAGCGAAATTGTTGAAGTCTTTGGTCGTGAAGTATTGGATTCCCGCGGCAATCCGACCGTTGAAGCCGAGGTCCTTCTTGCTTCCGGCGTGATCGGACGCGCAGCAGTCCCGAGCGGTGCTTCCACAGGCAGCCGCGAAGCCATTGAGCTTCGTGACGGCGATGCTTCCCGCTATAACGGCAAAGGTGTTCTTCAGGCCGTTGCCAACGTCAACGACGAAATCCGCGATGAAGTTGTCGGTTACGACGCCAGCCAGCAGACGGAAATTGACCGCGCCATGATTGAGCTCGACGGCACCCCGAATAAGTCCCGCCTCGGCGCCAACGCCATTTTGGCTGTTTCCTTGGCGGTAGCACGCGCAGCTGCTGAAGAATGCGCTCTTCCGCTGTATCGTTATTTCGGCGGCATCAACGGCTTTACGCTGCCCGTTCCGATGATGAACGTTGTGAACGGCGGCGCTCATGCCAACAACAACCTCGACATCCAGGAATTCATGATTATCCCGGCCGGTCTGCCGACTTTCAGCGAAGCGCTTCGCTGCGGCGCCGAGATCTTTCATGCTCTGAAAAAAATTATGAATGCTCACGGCATGTCTACTGCTGTCGGTGACGAAGGAGGTTTCGCTCCGAATATTGACAGCCATGAAGCTGCTATCGAATTCATTATCGACGCCATCAAGGCGGCCGGCTACACACCGGGAGAGCAGGTTTTTATCGGTCTGGACTGCGCTGCCAGCGAATTCTATGAAGACGGCGTTTACAACCAGAAGGGTCAGGGCCTGAAACTTACCGCTGACGAATGGATCGCCAAGATGACCGAATGGGTTGACCGTTATCCGATCATCTCCATCGAAGACGGTATGGCCGAAGGTGACTGGGAAGGCTGGGCCAAACTTACCGAAGCCTTGGGTGACCGCGTGCAGCTTGTCGGCGACGACCTCTACGTGACCAACACATCCATCCTTAAGGAAGGCATTGAAAAGGGCATCGCTAACTCCATCCTGATCAAGATCAACCAGATCGGTACGCTGACAGAAACTTTCGAAGCTATCGAAATGGCTAAGAAGGCCCGTTATACCGCTGTGATTTCTCACCGCTCCGGCGAAACTGAGGATTCCACGATTGCGGATATCGCCGTCGGTACAAACGCCGGTCAGATTAAGACAGGTTCTCTGAGCCGCAGCGACCGTATGGCCAAGTACAACCAGCTTCTTCGTATTGAAGAAGAACTCGGCGACATCGCGGTTTACCCGGGCCTGGATGCTTTCTACAACATCCGCAAGTAATTTATGGCGCGTCTGACGAAAAAGGTAAAGCTCGGAGTACCTCGATTTCTAGTCCTGGTACTCGTCGCTGCCGTTTGCGGCATTCAATATCCTTTGTGGGTCGGAAAGGGCAGCAATGCCACGCTTCTGGATTTACAAGATCAGCTGAAGACTCAGAAAGAGAAGAATGCCGCGCTGGAGCTCGAAATCTCCAGACTTGAAGGGGAGGCAGACAGCCTTCGCCAAGGAAGTGAAGCCTTAGAGAGCAGGGCCCGTGAAAAACTGAACATGATTCGCGAGAACGAATACCTAATTCGAATTGCGCCGTAATTGATTACTCAAGAATCAAGAAAATGCCGGAACTAAAAACTCCGGCTTTTTTGTGTCCGTGTCAGGCAGAAAAGACGCTTCACTTACGCGAACGAGAGTAGTCTCGATTTCAAAATTAGGAATTGAGACTTACAACAATGACGAAGTCGGATCTTTTTGTTAGGAGTGAACATGAGTAAGCCGATGACGGTGGCACGCTATGCAAAGGAGCATCGGGGTTGGTTTTACGGATGTCTGCTCCTGTTTGCACTCGTCGCTTTCTTCTGTCTGAAAGCGATTTACGATATGACGGTGTATGGCGCAAAGGCACCGCTATACGCCTTCACCGCCGGTATGGTCGGTTTCGGAGCGACGGCTCTGGGATCGCTGCCGGGCTTTTATTTTCATAAACTTTCCGATAAAGCGGAAGACTGGATGCTCGGGAGTTCGGCCGGCATGATGCTTGCTGCGGCCATCTTCTCCCTTTTACTTCCCAGTATAGATGCCAGTGAAAAGCTTTTTACTTCTGAGTTGGCAGCAACTCTTTGGGTTCTCTTCGGTGTTTTTCTGGGAGTTGTTTTTCTCCTCATCATTAATGCGTTGACTCCGCATGAGCATGCGGATCAGACCTATGAAGGTCCCGAGATCGAAGTTAAGAGCGGCATCTGGCTTTTTGTTCTTGCCATCATCATTCATAACATTCCCGAAGGCTTAGCGATGGGTATTTCCTTTTCCGCAGAAGATATGCAGATCGGTGTGCCTCTGACGATCGCTATTGCGCTGCAAGATTTTCCGGAAGGGCTGGCCGTGGTGCTTGCACTTTGCACGACCAATATTTCTCGAGGGAAAGCCGTCGCGATCGGAGTATTTTCCGGTTTGATGGAGCCGGTCGGCGCTTTATTCGGCGTGAGTTTAGCGGGCGGCCTGGGATATGTCTATCCGCTGGGTTTGGCCTTGTCGGCAGGAGCCATGATGTTTGTGGTTTTCCATGAAGTGATTCCGGAAACGCATCGGCGAGGCCACCACAGCACCGCAACAATCGGATTGATGTGCGGTTTCGGGCTGATGATGATTCTGGAGAAAATTTTCAGTTAGAAAAATCTTTTCCACGACTCCTGTCGGTTTGTAGTTCACTCTAAAATATCGCAATAGTCTTCAGCGACATGGAAAAAAGAATGACAAGACCGATTAGAGCCCTCATTGACACATACGCACTTGAAAAGAATTTGTCCTTGCTTCGTGCAAAAAGCGGTAATCGATTTTTGTGGGGCGTTGTTAAAGCCAACGCTTACGGGCACGGTTTGATCGGTCTGCTTCCAATCTTTGATAACTGGGTCGACGGACTGGCGCTTCTTGATCCGAAAGAGGGTGTGGATATCCGCAAGGCCGGCTGGGCGAAAGCGGTATTGTTAATTGAAGGCGTCTTTGCAGCCTCCGATATCGACATCGCGGATGAATACGGATTTGAAACCGTCATTCACAACGAAAGACAGATTGAATGGCTGGAAAAAGCCGAACTCAAGAACACGCTTCGTCTTCACTTGAAGTGCAATACCGGTATGAACCGTTTGGGTTTCAGACCGGATGCCATCCCGCAGGTTTTATTCCGCTTGAACCATATTCCTAAAGTTGAAGTCGTCGACCTTTTGGCGCACTTTGCCAACGCTGAAGTGACCTATGGACAGGACAAACCGGTTACCGTTCAAAATCAGCTTTCTGCGCTGACTCAGCTTCGCGGTCTGTTGCCGATGTGTTTATCCAACACAGGCGGCATTTTGTGGCATGAAGCCGGAGATGAAGCGGTGCGCGCAGGTATTGCGATGTACGGTGTAAGCCCCGACGGCAATATTTCTTCTGCTTCTTTAGGCATCGATCCCGTGATGACGCTGGAGAGCGAAATCATTGCCTTCCAGGATCTGCAGCCGGGCGAGGCCTGCGGTTACGGCTCCAAGTTTATTGCGCATCGGCCGACAAGACTGGCTGTCGTTGCCTGCGGATATGCAGACGGTTATCCCCGTAAAGACAACCCGCACCGAGAGGTCGTGGTAG
>OGCZ01000952.1_pt1 | contig 10147 bp, 8 predicted proteins | sample 1570211 | NCBI WGS metagenome assembly OGCZ01 (sample SAMEA2582158, study PRJEB24529) | metagenome | biome: Human gut stool | place: China | collected 2011 | reverse complement strand
AGCTCATCTTTATGCATATTGAAAACCTCAGCAACGGTAAAGGCATCGTACTTTTCAAAAGTATTTTTCTTAAGGTCTTCTAAGTATTCACCAACACCTTCAACATTTTCAACCATTCTCCAACATCCGGCAAGACCATCTGCACCGTCAGGTTCAAGATTAGGAAAGTCTAAATCTTTTTTGATGTTAATAATTGCATCAATTCTAAAACCGGCCAAACCTTTTTCAAGCCACCAGTTAATCATATCGTAAAGTTTCTTGCGTAATGTAGGATTTTCCCAATTTAGATCAGGCTGTTCTTTGGCAAACATATGGAAATAATATTTGTCCGATCCCGGTACCGGCTCCCAGCAGTTTCCCCCGAAATAAGAACGGTAATTGCTCGGTGGATTTCCATTTTTTCCCTTCCGGAAATAAAAATAATCGGCATACGGTCCGTCCCATTTTTTCGTGTGCGGGTTCAGATAGCGCTCCATGAACCAGGCACGCGGTGTGTTATACACATGGTCAGCATCGTCGTGGCTGCCGAAGGCATCGCGCGGGTTGAAGCTGCCGTCCAGCGAGAGGTCGAGGTGGTGCTTGTCCACAAAGGCCTTCAGGTCATCCGAACACATGTAGTTTTCCTGTGCGCCGCAGGCGTCGGCAAAGTCGAAGCTGTCAATGCCGAGCTGGTTGGGCATCACGACATAGCTGTCGTCCGGCACACGGCGGGCCATCCAGTGGTGGCCGCCGATGGTCTCCAGCCACCAGATCTCGTTCACATCCTGAAACGCGATGCCGTTCATCTCATAGGTGCCGTACGTCCGGAGCAGCTCGCCCAGGCGCACCACGCCCTCGCGGGCCGAGCGGATATAGGGCAGCACGAGGCAGACGATGTCCTCCTCGCCAATGCCACCGGGCACTTCCGGCCGTTCCCCTTTGGCGGGCTGGTACACCACCAACGGGTCTGCGCCCAGAACGCGCGGGTTGGACGTGATGGTCTCGGTGGCCGTCATGCCCACATGGGCCGCATTGACACCCGCTGCCGCCCAGATGCCCTCGCCTTCCACCGCGTTGGGCATGGCCGTCATCCGCAGCGCATGGCCGGGCAGCGGCACCTCCACATGGGAGATCACCGACCGATAGACGGCCGGGTGTTCCTCCGGCTGCACGACCACGAACTTTTTGGCCGTGAAATGCCCCGAACCCGAATCGTCGTTGCGAGCGACCATGGTGGAGCCATCGTATGATGCGTTTTTGCCGACTAAAATTGTAGTACAAGCCATTGCTCTGTCCTCCGAAATTGTTTCCTTATCTTTTCGGTTTGCCGAGGCTATTGTAAGCCTTTTTGGGGGAAAAGGCAAGATTTTTTGAGAAGGGAGCGTGGAAGTACGATTTATGGGATATAACAGAATTTATACTGAAATTATAGGAAGGATGCCAATTGACAACAACTTCCATTTCTCGTATGGTAACGGTATCCTATCGTTCAGGAGGGATTTCTTATGAAGCTGCTCGCGCACATCAGTGATGACAAGACCCGCACACAGACCATCGAAGAACACCTGACCAGCACGGCTGCATTGGCCGGAAACTTTGCCGCAGCGTTTGGCGCACAAGCAGAAGCAGCGTATACCGCCCTGCTTCATGACATCGGAAAATATAGCGCTGGTTTCCAGCAACGCTTGCAGGGCGGCCCGCCCGTTGACCACTCCACTGCCGGAGCCAAGGCCGCGATCCAGGACGGAAACATTCCCGCCGCGCTGGCCATTGCCGGACATCACAGTGGCATCCCCGACCTCGGAAATCCGCATGACACTGCCGACGAAAGCACGTTGGTCGGCCGCTCCAAGCGGCGGATCGAAGATTGCTCCCAGTGGAAACAGGAGATCTCCCCTGCCAAAGCCGCTCTGCCGCCGTGGCTGCTCCGCCAGCCGGACAACCTGACCATGGCCTTTTTCACCCGGATGCTCTACTCCAGCCTGGTCGATGCCGATTTCATCGACACCGAGACCTTCATGGACGGTAAAGCAGCCCCGCGTGGGATGGGGGAACCACTTTCTGCTCTGCTGGAAAAAGTCCGGGCACAGGCCAAACACTACCTTGACAGCCCTGCCGCTTCCCCTGTCGCGCAGGAGCGGAACAAAGTACTGCGGGCCTGCATGGAACAGGGTACTCATGCACCACAGGGGCTTTATACGCTCACAGTTCCCACGGGCGGTGGCAAAACCTTTGCGTCCCTCGCCTTTGCGCTGGAACATGCTGTGGCACAAAAGCCGCAGATGGAGCGCATCATTTACGTCATCCCCTACACTTCCATTATCGACCAGACGGCGCAGACGTTCGCAGATCTTCTGGGAGAAGACAATGTGCTGGCCCACTTTTCCGGTGTAGACTACAAGCTGACCGAAAAAGACGACCTGACACCTGCTCAGTACCGGAAACTGCTTTCCAGTGAAAACTGGGACGCTCCCATCGTGGTGACGACCGCTGTGCAGTTCTTCGAATCCCTCTACGCCAACCGCAGCAGCCGGTGCCGCAAACTGCACAACATTGCCAACAGTGTCATTCTTTTTGATGAAGCACAGACGTTTCCTACCGATTACCTGAAGCCCTGCGTTTCCGCCATCGCACAACTGGTCCAGCACTACCACACCACCGCCGTTCTCTGCACCGCAACGCAGCCCGCCTTGACGCCGCTGCTTCAGGAGCTTGCCCCCGGCCTGACCGCAAAAGAACTCAGCCCCGACCCGGCTCACCTCTATGAAGTCCTTCGCCGCGTGACCCGGCAAGATCTGGGCACCCTCTCCGCTGAGGCCCTCTGCGCACAGCTTTCGTCTGCCGAACAGGTGCTCTGTGTGGTCAACCGGCGCAAGACCGCCCAGGATCTGTTTGCACAGCTCCCCGCCGAAGGCAGCTACTGCCTGACCACCTTCCTCTGTGCCGCTGACCGCCGCCGACAGTTGGACGAGATCCGTCAACGGCTCAAGGCAGGGCTTCCCTGCCGGGTCGTCTCCACCTCCTTGATCGAAGCAGGCGTCGATGTGGACTTTCCGCTCGCCTACCGTGAAGCCGCGGGGCTGGATTCCCTGCTCCAGACCGCCGGGCGCTGCAACCGGGAGGGCAGACGCGACCCGAAAAAAAGCATCGTTGCTTCCTTCCAGCTGGAAGGTCTGGCACCGCTCCCCATGCTTTCGCAGAATGTCAACGCCATGAATGCCACCGAGCGGGCCTACGACCTGCTCGACACACCGGATGCCATTCACAGCTATTTTGAATCCTTCTATCGCACCCGTGCAACGCTTGACAAACAGAACATTCTGGACGCTTTTCAGCATGGTATCAAGGGATGTCAGTTTCCCTTTGCACAGGTTGCCGGAAAGTTCCACCTCATTGATAACCACACTTACACGATCTATCTTCCCATTGAGGAAGGTGCCGACCTCTGTGCATCGCTTCGCGGCGGACACATCAGCCGTGCTCAGCTCCGCCGCCTGGGCATTTACAGCGTAGAATGCTATGAAAAGCAGTTCCGTTCGCTGGACGCCGCCGGTGCATTGGAACGTTCTCCGGATTTCCCCGATGATTCCGCCATCCTCGCTGATCCAGACTTGTACAGTCGCAAGACCGGCCTTTCGATGGAGATCGAAGAAGGCAGGGCGATCATCCTCTGAAATGGAAAAAGCAGCAGAGCACGCGACTCCACTGCTTTTCCCCCATTGCTTGAAACAACATCCAACAATTTCAATCCACATTCGTTTTTCTCCGAATGACTCCTTTATTATAGGTTGAATTTGGATTTTATACAAGTAGCATCTTGCATTTCGCAAAAAGTGTGTTATACTAAAGCCACAAGGAGCTTTTTGAAATAACATACAACAGAAGTTAACAGCAAAGAGGTGGTTGCAATGGGCAAATTCGATGTTCGCCTGAAAGTCCGACAACCGTTTGAAAGGAGGTGATGCGCATGTCCATGCGCATTGAAGTCTGGGGACCCTATGGATGCTTCTCCCGGCCCGAAATGAAGACCGAACGTGTCAGTTACGACATCATCACGCCGTCGGCCGCAAGAGGGCTCGTTGAAGCGATCTACTGGCACCCTGGCCTGAAGTACCACATTGACCGCATCTACTTATTGAGTCCCATCCAGTTCACCAACATCCGGCGAAACGAGGTCCGCTCCACCCTGCTGGCTTCCGCAGCACTGTCTGCCGCCAAGGGAGGAACGCCGCCGGTGCTCTACACCAGCCAGGACATCCAGCAGCGCGCCGCTATGGTCCTGCAGAACGTCCACTATGTCATCGAGTGTCACTTCACCATGACCGACAAGGCAGCCCCCGGCGACAACCCCGGAAAATTCCAGGATATCCTTCGCCGCCGTTTGAGCAAAGGCCAGTGCTATCATCAGCCCTGCTTTGGCTGCCGCGAGTTCCCTGCCAACTTCAGGGAGTGGCCCGGCGGCGACATTCCTGCACTGGAAGAAGCCACGCAGGACCTCGGATTCATGCTGTATGATCTGGATTATTCTGACCCGGCTAACATCCGCTCGCAGTTCTTCCGGGCAAAGCTGGTCAACGGGGTGATGGATTGCCGGGATGTGGAGGTGTTCACATGATCTTACAGGCATTGACTGCTTATTATGAGCAGCTGCTCCGCACCGGACAGATCTCAGCCCCCGGCTGGGAGAATCAGTTCAAGGTCAGCTACTGGCTCCGCATCAACGCGGAAGGCCAGCTCATCGACCTCGTGGACTGCCGCCAGATGGTTCCGCGCGGTAAAAAAGAAGTGCTCGCCCCGCGGGAAATGGCAGTTCCTGCCCACGTCAAACGAGCTTCCGGCATTGCTGCAAATTTTCTGTGCGACAATTCCACCTATCTGCTGGGTGCAGACGAAAAAGGCAAGCCGGAGCGCTCCATCCAGTGCTTCGAAGCCTGTGCAAAGCTGCACCATGCCATTCTGGACGGGGTAGATTCCCCTGCGGCCAGAGCGATCCTTGCGTTTTTTGACCATTGGAAGCCCGAAGACGCATCGGCCCACCCATTACTGGCTGACCGCTGGAAGGATATCACCGGAAACGCCAACCTTCTGTTCGACTATGAAGGGCCGGAGGGCAGCATCCTGTCCACTGAAGATGACGCGATCCGAGCGGCATGGCAGCAGCACTACAGCAGCGCTTCGCCCGACACTCCGCTGGTCCAGTGTCTCGTGACCGGCCAGCAGGCCCCAGCCGCCCGGCTGCATCCTTCCATCAAGGGTGTTCCCGGCGCACAGAGCTCCGGAGCCGCGCTCGTTTCCTTCAACGCCCCGGCATTTTGTTCCTATGGGCACGAGCAGGGCGAGAATGCCCCCGTCAGCGAATATGCCGCCTTTGCCTACACCACTGCATTGAACACGCTGCTGGCCGACCGGGATCATTGCCGTATCCTCGGCGATACCGCTGTGGTCTGCTGGGCCGAAAACGCGTCCCTCAGCTATTCCTCCCTCGGCATGATGGCCATGTTCGGCATCCCGGAAAACCATGGTCTTACCGAGGACGACCTGAGCAAAGCGCTGGACAACCTTGCCAAAGGGCAGCCTTGCAGCTGGATGGGCGAAGATCTGCAGCCCGGCCAGCACTTTTATGTACTGGGGCTCTCACCCAACGCGGCACGTATTTCGGTACGGTTTTTTCTGCGTGACACCTTCCAGGTGTTTGCACAGCGGCTGCAGCGGTATGCAGAGGATATCACTGTGATCCCCCCCGCTTTTGACAAGCGTGAGACCCTCTCCGTCTGGTCGCTGGTCCAGGAGACTGTCAACCAGAACTCGCGTGATAAAAAGCCTTCGCCGCAGCTTGCAGGTGATGTTCTGCGCTCTATTCTGACGGGCACCCCCTATCCAGCTACACTTCTGAATGGAGCGGAACTGCGGATACGCTCCGAACAAGCGATCACACGCGGCCGTGCGGCCATCATCCGGGCTTATTACCGCCGCCATCCCCATCCACAGGTTCCAAAGGAGGTTTTGGATATGCCTGAATTGAATATAGCATGCAACAATATCCCCTATACTCTTGGCCGGATGTTCTCGCTATACGAACAGATCCAGCTGGCTGCGGCCAAGGCAAATTCTTCCAACATCAATGCCACCATCAAGGACCGCTATTTCAATGCGGCTTCTTCGAATCCCAGCCAGGTCTTCAACCTTCTGGGCAAACTTTCCGTCAGCCACCTTCGGGTCCTGCGCCGCAGCAATCCAAAGTTGGCCGGTTCTCTGCAAGGCCAGTTGGAAGAACTTTCCATCCACGTCGGCACATCCTATCCCCCCCATCTTGACCCCGCCAGCCAGGGTTCGTTCCAGTTGGGTTATTACTATCAGAATCAGGCCCGCTTCCAGAAGAAAGCCCCCGCTGATTCCACTGAGAATATTTGAATTATAAGGAGGAACTGACATGTTTGAGCCTATCAAAAACCGCTATGATTTTGTGATCCTGTTCGATGTTGAAAACGGCAACCCAAACGGTGACCCCGACGCAGGCAACATGCCCCGCATCGACCCGGAAACCGGCTACGGTCTCGTGACCGATGTCTGCCTGAAGCGGAAGATTCGCAACTATGTGGAGACGGTCAAGGAAAATGACGAAAATTACCGCATTTACATCAAGGATACCGTCCCTCTGAACCGCAGCGACGCCGACGCCATCAAAGCTCTTGGCATCAGCGAGGACCTCAAGGCCGCCAAGAAGAGTGACCCGGACATTGACCGCCGTCTGCGCAATTACATGTGTGAGCACTACTACGATATCCGCACCTTTGGCGCTGTTATGACCACGTTTGTCAAAGGCGCGCTCAACTGCGGTCAGGTCCGCGGCCCGGTCCAGCTGAGCTTTGCGCGTTCGGTGGATACCATCATCCCGCAGGAAGTCACGATCACCCGCGTTGCCATCACCACGGAGGCCGATGCTGAGAAAAAGGGCACCGAAATGGGCCGCAAGTACATCGTCCCCTATGCCCTCTACCGTGCAGAAGGTTATGTTTCCGCCAATCTCGCCCGCAAGACCACCGGCTTCTCAGAAGATGACCTGCAGCTGCTGTGGGAAGCCATCCTGAACATGTTCGAAAACGATCACAGCGCTGCGCGCGGTAAAATGGCCGTGCGGGAGCTCATCGTCTTCAAGCATTCTTCGGAGCTTGGCAACGCCCCCGCATACAAGCTGTTCGATGCCGTGACCGTCCAGCGCAGAGACCCCACCACCCCGGCGCGTAGCTACCGCGATTACGCTGTCACCGTATCCGACGCCCTTCCGGAAGGAGTCACCTGCGAGAGGATGTCCTGATGTCTACCCCGGACGATTACCTGTTGATGTCCGGCATCCAGCATTTTTGCTTCTGCCGCCGTCAGTGGGCGCTCATCCACCTCGAACAGCAATGGTCTGAGAACCTTCGCACTGCGGAAGGGCGGCTGGAACATACCCGCTGCCATGACACCGCGCAGACCGAGCGGCGGGGCGATCTGCTCATCACACGAGGGATGAAGGTCGTCAGCCACCGGCTGCGGCTCAGCGGAGACTGCGACGTTGTGGAATTCCGGGCAGACCCGGAGGGCATCCCGCTGCAGCACACCGAAGGCCGCTGGCGGCCCATGCCGGTGGAGTACAAACATGGCCGTGCCAAGGAGAACGACGCCGACCGGCTGCAGCTCTGTGCGCAGGCCATGGCTCTGGAAGAGATGCTGGCCTGTGATATCCCGCAGGCCGCGCTCTTCTACGAGGAGACGCGGCGGCGGGAACTCGTCCCGCTGACGGACGCGCTGCGCCAAAAAACGCAGGCCATGGCCGACGAGATGAACCAGTATTTTGCCCGCGGCTACACTCCAAAAGTCAAGCCGGGAACTTTCTGCAACGCCTGCTCCCTCAAAGAGCTTTGCCTGCCCGCACTGTACAAACGCGCCGACCCCAGGGCCTACCTGAAAACCTATCTGGACGAAGTGCAAGCGGAGGACACGCCATGAGACAGCTATTGACCCAGCTTTACGTCACTTCGGAAGACGCCTATCTTTCGCTCGACGGCGAAAATGTCGTGGTCAGCCGCCAGAAGACCGAGATCGGGCGGGTCCCGCTCCACACGCTGGAAGGGATCGTCTGCTTCAGCCGCTCCGGTGCCAGCCCGGCACTCATGGGCAAATGCGCGGCCAAGGGCATCGACCTCTGCTTTTTCAGCCCCTACGGCCAGTTTTTGGCGCGCACCGTCGGCGAAGAGCGCGGCAATGTCCTGCTGCGGCAGACCCAGTACCGCATCTCCGACAGCGAAGCGCTGAGCTGCCGCTATGCGCGGTACTTCATCCTTGGCAAAGTTTACAACGCCCGCTGGGTACTGGAACGTGCCACCCGCGACCACCCACAGCGCGTACCCGTAGAGGAATTCAAACGCACGAGTGCCCAGCTTGCGGCGGCGCTCCCGCTCATCGAGCAGTGCGACGATCTTGACCAGCTGCGCGGTCTGGAAGGGGAAGCAGCGCAGCGCTACTTCGATTGCTTCGACTCCCTCATTTTACAGCAGCATGAAGCGTTTCCGTTCGTGTCCCGAAACCGTCGGCCTCCGCTGGACAATGTGAACGCGCTGCTCTCCTTTGCCTATTCTCTGCTGGCCCGCGACTGCGCTTCCGCACTGAGCAGCGTCGGGCTGGACCCGTATGTCGGCTTCCTGCACCGCGCCCGTCCCGGACGCCGCAGTCTGGCGCTGGACCTTATGGAAGAGCTTCGCGCCGTTTACGCAGACCGGTTCGTGCTGTCCTGCATCAACCAGAAACTGCTGACAGCGAAGCACTTCCAGAAACAGGAGAATGGTGCTGTCCTCCTGACCGACGATGGCCGCCGCGCGTTTCTCAAAGCCTGGCAGACCAAAAAGCAGGAGCAGATCACCCATCCCTTCCTGAAAGAGAAACTGCCCTGGGAACTGGTGCCTTACGTGCAGGCGCTCCTTCTGGCGCGGACTCTGCGCGGTGATTTGGAACTGTATCCGCCGTTCTTCTGGAAGTGAGGTGCGTCTATGCTGGTCCTGATCACCTACGATGTCAACACCGAGACCGCTGCTGGGCGCAAACGCCTGCGCAAAGTCGCCAAAAAGTGCGTAGACCACGGGCAGCGGGTGCAGAATTCTGTCTTCGAGTGCCTGCTGGACGCCGCGCAGTTTGCTGTTCTGAAGTCCGAGCTTGCCGCTCTCATCGACCCCGATCTGGACAGTCTGCGGTTTTATCAACTGGGCAACAATTATAAGACCAGGGTCGAGCACATCGGGGTGCATCCCCTGTTTGAATCCGGAGACGTGCTGATCTTCTAACCCTCTCCCTCGGTGCGAATGGAAAGCGCTCATCCTTTTTCCGTCTCCTTCGCACCATGTTGTCAAGCCGTTCTGTGCAGATCGCGGCCTTTTTTCGGATGTTTTTGGAAAAGCTCTTCCAAATCTGTGCAGATCGTTTTATAATGAAACAAAAGCGGAGATGTTTTTCTCCGTTTTTGCTGTCGCCCTCCTCGCGGAGGGCGTGGATAGAAATCTCGTCCGTCATGTCGGTGGCCTGCTTCCGATACGTCGCCCTCCTCGCGGAGGGCGTGGATAGAAATAGTTACACGCATTCGCTTTGGAATTTTTGCATCCGTCGCCCTCCTCGCGGAGGGCGTGGATAGAAATCACTCCGTCAACAATGATTTTGTCTTTTTCCATGTCGCCCTCCTCGCGGAGGGCGTGGATAGAAATTCGAATGTGGTCTCGTAAAACATGGATTTGGCAGGTCGCCCTCCTCGCGGAGGGCGTGGATAGAAATAAACCTAAAAACAACGTAGATTATCCTGAACGCTTGTCGCCCTCCTCGCGGAGGGCGTGGATAGAAATTATGCTCTGCTGTACACCGGTCTCAATTTCGGGAAGTCGCCCTCCTCGCGGAGGGCGTGGATAGAAATTCCGTTTGAACAAACCGAATCCAGTACAGCGTCAGGTCGCCCTCCTCGCGGAGGGCGTGGATAGAAATTGACCGGCACCGACCGCACACCGCAGCCCTGGGAGGTCGCCCTCCTCGCGGAGGGCGTGGATAGAAATTGAGAGGAGTAAGGCATGGCACGGCGTAAGATAGGTCGCCCTCCTCGCGGAGGGCGTGGATAGAAATAACATGCCGAGCGATTTGGTAAAACCCAGCA
>OGCZ01000950.1_pt1 | contig 10165 bp, 6 predicted proteins | sample 1570211 | NCBI WGS metagenome assembly OGCZ01 (sample SAMEA2582158, study PRJEB24529) | metagenome | biome: Human gut stool | place: China | collected 2011 | reverse complement strand
TGTTCAGCGGGTTGCCCTGCTGGATGCTGTTGTCGATCATGGCGGCCAGCAGGTTGTTGGCCGCGCCGATGGCGTGGAGGTCGCCGGTGAAGTGGAGGTTGATGTCCTCCATCGGGACCACCTGTGCATAGCCGCCGCCGGCTGCGCCGCCCTTGACGCCGAACACGGGGCCGAGCGAAGGCTCACGCAGGCAGAGCATGGTCTTTTTGCCCAGCGCGTTCATGGCGTCGGCCAGGCCCACGCTGGTGGTGGTCTTGCCCTCGCCCGCCGGGGTGGGGCTGATGGCCGTGACCAGGACCAGCTTGCCCTGCCTGCCTGCCTTGTGGATGAGGCGGTGGTTGATCTTGGCCTTGTAGCGGCCGTAGGGGATCACATCCTCATCGGCAAGGCCGAGCGAGGCGGCGATCTCGGCAATGGGCTTCATGCGGGCTTCCTGTGCGATCTCGATATCAGACTTCATGGAACATCCTCCTTCAAAACAAAAAGGGCAGCTTTGCACAGCAATTGCGCAAGGCTGCCCAGACGGTCGGCATTGACATCCCATGCACCCCTGCACTGTGGTGCTCCACAAGGTTCCGTCAGCAGGGATGCGGTCTATGCTGTAAAGATAGCACACCACCGGGGTGTTTGTCAAGGAGGTACAGTTACAAAAATCACCCATAAATGCATAAAATTTTTTGCGTTATCCAAGGGTTTGTGCTATACTTATTCTGGGTTATTATGAAAACAACGACAGAAAGCAGGAAATCCATATATGCTGCAAAACCCTCAGTTACATTATCTGGACAACGCGGCCACCACCATCGTAGCGCCGGAGGTGGCGGACGTCATAAACAAGGCCATGCGGGAGCACTGGGCAAACCCTTCCAGCCTGTACGGCCCGGGCGCGCGCAGTGAAGAGGCTTTGAACGCCGCCCGCGCCGCCGTGGCGCGCACGCTGGGCTGCAAAAGCCGGGAGCTGTATTTTACCTCCTGCGGCAGCGAGAGCAACAATCTGGCGCTGCTGGGTGCGGTGCAGACCCGCACCTTCGGCAAGGGCATCGTGGTGTCCGGCTTCGAGCACCCCAGTGTGCAGCGCCCGCTGGAGCGGCTGGCAAAGCAGGGCTATGATGTTACCGTGGTAGCCCCCCGGGCAGACGGCACGCTGGACATTGCCGCCATGCTGGAGCGGGTGGACAAAAACACCATCCTTGTGGCCTGCATGATGGTGAACAACGAGATCGGCACCCGCAACGATGTGGAGCGCCTTGCCGCCGAGGTGAAGCGCCGCAACAGCCGCACCATCGTCCATGTGGACGCAGTGCAGGCGTGGATGCGTGTGCCCATCAAGTTGGACAACATCGATACGCTCTCGGTGAGCGGCCACAAGATCCATGCCCCCAAGGGCATTGGTGCGCTTTACCTTTCCGACCGACTGGTGCAGGCCTTCCAGCCGCCCTATCTGGGCGGCGAGCAGGAGCGGCAGATGCGCCCCGGCACGGAAAACCTGCCCTATGCTATGGGTCTGGCCGCAGCGGCCACCCGCCTGGCAAAGACCATGAAGAGCCGGGACACCGCCATGCGTGCGCTGAACCGGCAGCTGCGGGAGGGGCTGAAAGCCTTCCCGGAGGTGGTCATCAACAGCCCGGAGAACGCTGTGCCCGAGGTGCTGAACTTCAGCGAGAACTGCATCAAGAGCGAGACGATGCTGGCTTTTCTGGCCGAGGAGCAGATCTACGTTTCCTCGGCCAGTGCCTGCGGGCGCGGTCAGCCCAGCCACACGCTGGCGGCCATGGGGCGCGACCCGCTTGCCATCGACACTGCCATCCGGGTGTCCTTCTGTGCCGATAACACCCCGGAGGATGTGGATGCCTTCCTCAACCGCTTCGAGGACGGCATGAAGCACTTGCAGAAGATTCGGAAGTAACTCCTTCAGTCACGGCTACGCCGTGCCAGCTCCCTCAAGGAGGGAGCCTTTGGATATAGCGGACAACTTTTCCGCTATGCCAAAGGCCCCATCTCAGAGGGGGCTGTCACCGAAGGTGACTGGGGGAGTTCCCTCAGAAAGTTATCTATTATAAACCCTACATCAGGAGATGCAACATTTATGAAGGAAATTATTATGGGCTATCAGGGCGAGATGTCTCTGAAGGGCCTCAACCGCAACCAGTTCGAGTCGGCCATGATGAAGATTTTGCGGTACCGGCTCAAGACCGTGGGCAGATTCAAGGTCTACTGCACCCAGTCTACCTTTTATATGGAGCCGGAGGAAGAGGATATCGACATGGACCTCGCCTTCGACCGGGTGCGCACCGTCTTTGGTCTGGCCGCACTGAGCCGCGCGGTGGTCTGCGAGAAGGACTTTGACACCATCTGCCAGACCGCTGAGGACTACCTCGGCGGCAGCCTGCACGGCATCAGGACCTTCAAGGTAGAGGCCCGCCGCTCGGATAAGACCTACCCCATGACCAGCCCCGAACTGATGCGGGAACTGGGCGCGTATCTGCTGGGCAAACACAACTATCTCAAGGTGGATGTCCACAACCCGCAGTTCAAGGTCATCGTGGAGATCCGCGATTACGGTGCCTACATCCACGGCCCGAAGATCCCCGGCGAGGGCGGTCTGCCCGTGGGGACTTCCGGCCGCGCCCTGAACATGCTCTCCGGCGGCATCGACAGCCCGGTGGCTGCGTACCGGATGGCAAAGCGCGGTCTGGCGCTGGATCACATCCATTTTGCGTCCCCTCCGTATACTTCAGAACGCGCAAAACTCAAAGTTAAGGCGCTGGCCCAGAAGATCACGCCCTACACCGGCAGCACCAACCTCTTCGTGGTGCCCTACACCCGGCCGCAGGAGTACATCCGGGACAACGCCCCCGATGTGCTGTTCACGGTGCTGATGCGCCGCAGCATGATGCGCATTGCAAACGTGATTGCTAAAAAGCAGGGGTGCGAAGCGCTGGTCACCGGCGAAAGTCTGGCACAGGTGGCAAGCCAGACCGTCAAGGCTTTGCAGTGCACCGATGCCGCACAGGATCTGCCCATCCTGCGCCCGCTCATCGGTATGGACAAGACCGAGATCATTGAGACCTCCCGCCATATCAATACCTTTGAGACCAGCATCCTGCCCTACGAGGACTGCTGCACCATCTTCACCCCGCCGCACCCGAAGATCCGCCCGGAGCTGGACGAGATCCTGACCGCCGAAGCCGCCATGCCGGGTCTGGCTGCACTGGAAGCCGAAGCGGCAGAGAACACCGAGCGCATCCGCATCCGGATCACCGACGAGATCGAGTTTGAGGGGTGATGCCGCATGACCGCAGAGATCATCAGTGTGGGCACCGAGCTGCTGCTCGGCAACATCCTGAATACCAACGCCCAGTATCTGAGCCGGGAACTGGCCGACCTGGGCATCACCGTGCAGCGGGAGAGCACCATCGGCGACAACCAGGGCCGTCTGGCGGACTTTGTCAACGAGGCCAAGGCCCGGTGTGACCTGCTGGTCTTCACCGGAGGCTTAGGCCCCACGGCAGACGACCTGACCAAGGAGACGGTGGCGGCCTGCTACGGCGATACGCTGGCCTTTGACGAAGAAGAGTGGGCGAAGATCACCAGCTACTTTGCCCGCTCCGGCCGCGAGACGACCCCCAACAACCGCAAGCAGGCCATGGTGCCCGTGCACGGGCGGAAGATCGTCAACCACCACGGCACCGCCCCCGGCGCCTGGTTCGAGCAGGACGGTCGTTGCGCCGTTCTGATGCCGGGCGTCCCCAGCGAGATGAAAGCCATGTGGACGGAGAGCATCCGCCCGCTGCTGCTGGAACGCCAGAACTGCACCCTGCACTCCATCACCCTGCGGGTGCTGGGCGGCGAGAGCAATCTGGAATATCAGGTGCGGGACCTGTTGGATCATGCCAACCCCACCGCCGCCATCTACTGCAAGACCGGCGAATGCGAGATCCGCATCACGGCCCGTGCCGCCTCCGACGAGGACGGCGAAAAAATGTGCCGCGCATACGCCAGGAAGTTCTACGATCTGCTGGGCGATGCGGTGTATGATGAGGATGTGGCCGGGCTGGAAGAAACGGTGGTGCGCACCCTGAAGGAAAAGGGGCTCACCGTCTCCACCGCCGAGAGCTGCACCGGCGGCATGATCGCAGAGCGCATCACCGCAGTGTCAGGCTCCAGCGAGGTGTTCGGCTACGGCTTTGTGACCTATTGGGAGCAGGCGAAGGCGAAGCTCGTCGGCGTGGACCCGGACGTCATCGCGCAATACAATGTGGTGTCGGCCCCGGTGGCCGCGCAGATGGCGCTGGGCGCGGCGAAGGCGTCCGGCTCGGACATCGCCGTCAGCGTGACCGGCGTAGCAGGCCCCACCGGCGGCGATGCCGTCCGCCCGGTGGGCACCGTCTATCTGGGTGCGGCCCGCGGCGGGACCGTGTATGTGAAGAAGCTCTTCGTCTCCCGCCCGGACCGCGCGCTGGTCCGCGCCCGCGCTGCGCAGGCTGCACTGGAACTGGTGCTGCGTCTGGCGCAGGGCAGGACCCCCGCAGGCACAAAGCCTCTGACCGCAGCCCAGCAGCACGACACGGCCGTGCTCGATGCGCTGGACGCGGCATTCTTGGGCGAATAACACACGCAGGGGTGAGCAGCATTGACAGAAGAGAAGAAGGCCGAATGTGTGCTGCGGCTGTTCGGAGTGCCGGACGCCGCCGTGAAAGAGGCTGCGGGCGGGTTTTCGCCCCAGTGGAAGGCGGAAGCCCGCTGGAAGAGCCGGGGCGCGGAGACGCTGGTGGCGCTTTCGGCCCAGAACCCGGCGGGCCTGAAAAAGGCCACGCAGGTGCTGCGGGAGAAGTTTTCCGCCGACCTGTACGGGGCCGGGGAGACCACGCTGGCCGAGGCCGCCGTGCAGGAACTGGAACGGCACGACCGGCTCCTCATCTGTTCGGATGCTGCCGCCGGGACCCTTCTGGAGGCCCGGCTGGAGACCATCGCCGGGGCGGAACGGGTCTTTGACTTCGGGGCGCTGAGTTATGCCCACCCCAAGACCGGTGCAAAGATCGAGCAGCAGGCGGCAGCGCATTTGCCCGCCGACACCACCGACCCGGTGCGCCGTGCGCTGGCAAAAGCGCAGGCGGCCCGCCGGGTGGTGGGCTGTGACCTTGCCGCCGGGTGCGCCGAGCGGGAAGGGGACTGTGTGCTGGTGCTCAGCTGCAAAAAAGGCTGCTGGCTGCGCACGGTCCCGCTGGCGGACAGGCCTGCCCTCTGGCTGCTGGACATGATCCGCCGCGCAGCCTGCGACCTGCCGCAGGCCGCAGGCACCGGCTTTCTGCCCGCCCGCAAGGCCGCCCGGACGGCCCAGCCGGAAGCGGCCCCGCCTGCCCGCAGGCCTCGCCGCGCCCGGCGGGTGCTGGTGGTTCTGCTGGTGCTGGTCGTGCTGGCCGCGCTCTGCACCGTCGGGGCATGGGTGTACACGGGCGGCAACTTCTACGCGCTGCCCCAGCGCCTGCGCTCCCTCTGGGCCGACGGCCTGCCGCATTCGGGGGCTGTGCTATTGTAATAAAAGGCTGCTGGATACTCCTTCAGTCACGGCTTCGCCGTGCCAGCTCCCTCCAAGAGGGAGCCTTGACGTGCCGGAACGCTGTGAAAGCCTCCCTCGTTGAGGGAGGTGGCATCGCGCCAGCGATGACGAAGGGAGTTTTCAGCGGCCTTTTTGTTGATTTTACAGAAAATTCATTGGAAAATGGCCCAAAACGGAGCCTGTGGGTTTGACGGGTTTTCTGCTTTGGTGTATCATATAACTGTATGATGAACTCCCCCTGCCGGGCGGTCTCCGCCCAGATTTCAATAGATGAGGTGTAAGAATGTCCCTAGCTGAAAAGATCTTCGGTACCTTCTCGGACCGGGAGCTGAAAAAGATCAACCCGATCACCAAAAAGGTGCTGGCCCTGGAACCCAAATACCAGGCACTGTCCGACGCCGACCTGCAGGCCCAGACCCCCGCACTGAAGGCGCGTCTGGCCGGCGGCGAGACGCTGGACGATATCCTGCCCGATGCCTTTGCCGTCTGCCGTGAGGCCGCCTGGCGTGTGCTGGGCATGAAGCACTTCCCGGTGCAGGTCACCGGCGGCATCGCCCTGCATCGCGGCGCCATCGCCGAGATGCAGACCGGTGAAGGCAAGACCCTTGTGGCCACTCTGCCCGCCTACCTGAACGCCCTGACTGGCGAAGGCGTCCACATCGTCACCGTCAACGACTATCTGGCCAAGCGCGACAGCGAGTGGATGGGCAAGGTCTATCGTTTTATGGGCCTCTCCGTGGGCCTGGTGATCCACGGCGTGCAGGGCCCGGACAAGCACCGCGCCTATGAGGCCGATATCACATACGGCACCAACAATGAATTCGGTTTCGATTACCTCCGGGACAACATGGCCATCTACAAGCAGGAGATGGTACAGCGGGGCCATTCCTTTGCCATCGTGGACGAGGTGGACTCCATCCTCATCGATGAGGCCCGTACCCCCCTCATCATCAGCGGCGCCGGCGAAAAATCTACTGACCTGTATGAGAAGGCCGACCGCTTCGCCGCCACTCTCACCCCCCTGCGGGTCAAGGAGATGGACGCCAAGGACGACCAAGAGGATATCCAGGCCGATTACATCGTGGATGAAAAGGCCCGCACCGCCACCATCACCCCCCAGGGTGCCCGCAAGGCGGAGCAGTATTTCGGCATCGAGAGCCTCAATGACCCCGAAAACCTTACCCTGGCCCACCACATCAATCAGGCCATCGCCGCCCGCGGCGTCATGCAGCGGGATATCGACTATGTGGTGAAGGACGGCGAGGTCATCATCGTAGACGAGTTCACCGGGCGGCTGATGTTTGGGCGGCGCTACTCCGAGGGCCTGCATCAGGCCATCGAGGCCAAGGAGGGTGTGAAGATCGCCGCCGAGAGCAAGACGCTGGCGACCATCACCTTCCAGAACTATTTCCGCATGTACAAGAAGCTGGCCGGTATGACCGGTACGGCCAAGACCGAGGCCACCGAGTTCACCGAGATCTACGGCCTGAACATCGTCACCGTGCCCACCAACCGCCCCAACATCCGCAAGGATTATCCCGATGCGGTCTACAAGACCGTCAACGGCAAATACCGTGCCGTCATCGAGCAGGTGATGGAGTGCCACAAAAACGGCCAGCCCGTTCTGGTGGGCACCGTCAGTGTGGAAAAGAGCGAGACGCTGGCGAAGATGCTGCAAAAACACACCCGCGATTTCAACGTGCTGAACGCAAAGAACCACGAGCGCGAGGCCGAGATCGTGGCGCAGGCCGGTAAGAAGGGTGCCATCACCATCGCCACCAACATGGCAGGCCGCGGTACCGATATCATGCTGGGCGGTAACGCAGAGTTCATGGCCAAGGCCCAGATGCGCAAGGAGCACTTCTGCGAGAACCTGCTCAACCCCGAAAAGCCCGAAGATGCCGACCCGAACGCTGTGGAACTGCTGCTGACTGAGGCTGACGGCCACGGCGACACCACCGATGAGAACATCCTCGCGGCCCGCAGACGGTTCGAAGAGCTGTACGCCCAGTACAAGCCCGCCATCGAAGCCGAAGCGGACGAGGTGCGCAAGGCGGGCGGCCTGTTCATCATCGGCACCGAGCGCCACGAGAGCCGCCGTATCGACAACCAGCTGCGCGGCCGTGCCGGCCGTCAGGGCGACCCCGGCGCATCCCGCTTCTACCTGAGCCTGGAAGATGACCTGATGCGTCTGTTCGGCGGCGACCGCGTTTCCAGCCTGATGGATACCCTCAAGCTGGACGAGGACACCCCCATCGAGAACCGCATGATCACCAGCACCCTCGAAAGCGCCCAGAAGAAGCTGGAAGGCCGGAACTTTGAGATCCGCAAGAACGTGCTGAAGTACGACGATGTCATGAACCAGCAGCGCGAGATCATCTACGGCCAGCGCCGCAAGGTGCTCGACGGTGAGGACATCAGCACCGAGATGCACAACATGCTGCGGGAGAACATTGACTCCAGCTGCAAGCAGTTCCTGGCCGGTGACGTCAAGGACGAGTGGGACTTTGGTGCGCTCCGCCGCCACTATCAGGGCTGGCTGACGACCGACGCCGACTTCCACTATACCGTCGCGGATTACGACAGCCTCTCGGTCCAGGGCATCGCCGATCTGCTGTACGATCGCGGGATGGACATCCTGAACGACAAGGAACAGCGCTACGGCCCGCAGCTGATGCGGGAGCTGGAACGCATCTGCCTGCTCAAGTGTGTAGACCGCCAGTGGATGGACCATATTGACAACATGGACCAGCTGCGTCAGGGCATCGCACTGCGCGGCTACGGCCAGAAAGACCCTGTCGTTGAGTACCGCATCGAGGGCTTTGATATGTTCGACCAGATGGTCGATTCCATCCGCGAGTCCAGCATCAAGATGCTGCTGACCATCGAGGTGCGCGGTGCGGGTACTGCGGCCCCCAAGCGGGAGCAGGTGGCCAAGCCCACTGGCGAAGGCTTCGTGCCCGGCAACGGCGCACCCGGTGCCAAGGGTGCCCCCAAGGGCCAGCCCATCCGCGTCATCAAGATCGGCCGCAACGACCCCTGCCCCTGCGGCAGCGGCCTCAAATGGAAGAAGTGCACCTGCGCCCAGTACCACCCCAATGGTTCTGACGGCGGGGAGCAGTGATCTTTGCTGCGGCACACAACATGAGCCTGAACAGCTTTGTGGAAAATTCCATTCAACAGGCTGTGCACACAAGATAAAAAAGGGAGCTGATTTGAAATGATGGACCCGAAGGAACTGATGGCAGAAGCCGCCGTGCTGGAACCCCAGCTGCAAAACTGGCGGCGCACCCTGCACCGGCACCCGGAGGTAGGCTTCGACCTGCCCCAGACCAGAGCGCTGGTCAAGCAGGCACTCACCGAGATGGGGTACACCCCGCAGGACTGCGGCAAGGCGGGCATCCTTGTGCTGGCGGGCGGCAAAAAGCCGGGCAAGACCATTCTGCTGCGCGGCGACATGGACGCTCTGCCCATTCAGGAGGAGTCCGGCGTGGACTTCGCCTCTGAGGTGCCCGGCCGGATGCACGGCTGCGGCCACGACATGCACACGGCCATGATGCTGGGTGCAGCCAAGCTGCTCAAAGCCCACGAAGAGGAACTGGAAGGCACCGTCAAGCTGGAGTTCCAGCCTGCGGAGGAGATCTTTCAGGGCTCCCCGGATATGATCGCCAACGGCCTGCTGGAAAACCCGAAGGTGGATGCGGCGGTCATGTTCCATGTGTTGGCTGGTATGCCTCTGCCCTCCGGCATGGTGCTGGTGCCGGGCGGCGGCATCACGATGGCCAGCTGCGAGCAGTACCACATCACCGTCCATGGCAAGGGCGGCCACGGTTCCATGCCCGAAGCCTGCATCGACCCCATCACGGCGGCGGCGCACATCCACATCGCGCTGCAGGAGATCAACAGCCGGGAGATGGACCCGCACAGCTTCGGCGTCTTTACGACCGGCTGCTTCCAGGCAGGTGCTGCCTCCAACGTCATCCCCGACACGGCAGAGATGTGGGGCACCATCCGCACCATCGACCCCGAAAACAAGGTCGGTGAGCTGATCCACAAGCGGATGACTGAGATCGCACAGGGCGTGGCGGCGGCCTACCGCTGCACCGCCGAGGTCGGCTTCAGCGACTACTGCCCCTGCATGGTGGTGGACCACGCCCTCGCCGGGAATGCAATGACCTATATGACCGAGCTTGTGGGCCAGGGCGCAATGGATATGTCCAAGCTCACGGGCGGCAAGCCGGGCGGCGGCAGCGAGGACTTCGCCTTCGTCAGCCACGAGGTGCCCACCGTCAGCATGTTCCTGTCGGCGGGCAACGCCAAGGAGGGCTACGCCTACGGCCAGCACCACCCGAAGGTCAAGTTCGATGACAGCATCCTCTATGAGGGCAGCGCGGCCTACAGCTGGTTTGCTCTGCGCTGGCTGAGCGAGAACAAATAACTCATTATCACACAAAAAACAAAAACCAGAGTTGCAAGGCAGACCTGCCAAACAACTCTGGTTTTCTTATTGGAGCATGTTGCGCTAAATTCTTTTTGTGAGCGAGTGCGGCAAACTGGAATTTTCAAATTAGTCTTTGCAAATAACCTTTGAACCTTCACCATCAA
>OGCZ01000946.1_pt1 | contig 10211 bp, 9 predicted proteins | sample 1570211 | NCBI WGS metagenome assembly OGCZ01 (sample SAMEA2582158, study PRJEB24529) | metagenome | biome: Human gut stool | place: China | collected 2011 | reverse complement strand
CCGGTCATTATGGACGTAAGTATCGGACACCTCCCGCCTTCCATGCCGGTTATCTGTGGCAGTCTGGCAGAGGCAGTAGTGCATGAAAATAAGCTGACACTGGAGATGCGACTGCGGTAATGAAAAAATGAAGTATTTTTTGTCGTCAAGTAACACGGGACAAAAAATACTTCATTTTTTTCGCTCTTAATCGCGCAGATAAATATCTCTTGTATAGACTTTATCTTTTACATCGTCTAAAACAGAATCGTAGCGGTTCGTGACGATGACGTCAGAAGCTTTCTTAAATTCATCCAGATTTTTTATCACTTTAGAATTACAGAACTTATCTGTATCAATGGATGGTTCGTAGATAACAACTTCCACTCCCTGCGCCTTGATACGTTCCATAATACCGAGGATGGAGCTTTGACGGTAGTTGTCTGAATGGGTTTTCATTGCAAGGCGGAACAGTCCAACAACATTTGGATTCATATCTAAAATGCGCTCTGCAATAAAATCCTTCCGCGTACTGTTGGCGGCAACTATCGCCGACATAATGTTGTTTGGCACGTTTTTGTAGTTGGCAAGCAGCTGTTTGGTGTCCTTTGGCAGACAGTAGCCGCCGTATCCAAAGGATGGATTGTTGTAATGTGTGCCGATTCGCGGGTCCAGTCCGATACCCTCAATAATCTGTTTGGAATTTAATCCGCGCACATCTGCAAAGGTATCCAATTCGTTAAAGAAAGAAATGCGGAGTGCGAGATAGGTATTGGCGAATAATTTAATTGATTCTGCCTCAGTTGTTTTTGTAAAAAGCACCGGAATGTCGGTCTTAATTGCACCTTCGCTTAACAGTTCGGCAAATTTTTTGGCACAGTTTAATAAATCCGGCTGTTCACTGTCGCAGCCTACGATAATCCGGCTTGGATAGAGATTGTCGTATAATGCTCTGCCTTCCCGTAAAAATTCCGGTGAAAATAAGATTTTTTCATATCCGATTTTGGCAATTAACTCGCGGGTGTATCCGACAGGAACCGTTGATTTGATGACAATTGCGGCGTTAGAGCCGCAGGATAGCACATCCGATACAACCCGTTCTACGGAACTGGTGTCAAAATAATCTTTTTTTGAGTCATAGTTTGTGGGTGTGGAGATAATGACATAATCCACAGCTTTATAGACAGAACATCCGTCCGTTATTGCAGTCAACTGCAACGGGTGACCGGAAAGATATTCTTCGATTTCTTTATCTGCAAAAGGAGAAATCCGCTGATTAATTTTGTCAATTTTATCCTGGATAATATCTATTAAATAGACTTCATGGTGCTGGGCAAGTAAAATGGCGTTTGACAACCCCACATATCCGGCACCGACAACTGCGATTTTCATAATTGTTCAAATGAACCTCCTCAATATAATAGCATTAGTTTAGCACAAAAGTACCGTAGAATCAAATTTATAAATAAAATAGTATTAAAACATAAGTAATTAGATATTGATAAATAAAAATAAATATTGTATACTAAATTTAGTTTTTTTGTGCTTATGTTTAGAAATTTATTTTACTTTTGGGGAAAAGTATGAGGCTTTAGGGAAGGACAGCGCTATGGGAGATGCAATGGCAATGCGTTCCCTGCTTGAAAACAATCTGGGGATGATTATTGCATTTGACGGGCAGGGGACCGTGACATTTTTGAATGGTATTGCAAGAGAGGAACTGGATTACCGGCAGGGAAAGAAAAAGATTTCTGTTGAAGATATTTTTCCAACGTTAATCAGGGAAAACTGCAATTATGATGAATATGTAAATTCAGTACAGGGACAGTTAATCAAGACTGTGGCATATCGTAAGAATAATACGTGTTTTCCGGTGATGATACGTTTTTCAAAATTGTTTTTTGAAGATGTCGGACAGATTAATGCCGTAGCAGGGCTGAATATTCAGGATGAAGAAGATGCAATCCGTGAATTAAAAAAAGTTGAGCAGGAGATGGAGCAGAATTTAAAGGCACGTGACAGTTTTGTGGCAAATATTACCCATGAACTGCGTACGCCGGTCAATGGAATTAAAGGTCATGTAAAAAATCTTCTGGATCTGGAAACAGAGCCATCTAAGAAATCCACACTGGGTATCATTATCCAATGCTGTAACAATATGGAGAAAATTATTAATAATCTGCTGGATTTTTCAAAAATGGAGGCAGGCAAATTTGAAATCTGTGAAAAACCGTTTGAATTCAAAAGCTGTGTCAATCAGGCGATGGATACCAACCGGCCAGTGGCAAATCAGAAAGGGCTGCATTTTCATGCGTTTGTAGCAGAAGACGTGCCGCAGACGGTTATCGGGGACGAATTAAGGATTACACAGATTATGAACAATCTGCTGTCCAACGCATTGAAGTTTACTTCAATGGGGGCGGTGACACTGGAGGTTTATAAAACACATCAGCGTGAAGATGTTGTTGAACTGACATTTTTTGTAACCGATACCGGAATCGGTATTGATGCGCAGGGCAGGCAGAAGCTGTTTCAGAGTTTTTCGCAGGCGGATGATTCGATTACGAGAAGATACGGCGGAACGGGTCTGGGACTGTATGTCACTAAACAGCTGGCAGAGCAGATGCACGGACATATTGAAGTAGAAAGTGAACCGGGCAGGGGCAGTACATTCAGCTGTGCAATTAAGGTCAAAGTACCTGTACAGGCGGTGGAGCAGGAAAAGGAACAGAATATTGAGTTTGATATTTCTAACTTGAAGAATCATCTGCTGGGAACGCAGGCAAAGAGCCGGATGGAACAGGTTTATATGTATGGAAGCGCAGCTAACAGGCGGGAACTTGCCATCAATATGGAAAAACTGGTTTTGTGCATCGAGATGGAAAACTGGGAAAAGGCAGAAGGGTTTGCGGAAAATATTAAAACGCTTTGTGCAGAATCCGGGGAGCAGACATTAAAGAGCAGAACATTTCGTCTGCTGATGGCAGTCCGGAAAGAAGATTATAAGCAGGCAATCGGATATTCGGAAGAAATCCGTACAATTTTAAAACTAAAAGAACCGGGGGCAGAAGGTGTATGAAGCAGAATGATAAACAAATACCGGTAATTTTGATTGTTGATGATGTGGAAGTCAATGCAAGATTATTAAAAAAGATGGTTGAAAAAATGGGATATCAGGGGCTGACTGCAACAGGCGTAAAAGAGGCGGTCAGTCAGATGCAGAAAGAACTTCCGCAGCTGATCTTGCTGGATATTATGATGCCGGATATGAGCGGTTACCAGTTTTGCGAATTATTAAAAGAAAATCCGGATACAAAGGATATTCCTGTCATCTTTGTATCGGCAGCCAGCGAGCTTGATGATAAAATGAAGGGCTTTCAGGTGGGGGCGGTTGATTTTATCAGTAAACCGTTTGACTATGGCGAAGTGGCAATGCGGGTTAATACACATTTAAAAATGTATCAGATGAAGCAGGAACTTGAAGACAGTAACCGCAGACTGAGCATTATTGTTAGTGAACAGGCAAAAAAATATGATGAAGAACAAAAAAGACTGTTAAAGGCACTGGCAAAGATTACGGAAGGCAGTAATGCAACCGGTATGACAAAACATCTGGAAAATGTGGCATATAATGCAAGACTGCTGGCACAGGCATTAAATTTTACGGAAAAGTATGAAAACCAGATTTCTAAAACTTATATTGAAGCAGTGGAGCTTGCCGGTGCGGTACATGATATCGGAAAACTGACCGTTCCGAAAGAAATTCTTGATAAGCCCACAAAGCTTACGGAAACAGAGTGGGAGATTATGAAGCACCATACGGATAACGGGGATGAATTAATACGGGCGGCATATCCGGATGTAGAGGATAATACATTTGTCAAGGTGGCATGTGATGTGGTGCGGTCCCATCATGAGGACTGGGACGGAAGCGGATATCCTGACGGTTTAAAGGGCAGTGATATTCCGCTGAGTGCGCGGATTGTAAAAATCGTGGATGTTTATGACAGTATTTTGTCAGACCGGTGTTACAGGAGTGCGTACACCAAAGAGGAGTCGTTAGCTTATATGGAACAGGGAAGTAAAAGCCGGTTCGACCCATATATTCTGGAGGTATTTTTAAAGATTGAGAAGCAGCTGAGAAAGTAGCGGGGAAAAGCGATGACAGATGAAGAATTTTCACGCATTGTAAAATATACGGCGGTGCGTTACGGGATTAATTTATACCACAAAAAAGTCATGGTAGAGGGACGGCTTTCCAATTATCTGGCGGCAAACGGATTTAAAAGTTATACGGAATATATGGATCGGGTGGAAGCAGATTACACCGGGCAGGAAGCCCAGAATCTGATAAATATCCTTACGACAAATCACACATATTTTATGCGGGAGCCTGAACATTTTGAGTTTTTTAAAAATGTGATTCTGCCGGAATTAAAAGAACGTGAAAAGACTGGAATGGATTTACGGATATGGTCTGCGGCGGCATCGTCAGGACAGGAACCATATACGATTGCCATGATACTCAAAGATTTTTTGGGACCGGAGTATAATGCATGGGAAACTTCCGTGCTGGCAACGGATATTTCAAGAAAAGTACTGGACAGCGCGGTGGACGGTATTTATAGTGCAGAGCAGATTAATACACTGCCTGTCTGGTGGAGGAACAGTTATTTTGTGCCGCTGCCCGATGGAATGTATCAGGTGAAAAAAGAACTGCGCCAGCAGGTGGTTTTCAGACAGTTTAATCTGATGAATCCACTGCCGTTTAAGAAAAAATGCATGTGATTTTTTTGAGAAATGTCATGATTTATTTTGACGAAACGACCAAGAGAAAACTGGTTCAGCGACTTTATGAATTTTTAGAGCCGGGCGGTTATCTGATTATTGGCAGTACAGAGAATATCGACAGAAGCGCAGTGCCGCTTGTTTATGTCCGACCGTCCATATTCAGGAAAGAATAAATATAGGGAGGAGATACAAAACGATGAAAAAAATAAAAGTTCTGATTGTAGAGGACTCCCTGATGTTCCGGCAGATTTTAGTCCGGAATCTTATAACAGACCCAATGTTAGAGGTTGTGGCACAGGCCTCAGACCCTTATGAAGCAAGAGATGCCATTTTAAAATACGAACCGGATGTGATGACGCTGGACATTGAACTGCCGCGAATGGACGGCATTGAATTTTTAAGGAAACTGATGCCGCAGTATCCGCTGCCGACCGTGGTAATCAGCGCATTAAGCGACAGGGTATTTGATGCGATGTCGGCAGGTGCTGTGGAATTTGTCAATAAGCCGTCAGGAATGACAGCGGAGCAGATTGCAGAATTTATTAGGGGAGAACTGATTACAAAGATAAAAATTGCATCTACGGTACAGGTTGGAAAACTAAAACGGGTAGGAAGCTACAGTTTCAGGCAGAATGGGTATAGCACAGGAGCCGGAACGGTTGTTGCAATCGGTGCATCAACGGGCGGGACGGAAGCCATTTATGAGGTGGTCAGGCGGTTTCATCAGGATATACCGGGAACGGTTATTGTGCAGCATATGCCGCCGGGATTTACCAAGATGTATGCGGAGCGGTTAAATAACCAGTGCCGCGTGGTGGTACGGGAAGCAAAAACCGGGGACAGGGTTGTGCCGGGCCAGGTGTTAATTGCCCCCGGAGATGCCCATATGCGGCTGTTAAAAGTCAACGGTGAATATCAGGTGGAATGCAGAAGCGGACCGAAAGTCAACGGACACTGTCCGTCAGTAGATGTCCTCTTTGAGTCGGTAGCAAAAGCAGCAGGAGCGGGGGCGGTTGGCATTATCCTTACAGGAATGGGAAATGACGGCGCAAAGGGATTGCTTGAGATGAGAAGGGCAGGAGCAAAAACAATCGGGCAGAACGAAGCCAGCTGTATTGTATATGGCATGCCGAAAGCAGCATATGATATCGGAGCAGTACAGCAGCAGGCAGAATTAACGCAGATTGCACAAAAAACGTATGATTGTCTGGAAACAGTCAGATAAAATATAGATGGAAAAGAGGGTGCAAAAATGAGAATTTTAATTGTTGAGGATGATTTTGCAAGCAGAAAGTTTATGATGAATTTTATGTCGGCATATGGGGACTGCGACGGCACGGTAGATGGCATGGAAGCGGTTGAAGCGTATATGATGGCGCTGGAAGATGAACAGCCGTATGACTTAATCTGCTTAGATGTCATGATGCCGGTCATGGATGGATATCAGGTCTTAAATACTATCCGGAATATGGAAAAACAGCGTGGTATCGAAGGCGATGACCGCGTAAAGATTATTATGATGACGGCATTAAATGAACAAAAAAATGTAAGAAAAGCCTTTGAAATGGGCTGCACGGTTTATTGTGCGAAGCCGGTTGATCTGGATAAATTAAAAAATGTGTTAAAGAAATTGAAACTGATATAATATCACAGGAGGAGAAGAAATGGCAGAAGATTTTAGTGCAGACGGCATGCTGGATATGTATCTGTATGAAAACGGACAGCTGCTTGAACAGCTGGAAGCGACAACCCTTGAAAAAAAGGACGCGGACAGCTTTGATGAAGCAGATATCAATGAGTTTTTCAGAGTCATGCACACCATTAAAGGTTCGTCAGGGATTATGATGTTTGATGACATTATGAAGCTTGCGCATAAACTGGAAGATGTGTTTTATTTTATCAGGGAATCCAAGCCGGACAACGTTCCGCACATGGAGCTGGTAGAACACATTTTTCAGGTGTCGGATTTTATATCAGCAGAATTTGATAAAATCAGGGACGGGGGTGACCCGGACGGTGATGCCAAAGAACTGATTGATGAACTGGATGTCTTTTTGAAAAAAATTAAAAATGAAGCAACGGAGGATGGTAAAGAACTGCCGCCGGCAAATGTGCAGGAGCCGCCAAAGCAGTTTTATATTGCACCGGTAGCAACAGAAAACAGTAAGTTTTACAGGATTCACATTTTCTACCGTGCGGATACGCAGATGAGCAATCTGAGGGCGTACACGGCAGTGTATTCGTTAAAAGAAATTGCGGAGGATATTTTATATAAGCCGGAGGACATTGTTACGAATGAAGCTTCGGCAGATGTGATTTTAGCAGATGGTTTCCAGATGATGCTGCAGACCCAGAGCAGTAAAGAGAAAATTGAAAAGCTGATTGACGGGTCGGGTGTTGAAAAAATTGACATTACAGAGTGTACGCCGGATGAATACATTAAAGGCTTTGAAGCGCCGGTGATTGTCAATAACGGAAAGGTTATCGACCTGGATTCCGATGTGGAAACCATTGAAGCACGGGTGCAGAAGGAACAGGAAGCAAAAAAAAGCGAAGAACCAAAGCCCGGCGATTATGTTATTAAGACCAAAGAACCGGGAAAGCCAAAACAGCTGGCAAAAACCCGGAAGGAAAAACCGGCGGCGCAGACATTTATCAGTGTAAATGTGGCAAAAATGGATATGCTCATGGATTTAATCGGTGAGATTGTCATTGCAGAGTCGGTTGTTTTACAAAATCCTGATTTAAAAGTGCCGGGATTAAGCCTGAATAACTTTAACAAGGCAGCGGCACAGCTGACAAAGTTCACCTCGGAATTACAGGACGTCATTATGTCCATGCGGATGATGCCGCTTACCAATACATTCCAGAAAATGAACAGGATTGTATTTGATGCGTCCCGTAAGGTCGGCAAAAACATTGAATTAAAGATGATTGGTGAAACAACGGAAGTAGACAAAAATATTATTGAACATATTTCAGACCCGCTGATGCATATGATCCGGAATTCTGTAGACCACGGTATTGAGGAAAAGGAAGAACGGGCGGCAGCAGGAAAGCCGGAAAAAGGTGTCATTACGCTGGAAGCCAAAAATGAAGGCGGAAAAGTTTTTCTTTCGGTATCCGATGACGGCAAGGGCATGGACCCGGACAAGCTGTTTGTAAAAGCAAAAAAGAGCGGGCTGATCCCGCCGGAAAAAACGCAGAGCGATTATACGCGAAAGGAGATTTATCAGTTTGTTACATATCCGGGATTTTCAACGAAAGAAAAGGTTACAGAGTTATCTGGCAGAGGTGTCGGCATGGACGTTGTTGTGAAAAATATCCAGTCAGTCGGTGGACAGCTGGATATTGACAGTGAACTGGGTAAGGGTACAACCATGACCTTAAAAATCCCGCTGACACTGGCAATTATCGAAGGGATTGTCATGCGGGTCGGGGAATCTATTTTTGTTATTGAATCCGGTTCAATTAAAGAATTTTTAAATGTTAAAGAAAGTGATATGGTCTATGAGCCGGGTGGAGAAGAATATGTGATGATCCGAGGGGAGTGTTTCCCGGTTGTGCGGTTAAGCCGCAAATATCATCTGGAACACGCCAAAGAAGAGGTCAGTGACGGTATTATGATTCTGGTCGAACACGAAGATAAAAAAATGTGCGTTTTCGTGGATCATCTGATTGGCGGACAGGAAATTGTAGTAAAACCAATCCCATCGTATATCAGAAAAGTACCGGGGTTATCAGGTTGTACACAGCTTGGTGACGGCAGTATTGCATTGATTATTGATGTGGGTGGATTGCTTATATAAGATGCGCAGAAAGGAGGACATAACAATGGCAGAAGAAATCATCAAAGAAGACAATCCTGAGGAAGAAGATACTCAAAAAGGCAAATATATGACATTCAAATCGGGACATGAATATTTTGGTATTGAAATCCGGTATATTAATGAAATTATCGGTATGCAGAGTATTACGGCAATTCCGGAGGTAGAGCCGTATATTAAAGGACTGATTAATCTTCGCGGAAAAATTATTCCGGTGATTGATGTACGGATTCGTTTTAATCAGGAACCGTTTCAGTACACAGACAGAACCTGCATTATCATTATTAATGTAAAATCAACAGTTGTGGGGCTGATTGTAGAAACAATTGCAGGGGTGGAACAAATCGACGAATCGGATATTGAACCGCCGCCAACCATATCAACAGGCAGCACGAAAAATAAATATGTATATGGACTGGGAAAAACGGGGAATTCTGTAAAGCTGCTTTTAGACCCTGAGAAACTGATTAAAGATGAAGATATTGCGGCATTTGAAGAAATGACGGAACAGAATGAAGAACAATAGCCAAAGGCAGGAGGTATGGATATGAACAGAAAAGACAGAACAATTTTATCAAAAATTAAAACAAGTTATGTAGTGGCCATGATTGAATTGATGGTATTAACAGGTATCTGTTTTGGATTGACAACGGGAAAGCTTCAGATTGCACGGGGACAGCAGTATCACGGAGTGGGAATGATCTGCCTGATTCTGCTGGATGTGATGATTGTTATCGGCTGTATTTATTCCGTTTCAACGGTAATCGGCTGTATCAGGAAGCCGCTTGAAGAGTTAAAAAAGTCATCAGTAGAGCTTGCAGCCGGTAAAGTCGATGTTGAACTGAAAAAATATTACAATGATGAAATCGGCGAAGTGCTAGATGTGTATGCAAAGATTATTAAAAATACCAAAGAAAATGCAATGCTTGCACAAAAAATTGCCAACGGGGATTTAACGGTAGAAGTGCTTCCGCATTCAGTAGAAGATGAACTGGGGCGGGCCTTAAAGGAACTGGTTGAAAATAATAATAATGTATTAACAGGCATTAACGAATCCTTCCGACCACGGTCAATGACAGCAAGTGGGGATTCCAGTATTCTCCATATGTATATTACAATGAGCACTGCATCGTGTTTAATTCCAAGCATACGCCAATGAAAATCGAGCGTGCAACGTTTGGAAAACTTTTGGATTTTGTGACACAGTTTCCACATTATTTTGTAGGTTCCAATGCAGACCTGCCGATCGTTGGAGGTTCCATCTTAAGTCATGATCATTTCCAGGGCGGACATTATACATTTGCCATGGCAAAAGCACCGATTGAAAAAGAACTTCAGTTTGAGGGATTTTCCGATGTGAAAGCAGGAATCGTGAAATGGCCGATGTCTGTCATCCGTATCAGCGGACCGGACAAGGAGCGTCTGATTGAACTGGCAGACAAGATTCTCTTAACCTGGAGAGGCTATACCGATGAGGATGCATTCATCTATGCCGAGACAGACGGAGAGCCACACAATACAATCACTCCGATTGCCCGCAGACGTGGGGATGATTTTGAACTGGATCTGGTACTGCGCAACAACATCACGACCGAGGAGCATCCGCTGGGTGTC
>OGCZ01000940.1_pt1 | contig 10281 bp, 7 predicted proteins | sample 1570211 | NCBI WGS metagenome assembly OGCZ01 (sample SAMEA2582158, study PRJEB24529) | metagenome | biome: Human gut stool | place: China | collected 2011 | reverse complement strand
TGGTTTCGTTATTGATAATGAACCACCATATTCCGCTCCATAACAGGCAGAGAATAATAGAAGTTCCCTCATTTACACGACTATTGCTGCACAACGTACCAAAGCAAATGCAAGCAGTCACCACGGCTGGAAACAAAAACTGGATGACAATTTCTGATAGCGCGAGATTGACACTTCCTCTAAGTGTGATACAAAACAGGCTTATCATAAATAAATCGACAATTCCAAATAGAAAGATTCTGGCTGCATATATCTGTCGCAATGAATAAAGGCAGGTCGCTTCTATCTGCATACAGTCACAAGATTTGTTTTTCCAAAATTCCGGTATCATCAGAACAATAAAGAGTACCCCTATCATACCTAACATTCTTATCACATACCTATTGTCTAAAAGATCTGGCAAAAGGGTTGCAGCAGTCCATAACAAAAGCATTTGCAGCAGCCACCACCGCTTGCGTATAAGATGTAACTCTGTCCATAAAAATTCCCAATACGTTAGTTGCTTTTCCTGCTCAACGGAGCAATAACTTTCTATTGATTTTCTTACGGTTTCTTTTATGTGCTGTTCATCAGGAATAATATTCTGATTTTCCCGATACCTTTTGAGTTGTTCTTCAATATTCACAAAATCACTCCTCCCTTAGCAGTCTTTCTAAATGTGTTTTTGCCTGTTTTACCCGGTATTTTACTAATGGCAAACCTATTTGTAAGGTGCTGGATATTTCTGTAAGTTTCAGTTCCTGAAAGTAATACAAGATAATAACTTCCCTTAATTCAGCGGGTAATCTATCCAGAGCTGCCTTAATCGTCAGCCTGTTAAGAAGCTCGTCTGTTTCAGGGGGATGTAAACAATCTTGAATTTCTAAAGACTGTTCCTCTAACAAACTTTCTCGGATTTTTTTATAGGAATCCCTGCAAAGATTTCCAGCAATTGTATACAAATAATTTTTGGTTTTTCCCATATAACGGTAGTCAGACAATTTCTCGAAGAAGCGCAAAAAAGTTTCCTGTGTTAAATCTTCTGCGGTTGATGTATCAGGGCAATGATAGTTACAATAGTTCAATATTTCCTTATAGTATTTGCGAACAAATACATCAAAAGCATTTTCGTCTCCACGCTTCATTCTTTGTAGCAACAAAAAATCTATATCCACGAAATCCTCCTTTCCCGTTATTGAAAGTCAATGCGCATTTCTCTTTCTACCATGTATAACGAATGAACACTGTAAAAAGATAGTGTGGCTTCATTTTTTATAAAAATTTTTTCCAGATAGATTGCTTATCCCTATTTATTATATTGAATTGCCCTTATAGCTTCAAGATAGATAATTTGACACCAATTCATCACTTGACATTGTGGCAAAGATTTGGCTGATTTTGGCTATGCCGGACTTTTTGGCAAGGGTCAAACGAAAGTTACCACTGAGATCATTGAACGCTGACGCCAACCACCATTTCCTATAGCAGCAACAGAGCTCTGCCGCTCAGACACGAGTAGCAGGGCTCCTTTTTTACGCGGTATTCGGTCAAGAAGTAAACTTAAAGAGCGGCGTTTAATATCAGACAGCAGATATCCCGGCAGATTTTTGGCTTGATTATCGCTTTCACCACTTTTGAGCATATCCATTTGCGTCGTGAAATGCGACGGAATTATGAGCGGACTTTGATTCCAGTCATAAGGTCTGTCAAACACATCTCCACTTGTGGCGAAAGTACAGAATTGAAGCACGGCGCACATTTTTGAGAAGGGATTGGTAGAACATTTTTGCGCCACCAATAGCGATTTCTGAAATTTTAGAATACGGTCTTTCTCCACTTGCAAGGGAAATGTTAGTAGCCGAATTTTCGGCTGCTAAGGGTAGTCCCGTTTCAGGATATCCTTGTCTATTGCTCAATTGTGAGCGATAGGTTCAAAGGTCGCGTTTTGCTACCTTTAGAATCAAAGGGTTGTAGATTTGTGGGCACCCGGTCATAGCACACTTCTGCGCACGGTGGACATTTTTGGCCATCGTCACTTGTGGCAATGGGAGTGTACCAGACAGTACAGGGTAGTACTCCTCATGCTGTGAACGAAACGCCGAACGTCTTGACTCACTTTCAACATCGTTCAAATTGAACGGTGTTGAGGGTAGTATAACGAAGGTACGTAATATTATTACATATAATCTGCGCGGTGTCATGGAGATCTGCTGCTACAGCCCCCATTCCAAGACCAACGCTCTTATAGACTGTATATATCATAGTCAAGCACCCTGCCGCCCGCTCCTATCCCCTGCCGATTCACGCCGCCGGGCATCCAAGGTCGCATGGGATCTCTGCCCCGATCGCGTTCAGGAGCTGGCTGGCTATCCTCTGAATGGTCGCCCCTCTGCCGTGGCTATGCTTGAGCTGCTCTATAACGGTGTCGCCCGTTATGACGATCTCTCTATTCTGAAATAAGCGCCCTTCAACAGCAACACCCCGCTACTCTATGTCGAGCAGTGGGGTATTTTTGCGTTTTGATTTGGTTTCAACTAGTGTCAAATTGTCATCAGTTGAGTGAAATATAACGACAGAACGATAAATCGCATGTTGCAATCTGTGCAGATCATAGAAAGCCGTCATGTACTATGCGGAGTTTTGTGCACCCCTCAAATCGAGGGCTACTGCGAAATACCGACGCCTTTATCAGAGCGCTATTGAACTTTTACCGATTTGGATAATGTTCATTGATCGTATCATCGTTAGAATATGGTTCTCAGTAGTCGCTTTGTCCTCTGAGCCTTTGAACCCGCATCAATTTGAGGCTAGTTGCACAGATGGTCGTGGCATGCGGCTCCCTCTGACAGCCAAAAATCCGGCCATCAAACGGTGTCCACAGTGTAGACGCTCTTATATCAATCAACGATAACATGTCGTATTTTGATTCAAGTACACTTTTCAATCGTGTCAATCCAGATAGAGTAACGCTTTGTGACGCCATCCTTCGGGCAGACGCTTACTAAATCAGTAGTATTCGACGCATCATCGTATTTTCTACATTTGTGCGGAATTGACACATCATCGAGCTATATTCAAATTCGGGAAATCATCCTACTTCTTCTCATTTTTGACTATTTTACGCCAATTCTTCAACAAGTTCACTCTGATCGAATCAATGGTGGGTTTCCTCTTCTCCCACCCCCTCATCTTCTATTTTTCGCAAATACTTTAATATCTCGCAAGCTCAATATCAAAGCATTCACGAATCACAAATCATAAACATATCATAAATCGATTATTTTTTCTTGTTTTCTAAATTTGGCTCATTTTTTGTACCTATTATATATAGAGTGAGTACAATTTTTGCGCCAAAATCATATCAAATCCGGATCAATTTCCAGAATGTTCTATTGCGATTCTCGTTTCTCTTAAATTCTCGAACTGTAACGATCTTGACTCCATAGATTTGAAGTTTACGATTTAGTATGTCCTGTCCCATTGGACGTCCTTTATACTCTTTGAACACATTCAAGGCCATGATACTTTCGTACATTTCTTCTTTTAACATCGGCTGATTCAAGTGCGCATCTATCCAGTCCGCCACCGAGTCAAAGCAATACGGTACCGTTTCCTCTGCTAACACCGGCGCAGACTTTGCAAAGACCTGCTTATACGACGTTTCGAGCATTTCGTTGAGCAGCTCCAATTCACGCTTCAATTGTCGGACACCGAGCAGATTCACGCGGTATTCACCCTTTGCATCATCGAACTCCATGATCCTGCACTTTCTTATTTTTTTGTTGATACTATCGGGCGTTCCACTGTTTCGAAATACTTCAAATGCCCCTGCCCCTGCTAGATATGCCACTGCTGGCTTCAGCTCTTCTGCCACGATCGCCTTAAATTTCTTCAAGTCACCATAATACCAGTCCGCATCATAATCACGAAAATAGACCGTGCATGTATCGTCGGCATCAAGCGGACGCTTTCGACCTGCTGACTGAATGATGTCCGTTGGCTTCCATTGGTCAATATACAGGTGTTTTACCGTGCGGTCTTTGATCTCGGTGCCTATTCCAAACGCCTTAGTCGTGAACAAAAATCTTTTTTGGAGCTCTCTGTCCTTGATACATTCCGTCAGCTTATTAAACATTTTGCCGTATTTCGGGTTGTTATCGGAGCAGTAATAGGCAGCTGTATCGCCGAATGTCTCCTTCATTCTAAGCAGGTCCTCGCCGGACGATACAAAGATAACGGCCTTTTCGTCTTCCGGGAGACTTTTTAGCATCATGACCAGATTTTCCCTCGAATAGAAGTATTTCTGCTTGATATGTCGGTAATCCTGCGGCAGTTGGTAGATGCGGTCTTCGGGAGTCTTTGCGGTCTCCTCCAGCAGCTTATAGGTCTCCTCGCCCGTTGCGCTCATGTAGATAACCACATGGTCAGCTTCGGCCTTCTGCAGCACTTCCAGCGACAGATAGGTATTGATAAAATCCGTAAAATAGTGACACTCATCCGCGACGATATACTTGAACCGCGACAGATACTTTTTCAGCGACGCCGGGTCATTCCTGTATTTTGTCTCAATATGCTGATAGGTCTGGACCTCTAACATGGACTCGTAGAGCATATCATAGGTCATTACTATTTCCATTGGCTCACCGTCGGCCTCGGCAATGGCGGCTTCCATTCTGCGTTGGAGCATCTCGGCGTGAAGGGTATTCAGCGGGCAGAGGTATAGAACCCGGCCCATGATCCCATTTGTCAGCATTTCATCAACGCACCAGCTCGCCAGCCTCTTAATGATAAATTCGTTCTTGCCACGTCCGGTTCCCATATCCAGAAGGACTCTTCCGTTTTCCCAATGCTGGAACGCATCACCGATTAGTTCTGAAGTATACGCCCACCGCTCCTTCTCCGCCGGGGCGTCCCCTCCTATCTGTCCCAATGGCACGATTGCTTCTGCGGGCACCACCTCCGGCGCTTCCTCTGCCTCCTGTCCGGTACAGCACCCTTCCTGCAGCTCGGCGGGCTCTGGCGTCTGGAGACTGGATATTTCCTCCGCCTCTGCTGCCTGTCTGGTGGGCTCCGGCTCTGCGTTCAATTGTTCCAGCTCTGCAATCGCTGCACGGGCGCTTTCTGTCCATTCCTGCTGCTCTTCCTCGGTCAATGGGTTCTCCTTGCAGTTGCGTAGATATTCCTCATACTCATGTGTCCCGTTCTGTTCATCGGACAGCTTCAGGAAAAAACCACCGAATGGCCAACGTGTCTTTTCATCACTCATATTGATATCCTCTATAATAATATAAGGCGCACAGCCCAGCTATCTTGCCAGACCATACGCCGGTTTGTTAGCATCTACCCAAAAAGCTCTGGTCAAACGCTTTGTTCTGTGCTATTATAGGGGCGGGAGACTTAATACACACATGTTTTTCCCGTCTCTACAGCCGCTCTACCTGTTGGCGCAGGTAAGGCGGTTTTTGTTTTACTGTTGCGCATGAGACTTTGCCTCGAATGCTGCCGCCGCTTCTGCAAACGTCTACATGGCGCTATTGTAGCCAATTTGGAACGAGTGCTCGGCAACGGACGCAATCAGCCCTTCCAGAATTTCAGATAGAATCTCGTTCTGTGCTTCGTTCAAATACGGTCGAATAAGCGCCTCTGCCTGACGACTGCTTACGTCTACGGCATCCTTAAACTTCTCCTGACTCTGCTTGATCTCGTCAGCGGTCTGAAATCCATCTTTTAAAAAGCTCATTTTGATCTCCTTTTTAGCATGACACTGCTTTTTCCATCTCATATGCCTCTGGACGTCCTGCCCATTTCAAAGCCGGTTCATTTACTTGGACGCGCTGTTCATTGCAGTTAGCTTGGTAAATGGTCATCTCCAACTGCGGTGTGCCGTTCTTGTTCAGACACGGCTCAACACTGATTATCGTGTTTTCTGGGTTATCCGGTCTGTCCGCCAGCCTCATTATAAAGCCTTCAGCAAACGACTTTCCCGGCTGAAGCGGTTTCACACCCCCACCGTAACAGAGGTACTTACCTTCCAGTCCGGCAGACAAGTTCGCGAATGGGTCCAAATGATTTAGTGCATCATCATAAAATATCTGCATAGCGTTCTCCTTTTTCATATCTATAATTGTATTTTCCAGCTCTTCCCCGGCGGGGTACGGAGCAGCTCCTGGGTCCCACATATTATGCAGCACCTCCTGGGGTGTTATTGACCTTCTGCGCATCGAGCCATTCCATCAGCCCTTCGTGGAAGATCCGGTAGCTATTGCCCACCTTTACCGCCGGGAAGCCCGGTTTACTCACCAGCCGATAGACAAAATTCTGCCCGAACCCCAGCAGCTCTGCCACCCCGGCAACGGTCATCATGGGCGAGAGCTGTGTCGCTGTCGTCGGCTTTCCAGCGGTGTTCTTTTTGCTTCGTGTCATAATTTGTATACTCCTATATAATCGGATTGTATTTTTGGGCAGTCAACTGGGCGTTGACAAATTACGCCTTATTGTTTTTTCTCTACATGCTATCAAACTCCCTTGTTTTGTTTGTACAAACAGTATATCACCACTTGTATTAAAATTCAATAGTTATCTGTGATTTTTTCTTCTGTATTTTAAACAAAGCCCAATAATACCTTTTTTGAAAGGTGCTATTGCCTTTCTGTTGGTTTTTAACAAGTGCGTGCCATTTTCACATCAGATATAAAACAATCTGTATAAAGTGTCGTATCAGGCATCGTTTCCAGCACTGAGAGGATTTGGTTTTCCCCTTCTGCCGCTCTCCGACGTCCGTTCAGGCAATCATGCCATCCATAGCGCACCACCTCCTGTGCTTCCATTGGCGAAATTGCGCCCTTTTTCGCTTATTGGCGATACCATGTCTCTTTTTGGTTTTTCCCCACTCCACTCAACATCGCCAACATCGCCACACACTCGTCTCACCGCCCGTACAGCGCACAAGGACGTGATGAACTTGAACTTTCCGTCAGCCTGCCGCACCCGCTTGGTCTGAATCTTTTTTTCTTTTACAAGGCATGTATGTGCCCGCTCAACGGTGCGTTTACTGCATCCTGTTTCGCCCATTACCAGCTTTTTCAGATCCATACCAGCCATCGGTCCCTGCTCTTTCAGAAGGGCCATGATGGACTCCTTGGCATCCTGCTGTGACGGTTCCAGCGGCATCGGCTTGTCGGCCATCAAACTCCTTATAATGCTTCTCCGTGGTCGCCGCCAGCACTGCCCGGACGGTTTCCACCTCTGCGCCCGCCTTGTTCTTCACGCTTACCGTCTGGGTACGGAAGAGGATACTAGGTGCCTTAGTGCCAACATTCAGCTTTTCCGGTGTTACATAGGTAATGCTTTCGTCCTTCGGCAGCCGCCCCAGAATGGTCACACTACGAGCGGCATTCCACAGCTCACCAGAACCGGCCAGCAACATCCGTGCATCATCGCCCGCCTTCTTTACCATGTGAGATACAATAACCACGCTGAACTGGTCTGTCGACGCTTTTTCCTGCAGCATATCAAGCGCCCCGCGCATCACATCACCATTTGCCGCTGCATTCCCCTCCAGAAAGCTCCTGAGCGGGTCGATGATAACCAGTGCTGGATGCAGCTCATCAATAAGCTCAAACAAACTTGTCCCAATAACAAGCTTTTTCTTCTTCTGCTGCCAGTACCAGCCGGGAGTCGCGTAAAACACCCTGCGCATATCCGCCTCTGCCGCGATCATGCGCGGAGCCAGAGACATGCCGGGGTCATCCTCGCTCGTAAGTACTAAAACATTCCCCTGTGCAACTGCAGCATCAGGGAAGAGCATCGTGGGTCGTCCGGTCGTTACGGCAGCCACCACATCCGCCATAAATACGCCCTTGCCCACGCCGCCGGGACCTGCCACGACCGACACAGCACCCATCGGGAAGTATCCTTTAATAAGCCACCGGGTATTTACCGGCTCCACATCTCCCAGACACGGAATCATGCCTCCATGGTAGACCGGCGCAGCTGAAGCAGTGGTCACAGCAGGGATCAACGGAAAGAAACTCAGAGAACTCATATTTTACTCCTTATATTCGTTTGCGATTTTGGCATATTTTTATACTTTTTCACGCTACATCGTGCACCTCCTAAAAAATAGCAACAAAAAAGACGCACAAAAAGATAGAACTCCCAAGCCGCACTCATACCGTATACCGGCAGAATACAGCTTCTGGGAAACTACTCTATCTAATCATGCGTCTCGCCTTAGGCTGAGACCTCCATTCGTCTAGGTGAGGCTCAGTATCCTGAACCTCGACGAACAGATAAAATATGTTACGCAGTCCATCACTGTGAGTCCGCGTAATGGCCCTCGGAGACATCATCTTCACTTCTGGGCTTCATACGAAACCTTCCGGGGGTAAGGTCATTATAGCACCGTCGGCAGTAATTGTCACGCTCCTTTTATAAACATTTCGTGAACTTCTCTTTCTGCACAATTGGTCCTTCTCACTTCAACCTTGCAATGACCGCTCAACTTTGCATTTCCGAAACCATCAATTTATATCGCATTTTCGTTCAATTTCATCAACATTGCAAAGTTGCAAATTCATATACACGATCACTGCAAAGAAGCATCCACACTCCTTCACCTTTCCCGTTCCATCCCGATTTTTTCACCCCGCTGCTTTCCATGGCTCATCTGTTCCAGCGGGTTCAGGGCGTCATAGTTAGCCTTGAGGTCATCGGCATACAGCGCAACATACCGTCGGGTCATCGTAAGGTCCGCGTGGCCCAGCAGCTTTTGCAGACGGAACGGGTCGCCACCAGCTTGGATATACAGCTTGGCGTAGGTATGGCGGAACAGATGCATCGATGTTTTCTCCACGCCTCTGCTATGATTATAATTCCACACTGCATTACCGAGCGAATTCAGGGTCATCTGGTTGCCATACTCTGAGACGAACAACGGGGCTGTGGGGTCGCCGCTGCGGTGCTCCAGATAGTCCTCCATGATCCTGACCAATGCCTTTGAGAGGGGTACGATCTGCTGATTGCGCGCTTTCATGTGGCGGAAAAACACTGTCCCGGCGGAAAGATCCAAATCTCCGATCTGCAGGTTGAGCAGCGTGGATGCACGGCAGCCGGTACCAAGCAGGAAGTTGACAATGACCCAATTGCGGTATTCGGCAAAGGAGCAGGTCTTGCAGTTCGGTTCCTTCAGCAGCTTCTGCAGCTCGTCGGTGGTGTAGGGTTCTTTGATCGGATCATCGGCACGCACCAGTCGAATGGGATACTTTTCCAGATAGCCTTTTTCCATGCACCAGTACAAAAACGCACGCACCATGCGGAGGTTCGTATTGATGGTCGTATCGTGGAGCTGCTGGTCCTTCATGTAGAAGATATAATCCTCCACCGTTTCCTCTGTGATGGTATGAATGGGCTGTTCTGTATCCCCCAGAAACCGAAAGAAGCTCCTACCCTTTGCGGCGTAGAAGTCGAGTGAGCCTTGGGAGAGGTTCTTGAGCCGGTTGTACTTTTGGAACCTTTCAAAGGCCTGTTGGATGGTGGGGTTTGCCTTGGCAGTGGGTCTTAAATCACGGTTACGCACGAGAGAGACTCCTCCTTTTTTCGCGAAAAATCCCTCTCGCCCGCTCAACACTTCCAGAAAATGGAATAAAAAGAAAAAGCCCAAAATCATTCGAATCAACGAATAATTCTAGGCTTTCTGATGCCGCCGACGGGGGTCGAACCCGTACTCTGTCTCCAGAAAGGGATTTTAAGTCCCTCGTGTCTGCCAATTTCACCACAGCGGCGCAAACCCGGCTTACAAAGCCCTGCTGCCCTCTGGCTTGGGAGGGAACCGGGAATAACAGGTGTGAGGTAAAATGTCATCCAAATGACTTGCCGTCACTTGAAGTAACATGAAATTCAGCGATATTTATGATACAATAGTTTCCGTACTTTGTCAAGAAAAACCGCTTATTCGGTGCTGCTTACTCCTTGCCGCCGTGCAGCTCGGCGTACATCCGGGAGCGGCACTCGGCCACTGCGGGGGTCATATTGACGTAGTGCTTGTGGGGGCACTCCAGACGCAGCTCGCTCTCCCAAGTTTCCTCGGTGAGCTGCTTTGCAATATAGGCCTTCTTCTCCGCAATAGAGGGCAGTTCAATGGCCAGCTTACCGCCCAGAATATGCGGCACCAGCAGCGGACGCACAGCGGTGGGGGTAAAGGTGATGGTGCGCTCAATGGCGTCCGAGTCCAGATTGACCATGGTGACCGGCTTACCGGCCTCGATGACCTCGCCGTCCATGGCAATCAGGTCACACCGCGCC
>OGCZ01000932.1_pt1 | contig 10319 bp, 7 predicted proteins | sample 1570211 | NCBI WGS metagenome assembly OGCZ01 (sample SAMEA2582158, study PRJEB24529) | metagenome | biome: Human gut stool | place: China | collected 2011 | reverse complement strand
TGCAGATTGGAAATAGTGCGTCAAAATCTTCCTTTACATGAGAAACTGCTTCATACCCACAAAAAAGCGCTGCATTTTCAAAATGAAGATACAAACTTCTGAAATCAAGATTGATCGTTCCCACTACAACAATCTCTCCATCGCAGATACATTGCTTTTCATGCATGAAGCCCGGCGTATATTCATAAATCTTAACACCATGCTTTAAGAGCTGCGGATAATACGATTTTGTTACCTGAAAAATTGTTTTTTTATCAGGAATGCCAGGTGTAATAATTCGCACATCAACACCACGCTTTGCTGCTCCAGTGAGCTCTCTTGTCATCTCATCGCTTAGAATCAAATATGGTGTCGTAAAATAAATATATTTTTTTGCATGACGCAGCAGATTCATATAAACATTTTCACCTGCTGGTTCCTTATCAAGCGGACTATCACCGTAAAGCGCAAAAAAGCCCTGTTCCTTTGCTTTATAAGGATATACTGGAAGATACTTTTCAATATCGACATCCTGTTCTCTAAGTGCATTCCACATTTCCAGAAACAGAATAGTTGCCGTTTGCACAGCATCTCCCTCAAAACGTATTCCACTGTCCTTCCACTGCCCATACGGATGCGTGATATTAAAATATTCATCTGCTAAATTATAGCCGCCCGTGTAAGCAACCTTTCCATCAATAACGGTAATCTTTCTGTGATCACGATTATTCATGAAAATATTAAGCACCGGCATAATCGGGTTAAACACACGGCACTGAATCCCCATACTTTCCATGTATTTGATAAAACGTGGATTTAAAAATCCTATACAGCCGGCATCATCATACAAAATACGAATTTCTACGCCTTCTCTTGCCTTTGCCATCAAAACCTTGCGCAATGCCTGAAAAGACTCTGCCATCTCAATCGCATGGTACTCCAAAAAGATAAACTTTTTTGCCTGCATCATATCTTCTAGCTGAGCCGCCATTGCATCACAGGTATCTCCATAATACTTCACATCTGTATTTTTGTAAACAGGACTTGATGCACATTTCCACAAATATTTAAAGTCATTTGCAAGTCGCTCATCCTTTTTTGAAAGTTCATCAATAATCTGTTCATCCTGATTAAGATATGCAAATAATTGTTGATCAATTTTACGATAACGTGCTCGCACTTTTTTTGTTGCCCCTGATCGTCCAAACAAAAAGAAAACGCATATTCCAACAATGGGCGCCACTGTAATAAGTATAATCCATGGCAATTTAAACGCAGCATTGGTATCCATACTATATACAGCTAACACAAGCACAAGCTCAATAGCTACTGTTAATAATGTAATAATTTGTGAATACTCGTTTAAACGCATTAACAGCACCACCACCCAGATAATCTGGATCAATACACCAATTCCTGCTATAATTAGCCTTCTGACACTGTTTTTCATTGAAGACTTATTTTCTTCTATCATATATCCTCCCTTTTTCATACTGTTGTTTCTAATTTTTACTATTACTTTTGACCTGCCTCATCAATGATAACCTGTACATTTTGTGGTGTATTCTCACCTGGAATGTCACGCATCATCTCAGCATATGCCTGAATCATCGTAAGCGGTGTACGAAGATCATGTGACACATTTGCAATCAGCTCATGCTGAAGCTGCTCAGTCTTTTTAAGCTGCCTTGCCGTGTAATTCAATGTGCTTCCTAGTTCACTTATCTCAAGACTGCTCTGATCATGAAATTCAACATCGTAGTTACCCTTTGCCAACTCCTTTGCACTCTCATTCATCTGGCTTAGCGGCTTTGAGATGAGGCGTGAGATCACTATAGCCAGCACAAGTGCCAAAATAATCATAATAATAGAGACAAATATTAGTTCCTGACGAATCATTCTTACCGTAGCATTAACTGGTGTAAGACGTGCACTTACAATTGTAAGATATGGTGTACTGCTGATTGTCAAAATTCTTACGCTCACCATGCTTTCCTGTGCAATCCCGCTCGGTGGTGTATGATCTAAACTGACTCCATTTCCAGTATTCTCATTTTGAGGAGGTTGACCCGCCTCGTTTCCGTCACCGGTTGGCTTCTCGGACAATTCTCCATTTTGGGTAAGCAGTTCAAAGGGATAACGCTGGATATCACCTGCGAACTCCTTAGTAAAACCGCCTCCATTTTCCTTTGCCCGTTTGTAAAAGTCCTGATAAAATTGCTTTGGAAGTGTATTCTCATACATGCGAAGCGAGCTGTAAAGAAGTATACCATCCTCCCCAGAAATTTGTATATCAATATCATATTCCGCGGTAAGTTCATCAAGCTGCTGCTCCATCACACTTAGATTTCCCAGCTGATCATCCAAAATCTGCTCTACTTTGTCATTCGCATTGTTCAGTGTATTCTTTTTTGCTGCCTTATAGATATCATCCAGATAAACAGTCTGCAGCAAAAACAGCAAAAGCAGGAGAATTGCCAAAAAAACAAGAATCCCGGCAAATATCCCCCACTTAATACTCAAATGTTTTCGCTTAAATATGATCATCGAAACGATACCCCACTCCCCTTAACGTTACGATACAGCTTCTATATTCCTCAAGACTGCTTCTAAGACGTTTAATATGTGTATCCAACGTTCGGTCATCTCCGTAATAATCGTATCCCCATACATTTGTAATTATGCTGTTTCGCTGCACGACAACACGCACGCGGCACATAAGCTCTTTTGGCGAAAACGGTTTTACTACATAATCATCAACACCTAGCTCAAAACCTTTGATGCGATCATACTCCTCTCCTCTGGCTGACAGCATAATAACTGGAATCTTTTTATAACGGCGCACCTGCTTACACACTGCAAAACCGTCCATTTCCGGCATCATAACATCAAGTATTATCACATCAAAATCTTCTAGTGCACAAATGGAAACTGCCTCAATTCCCTCCTGAGTGATCTATATAATGAAATGATACCTAGGGTCGCAAGGTCGCAAGCTTTTCATGCAAGCATGATCAGCTTGTGACTTTTCGACCCTAGTATCATATTACAGTCCAAGAAACTCAAGCACGGTCTGCTTCATCTCATCTCTGTCTACAACAGTATTGTGAAGAATCTCTGCGCTGCGAATCTCCTCAACTGCCTTCGGAATCTTTACACCAGAAATGCGGCAAAGCTCATCGATCAAAGCAAAATCCTCACCGTTTTCATACTTGCTGTCAATTGCAGACATAACGCTTCTGGCAAACTTATATGGGCTTGCGGTAGAGGCGATCAATGTCTTTGTTGTATCTCCTGTCTCAGCCTTATACTTTTCATATACGGCAGAGGCTACTGCAGTATGGGTATCCATCACATAGCCGTCACTCTCATATACGCTCTTGATCTGTGCTGCAGTCTCGTCCTCATTTGCATAGTTTCCATAGAAATCTCCAAGTCTCTCTGCCATTTCCTCTGTGATGGTATATTTTCCGTTCTTAGACAATGATGCCATAAGCTCTGCATTTACAGCTGAGTCATCACCTGCAATACGATAAATCAATCTCTCTAAGTTGCTTGAAATTAAAATATCCATAGATGGAGATGTTGTTAAAATAAACTCTCTGTTTCTGTCATAGCTTCCGCTTCTAAAGAAGTCAAATAAAACCTTGTTATCGTTTGATGCACAGATCAATTTTCCAATCGGCACACCCATGTTCTTTGCATAGTAGGCAGCTAAGATATTTCCAAAGTTTCCAGTCGGAACAACTACATTTAACAGCTCGCCATCCTTTAACTCACCATCACGAAGAAGATTTGCATAAGCATATGCATAATAAGCAACCTGCGGAACAAGACGGCCAATATTGATGGAGTTTGCAGACGAGAACTGAAAGCCGCCTTCTGCAAGCTCTTTTTCGAGTTCCTTATCACCAAACAGTGCCTTTACACGGCTCTGTGCATCATCGAAGTTTCCGTGAATGCCAACTACCTTTACATTCTTTCCCTTCTGTGTTACCATCTGCTTTTCCTGAACAGCGCTGACACCGCCCTTTGGATAGAATACAACAATTCTGGTGCCTGGTACATCTGCAAAGCCTGCCATAGCAGCCTTTCCGGTATCACCGGAAGTTGCAGTCAAAATAACAATTTCTTTATCACAATTGTTCTTCTTTGCTGCCGTTACCATTAAATGAGGAAGGATTGAAAGCGCCATATCCTTAAATGCAATTGTCGGACCGTGGAACAGCTCAAGATAATATGCGCCTGCCTTCTTTACAGTCGGTGCAATTGCCGGTGTGTCAAAGCGATCATTATAGGCATTTTTGATACAAGTCTTTAATTCCTCTTTTGTATAATCTGTCAAAAACTGCTTCATAACTTCGTAAGCCACTTCCTTATAATCCATGGCTGAAAGTTCTTCCATTGTCTTATCGAGCTTTGGAAGTGCGTCCGGAACGAACAATCCACCGTCCTTTGCCAATCCCTGCAGAATTGCCTGTGATGCTGTATATGCCTGCTTGTCTCCTCTGGTGCTATAGTATAATACTCCCATCCTTCTCCTCACATTCTGCTGCAGAAGCAGCCTTTTTTGCTATGTTAGACGGCTAACCGCCGTTGCTCACAAGTATATCAGACTTTCTTTACCGCGTCAACACTCTACTATACAACAAAAATGAGACTTTCAAAACTCTTTTTTAAGATTTCTATAAGGTTTTGGCTCTCCCCTTTTTTTCTCTGTTTCTGTCTGCTATACTGGTCGCATCTTACACTTTTCAGAAAGGAACAATATCATATGACTACTGCAACTATATCGAAAAAAAAGACGCGCCGTCCCAGACGCATCCTTTTCATCCTGCTGCCGATTCTCCTTATTCTGGTTCTCGGCTTCAGTATTTTATTCTTTTTAAGTCACCAAAATCTTCTCTTCCAGTTTCGGAATGATCTCGCTGCCACGTTTCATCAACAAAGTCTCCCGCAGACCGTTTCCGTCTCCACATACACCATACAGCTTGATGATCTTCTTTCTGATCCAAACTGCACAAAGAATCAGGCATTGATGCTGATCAATGACACATATCCGCTTTCCGATTCTTTTCAGCCAGAAATCTCTTCCTATAAAGATACGGATGTACAGATGAATTCCTGCATTCAGGACGCTTATGCAGCCATGTCTGCCACCGTGCGAGAGCAGTTTGACGTTCCACTTTATGTGCGGGAAGCATACCGTACCGCCAAAGAACAAGAAGAGAAAACAGAGGAAAACAGCGCGGTTTATGTCCCACAGTTCGGCGGATGGGCTTTTACAAAATCGGCAGCCGGACGTTTTGTTGATACCAACTGCCGGGATTATGGTTTTATCGTCCGCTATCCGTCCTACGGAGAAAAGCAAACTGGCATCCCCTACGAACCGTGGCATCTGCGCTATGTCGGCCTTCCCCATTCCCAGATCATCATGGACGAATATCTGACTCTCGAAGAATATATTGACTTGTTGAAACCAGGTTCCTTTTATCAGTATGGTTCTTATCTAATTTCCCACCAGAATGGCAGGGTCATCGACGCGCCATCCGGCTGGAAACATGTAACCGTATCCGAAGATAATCTCGGCGGCTACTTATTTACGTGGGAGCTTTAACATCACAGCAAAATTTATGTAAACTTTATAGATTAGAAAGCAAGCAGTCCTTATATTTCTCTTGTATACTCCTTCAGCCACTCATTCTCCTCTGGTGTCATGTATGGAGAAATCTTCTCATAAACCATCTTATGATAGTCGTTGAGCTGCTTTACATCCTCTGCATTTAAATACTGCTTGTCAATACCGTCAAGGTCAATCGGAACATATGTAATGTTCTCAAAGCCCATAAACTGACCGTACTGGTTCTTCTCACCCTTAACGCAGATAAGCTCATTCTCAGTGCGAATTCCGTACTGATCCTGTAAATAGATACCTGGCTCATCTGTTGTTATCATGCCTGCTTCAAATGGATTGTCAAAGCCTGGACGATACTGCCAGCGGAAGCTGTTTGGTCCCTCATGAACGTTTAACAGATATCCTACGCCATGACCTGTTCCACACTGATAGTCAAGATTCTCCTTCCAGATTGGCTCACGGCAGATTACGTCAAGACTGATGCCGTTGCAGCCGTAAAGAAATTTCACATTTGCCAGATTCAGGTTACTCTTAACTACCATGGTGAAGTGCTTTTTCTGGATATCAGAAATTGGTCCTAACACGAATGTTCTTGTAATATCTGTTGTTCCAGTGTCGTAATGACCGCCTGAATCAACTAAAAGCATACCCTGTGGCTCTAGCTTTGCTGCCGTATCCGGCTCTGCCTTATAATGCATCATTGCTGCATTTGCATTATAACCTGCAATTGTATCAAAGCTGATATCACGATATCCTTCCATCTGCTCACGAAGACTTTGCAGATAGTCTGATACACTAACCTCATCCATCGGAATCTTTCCGACATTCTTCTTTAACCAATACATAAACTTAGTTACGGCAATACCGTCAAGAAGATGAGCCTTTCTTGTATTTTCAAGCTCAATCTCGTTCTTGATAGCTTTCATCAGCTGAGATGGATTTGCCTTGCTTACAATATGAACAGTCTCAGACAGTGCATTTGTGATGCGATAATTTACCTTTCTCTTATCAAGAAGAACGGTGCTGTGCTCAGGAATAGTCGCTGCATATGCATAGACGTCCTCATATGGGCGAATGGTAATGCCGCACTCTGCTGCCATCTCTTTAATTGCATCACTTAATGCATTCTCCTCAACAAACCACATTACATCTTCTTTTCCGATTACAAGGAAAGAAAGCATAACAGGAACGTGTGGAATGTCATTTCCTCTGACATTTAAGATCCATGCGATATCATCAAGTGTACTGATGATGTGATACTGTGCCTCTTCCTTTTCCATCTGCTCACGGACACGTGCAAGCTTAGAAGCAGTTGATTCACCATTAAATTCGTCCTTTAAGACATCGGCTGGCTGATGAACAAGTGCCGGGCGATCTGTCCACACCTCATCTAAAAGATCCTTGTCAGTCTTAAGACTTCCATGCTTCTTTGCTGCGATCTTTGCAAACTCCTTTGCATCATTTGTGTTGACTACTCTTGCGTCAAAACCGATGCACTGTCCTTCCTGCAGCTTTTCACCTAAATACTGCATAACAGTCGGAACACCTTCCTGTCCCATCTTCATAAGACCAAAGCCTGATCCTTCAATCTGGGCTGCCGCCTGAATAAAGTAGCGTCCGTCTGTCCAAAGCCATGCTTCTTCCTGTCCAATAACTGCTACACCTGCAGAGCCGGTAAAGCCAGTTATAAACTTTCTTGCCTTGAAGTACTCTACCACATATTCAGACTCATGAAAATCTGCTGTTGGAATGTAGTAATAATCAATTCCCTCTCTCTTCATGATTGCCCGCAACGCGGTAATTCGTTTGCTGTCCATTTTTTCTCCTTTTTCCTTTGCGTCTGTCCGTTCTCATTATTACAATCGGTCAATTTAACCGATTCTTACTTATTATTTTTGTCTTCAGCCTCTGCATGAAGCCGTGTTAGATGCTGCACAATCGTTCTTTCATATCCATTCTCAGATGGGCGATAAAAATGCTCATTTTCCATGGTATCAGGCAGATACTGCTGTTTCACATAATGGTTTTTATAATCGTGCGCATACTTATATCCGTCTCCATGACCAAGCTTTCCTGCACTCTTATAGTGTGTATCCTGCAAATGTGACGGCACTGGCGGTGTCTTATGATTCTGTACATAATTCATCGCCTCTGAAATTGCCATATACGCAGCATTGCTCTTTGGTGCACATGCCACATAAGTAGCAGCATGTGACAATATAATCTGCGCTTCTGGCATACCAATACGCTCAATGGCCTGAGAAGCCGCAACTGCTACGACAAGTGCCTGAGGATCAGCATTTCCCACATCCTCCGATGCACAAATCATGATACGACGTGCTATAAAGCGGATATCTTCACCTGCATATAGCATACGCGCCAGATAATAAACTGCGGCATCAGGATCAGAGCCACGCATACTTTTAATAAATGCACTGATCGTATCATAATGATTATCGCCGCTCTTATCGTAACGCACAGCACGCTTTTGAATACATTCCTGCGCCGTATCAAGCGTGATATGAATCATTCCATCGTCAGAGCGGTCCGTCGTCAGCACAGCAAGCTCAATGCCATTTAATGCGGCGCGTGCATCACCGTTTGCAGCATCACTTAAAAATTCAGCGGCATCATCATCAAGCATAGCATGATAGCTTCCCATACCACGCACAGGATCGCTCACGGCACGCTTAATCAGCTCTTTGATGTCTTCCTTTTCCAAATTGTGCAGCTCAAAAATAATGGATCTGGAAATCAGAGCTGGATTTACCTCAAAATATGGGTTTTCTGTCGTTGCGCCAATCAAAATGATTGTTCCATCCTCTACAAATGGCAGCAGATAATCCTGCTGTCCTTTATTAAAACGATGAATCTCATCAATAAAAAGAATAGTCCTGCGTCCGTACATTCCCTGAAGGTCTTTTGCACGCTTTACTACGTCCTCCATATCTTTTTTTCCGGCTACAGTTGCATTAAGCTGTGTAAACTCAGAGCTTGTCGTATTGGCGATCACCATCGCAAGCGTTGTCTTTCCTGTTCCTGGCGGACCATAAAAAATAACGGAGCTAAGCTTATCTGCCTTAATTGCGCGATACAGCATCGTATTCTTCCCGATGATATGCTTTTGACCAACAACTTCATCAAGTGTTTTTGGACGCATACGCGACGCAAGCGGTGATTCCTTTTGCTGAGTTTCTCTCATATAATCAAATAAATCCATACTCATTGTCCTGTCCATCTCTTACTATTCACGGTGGAGACTGGCAAATCACTTTGCAAGTTTCTTTGTGAACTGTATCCAATCTTAGCACGTTTAGCAGCAAAAAACAACTATGCAAACAGCAATTCCTCAACAGTAACAAATTCATATCCCTGACGCTGCAATTCATCAATCACAATAAAAGCAGCCTGCACACTTGTCTTATAAATATCATGCAATAAAATAATATCCCCCGGCTTAACCTGACGCAAAATATCTGCTGCGATCTGTTTCGTATCTGTGCGCTTCCAGTCAAGCGGATCAACATCCCAGTAAACTGCAATCATATTTTGCGGACAATCTTTTTTATGATCCCATTCTCCATACGGTGGTCTTAAGTAAATAACTTCCTGCCCTGTAATCTCCTTAATTACATCATTTGCTGCCTTTACCTGTGAACATGCCTGACTGCTGCTTAACATATTCAGCTGAACATGACTATATGTATGATTTCCAATTAAGTGACCTTCCTCACTCATACGGCAAATCAACTCTGGATTTTGCTCTGCCTTCTCACCAATCACAAAAAAGGTGGCACGCACTTTTCTTGCCTTAAGCCCATCAAGCAGTAACGCTGTTGTCTTAGCATCCGGACCATCATCAAATGTAATAGCAACCTTTTTTTCGTCCCTCTGCCAGACGATTTGCTCAGACTCTCCTGCTGCCAATACATAAAAGCAACAGGAAATAAGTACTGCTACGGACAAGAGCATTACTATACTCCGCATTTTATTTACTTGTGTTCCGTATATTTTTGACTGTTTGGACATACCAGACTCTTTCTTTATGTCTTACCTATTTTTATGTCACATTCAAGTTTCTAATGCATTGCACTCAAACCATTTGCCTAGATATCGGGACACATACAAAAAGGCACACCAGCCTTCTAAGCTGATGTGCCAATGTAAAATCAAATTTACTGTGCCTTCTGCATCTGAACCTGAGGTTCTTGAGTCTCTGCTTCGGAAGAACCCTCCTCTGTATCTGCCTCAGTCGTATCAGTAATAGTTGAACGATCTGCCAGTGTTACAGTAATCTGAGTCTCTGTATACTGGTTGCCGTTTGGTCTTTGGACTGTGATTGTAACACTCTCACCTGCTGCGTAGTAAGAAAGTGCAGATCTAAGTGTTTCAAAACTAGATACCTTCTGTCCATCAACTGCGGTAATGATATCATTCAGCTGCAGTCCCGCATCAGATGCCGGGCTTCCCTCTGTGATCTTCGTTACCATTGCGCCTTCTGGCATACCAAATCTCTGTACATACTCAGTCGGTACGTCAACTCCCTGAATGCCAAGATAACCTCTCTGATCCTCATCTATCTGAACCTTTGTCTTCTGATTCATCATGTTGTTGATCAGATCCTCTACGGAAGAAATCGGAATTGCATATCCCATGCCCTCTACGCCTTCACCTGAGCTCTTTGCAGAGTTAATTCCAATCAAAT
>OGCZ01000930.1_pt1 | contig 10342 bp, 10 predicted proteins | sample 1570211 | NCBI WGS metagenome assembly OGCZ01 (sample SAMEA2582158, study PRJEB24529) | metagenome | biome: Human gut stool | place: China | collected 2011 | reverse complement strand
GTGACACGACCGCTTGTGAAACGCTTTAAAAAGCGTAATAAAGCAACGGGAACAAACGCAGACCGCCACATCGGTCAAGTCGGATTTATGCTCACAGATTTAACCGATATTGACAAAACAGCACAGGCAAAAGTTGGTGCGGAAACTTGGACGGTAAAGTCCGACAAAGCACCGCTTTTAAAAGGAACAAAAATTAAGGTTCTTGCAATCGAGGGTGTAAAGCTCATTGTAGAACCAATATCAGAATGAGAGGTAAATAATGGCAGCACTTATTATTTTAGGTATAATCCTTTTAATCCTGCTTATAGTAATTGTAAGCAATGTAAAAGTAGTACCGCAGGCACACGCATATGTAATTGAACGCCTCGGAACATATCATGTAACATGGTCAACAGGCTTGCATGTAAAAATTCCGTTCATCGACAAGATTTCAAAGAAAGTTTCACTAAAAGAGCAAGTAATCGACTTCCCTCCGCAGCATGGAGTGAATAAAACGATACCTTCTTGTAAATCTTAAAAAAGTATGGAAATATCGCAGAATTAGAAATAATCAATAACAATTACTTATTTAATATTTTTAACATCTGAGCCATTGGGCTCTTTTTTTATGCCTAAATGCCTAAAATTCCTGTAAACTTATTTTTCGTGTTACAAGAATGACTGATGAGGACGGTAGAATAGAGAGGGGGAGAGATGTTGGAAATATAATAAAAACTTAGGTGTAAATACACTTAAGTTTTAAGTAAGTGCTTGATATTTTGCAAAAATGGTGGTATACTATACTTGAAAGTCAGGGGAAAATACCCGTAAGTTTTAAGTGAGCGGAGGGCTACAATGCAGAACATTATTAAGCGTGACGAATATCTTAACAGAATTATTGACAGAAAAGAAAACGGACTGATTAAGGTCATTACCGGAATCAGAAGATGCGGTAAGAGTTTTCTGCTGTTCAATCTGTTTTACGATTATCTGATTGAAAGCGGTGTAAAAGAAGAACAGATCATTACGATTGCTTTGGATGATGATACCTTTGTAAAGTACCGTGATCCCGATGAACTGTCGAAATATATTCGTGGGAAAATCGTGAACTCAGATATGTACTATATTCTCATTGATGAGGTGCAGTACGCAATCACAAAGGATGAACTTAAAAACCCTGAGAACATTAAGCTTTACAATGTACTCAACGGTCTTATGCGGCTTCGCAATGTTGACATTTATGTAACAGGCAGCAATTCAAAAATGCTCACGAAAGATGTACTGACTGCCTTTCGTGGCAGAGGTGATGAGGTTAGAGTTTATCCTATCTCTTTTAAAGAGTATTATTCTTTTGTGGGCGGAGATAAATCCGACGCCTATGAGGAATACGCTCTATATGGCGGTATGCCGCTTGTTTTAACAAAAAAGAGCGATGCGGAGAAGATGAACTATTTGCACACTCTTTTCACCGAGGTTTATTTCAAAGACATTGTGGAGCGTTATGATATTGAGTTGCCTGATGTGCTCAGCGAATTAACGGATGACCTTTGTTCTTCTGTCGGTTCGCTTACCAATGCAAGCAAAATATCAAATACCTTGCAGACGGTGAAAAATATTAAGGTTTCAGGTACAACCGTTTCCAACTATCTGAATTATCTAATTGAATCGTTTCTGTTCAGCAATGCGAAACGATACGATGTAAAAGGCAAGAAGTATTTTGAATACCCATCAAAGTATTATTGCGCCGACATCGGGCTTCGCAACGCAAGACTTAATTTCAGGCAGCAGGAAGAAACGCACATAATGGAGAATATTATATACAATGAACTTCTGTGTCGAGAGTATTCCGTTGATGTCGGTGTTGTAGAAATCGTGGAAACGAGTGTAGGAAAGAGGTCAAAAAAACAGTGCGAGATAGATTTTGTAGTAAACAAGGGTTCTAAAAAATACTATATTCAATCCGCACTAAATGTTTCGGACCCGTCAAAACTTGAAATCGAACTCAGACCTTTGAAGAATACAAAGGATTTCTTTAAAAAGATTATTATCAGCAAAACTTCAATGAAGTCTTGGACGGACGAGGACGGAATACTTCATCTCGGACTTTATGAGTTCTTGCTGAATGTAAATTCCCTCGAATTGTAAACTAAATAGGCTCAATGTCAATAGTTGCGGAAAGTCGAAAAATAAGAATGTATGAAATTTATAAGCAACAGAAATTGTAAAAGAGCAAGTGATATACAATTAAGAACAAGGCACAGCTTACGGAAAAATCCGTTCAGCTGTGTCTTTTATTGTGTTTGTGAAGTTGTAATGCTGTTTTTATTACGGATTTGTCAAGAAAAGTGTGCAAGCTATTTTTTAACTTACACACTTTATTTTACAAGCTCACTGCAAAACTTTTATATTTGCAATTTCTTTCCGATTCTTAATTTCATCAATTAGATCTCATCTTGCTGATATCAGTATTATTAGGTATTGGAATTTCTCATTATATAATGCATTTCATTAGTCAAGGAATTATATGATTCGATTACTGCGTTATCTCCGAATTTCAAACACAATGTTTGAGGTGAAGGTCATATCATCCTCATTGAATTTCATATTTATTTCGCCGTCATATTTTTTAACAACCCTTTGAATGCTTTTCAGTCCTGTTCCATGTATTGCGTCAGATTTTTTTGATGATGCTATGCGGTTGTTCTTGACGGCTACAATATTCTTGACCGAGTTTGTAAGCTGTATTGACAGATACTTATTTTTGCGGACGAAAGCCAAAAAATCTATAAATCCGTTCTCTGTATTTTGTGCCGCTTCAACTGCGTTTTCAAGAAGATTGTCAAGCAGAGCAGTTATGTCGGGTTCACTCATAAAGCCAAAATCAGCACTTCTGATGTCAATATTCATCTTCACTCCGAACTTGTCACAGAAGGATTTGTACCTGTTGACGATTGAATTGACCATAGGATTGTTGCAGTAATCAACAGATTTATTTATGCTGAAGTCTTCAATAAAATCGTCTATGTACTCTGTAACAGACTTGTCTTTGGCAATGCTCTTAATGGCGTTTAAATGCCGTTTTATGTCGTGCATAACAATTTTTGAGTTTTCATTTTGCTCATTAAGTAAATCATAATACTCAGCTGTAGATTTTTCCTTTTGCCTTTCATATTCCAATTTCATATTGTGTCTTTGAGTTTTCAAAGTAAATTCATATACCCAAAAAACCGCTATATTTGAGAAAAGTAATAGCACCATACTTATTATTAATAAATATATATATTTTTGCTCTAAATCAAAATTGTGTAGTGCATGTGATATTGCATACAGTAGCAGAATACTTGAGGCTGGTAAAACCAAGAGAGGTATAGAAAGAGAATAACTTTCTGATTTATGTTCTTTTATTGAGAATTTTGATACAAAGTAAATTATCAAAAAATATAACAGTTTACTGATAGTCGCTTGAATAATGAGACTTAGAGAATTATCCATGGAAGTGAAAAAATCCGTACCGAATAATACTGTTGAAACAAACAAGACAATACTTTCTGTGATTGCCATAAATATAAGTAATATGCTACAGTGGAAAATACAGGATTTAATACTTATGAAATAACAAAAATAAAGTAAAAAGAAGTTACACGCAAAAAATGCAATTAAATTAACCAATGTTAAATTCAATAATCGAGATAAATACAATAATACATACACAATAACAACTGAAAATAACAAAAATTTTTTGCTTGATTTTCTTTCAAATTTGTTTTCAAAATAAAACAGTGATATCAGAATTTCTGCAAGAAAAACAAACGCATAGCAAATTGTATATACCATTTTTATACCCCTATGTATGCAAAATATGCCTTTTTAAAGTTTGAATAGTTCCTTTGAGATATAGGTAGAGTTTCACTTTTTAAATCTACATTAATATTAAGCACAGTCTTATTAAAATCCGAGACATACCTCAGATTAACAAGATAGCTGTAATGCGGTTGTGCAAAATAATCGTAATCCTTTAGTTTTTCTTTCCAATAACTTAATTTTTTATTTGTATAATACTTCTTCTGCCATGTTATAATAACAGCCTTTCTTTCTTCAATAGTTATATATACTATATCACTTGTGAAAACAGAGTAACACTCGTCATAATATTCAAGAGTTATTATTTGAGTATTGGAATGAAAATAATTAATAGCCGTATTTAGCGCTCTGAAAAAACGGTCTTTGTCAATAGGCTTTGACAGATAGCGAAACACGTCCAAATCCATAGCGTCATCAAGATAAGCATCATGCGAGGTTATAATAAAAATAATTATATTAGAGTTTACCTTTTTTAATTGTCCGGACAAAGTCAGACCATTTACCTGAGGCATTTCAATATCAATGAACGCCATATCATAACTGATATTACTATTCAGCAGTTCTACACCATTGTAAAACAAATCAATATCAAAAACTATTCTATGTTTATCTGAAAATGTATTCAGATTGTTTTTTATTTCATCGACAATACATTTATCATCGTCACAAATTAATACTTTCAAAAGAAAAACCTCCTTGAAATAAATTATAACATATATTTCAAAAAAATGTCATTAAATGTTATTGCTTTAGATGCAAAATTTCAAATTTTACCATAGTAATTTTAAAATCACATCACTTTGAGCAAATTTGACATCATTTTTGCAAGAATTATGTTTTTACTTTTAATATGTGCTAAAATCCTCACGAAGGGAGGAATGATGTTTTGAAGAAAATAAAAAATTTTATTTGCAAAATTTCACCCGCAATTATTGCTAGTTTTACATTAGCACTCTCAATAAATGCTAATTCATCCACTGGCTTTTTTATGTATCAGCCTAAGGCTCCTGCAAAGCTTGACAAATTTAAAAAGATAAAGTAATGGAAAAGATTGGCTCAAAAATTATAGAGTTTTTTGCTTCAAACGATCTTATAAAAAACGAAGATAAAGAAATTTACAAATATGCTTTTAATATTATTTTATCATCATTGATACATATTGCAACTGTTATGATATTAGGATTGTGTTTCAATTTATTAATTGAAAGTCTGACTTTCTATTGTGCTTACATTGTAATACGCAAATTTGCAGGCGGCTACCATGCAAAATGCCAACAAGATGTTATATTGTTTCTATTATAACATGGGTACAGGCGCAACATGTTTTTGCTGAACCGGGATATAATGCATCATCAGGTGTATACACCGTCATAAATAATTCCAAAGCATCATGGAGAGGTAAAATGAATTCATGGTGGTGGGGTGGTAAGAATTGTTCAGCCACAGGTAAAATTACAGCAATCTAATTTAGTATTTATTATTTCCTTGTAAACCCGTACTTACAAGGAATAGGGTGAGTAAAAATGATAAAACAAAATTTAAAATTGTTTTTTAAAACTAAAATAATATTTATTCCGGTTATCATACTGTTAGTATGTTTTTTGGGGAATCTTGTATATAGTTGTTATAGCTTTTCACTCAATAATGATGTATTAATATATTTAAAGAATTCTATAAAATTATGCTTACTATCATTTGTAATATTATGTTTTACATCATATGAATTCTTTTACCTATATAAGCGTTGTTATATAGATGAAGCATTGTATTCACACAAAAATGGTAAGACTAGGATTTTAACAAGTACTGTAACAGTTTTGTTGTTTATTCCGGCTTTAGAGTTCTTTAGCGCATTTGTATTTAATTTTGTTATATTTTTGTCATCCGGAATGAATGATTACAGTTATTTGTATCATATATTTTCAGTTTTATTTTTATATGTTTTTCTGGGTGGAATAATCCCGATTTTACTTGGCGTTTTTTTTGCTCAAAAGACGAAAAGGATTGTTTCATATGCTCTTATGGCGCTTATAATTTTCCTTGTGTCAAGTACATCTGACTTTATTCCGGGGGGGTTAAGCCAGGTTACCAAAATTAATTTTTGGGAAGCAAAATATTTTCTTGCATATATTCTGCCAAATGATTTAGAGTGGTACATAAACCATGATTACGGTATGTATGCTGAAATTTATAGATGGAATTTAATTATTTTCTGGATTTCTCTACTGTCATTTTTGTTTTTCAAACTTTGTCAAATAAAGAAAACCGCATTAAAAGCTGTTTTACTGTCATTAACACTATTAATTTCAACATTTAATCTGGTTGGCTACTTTTATGGCGGAAGCCATATTGAAAAGGGAGCTCAGCTTGACAGTATTTCAATGTCAGATTATTTGTTTTATACTGAAAATGAGCAAAAGAACCAAGATCCGGATTTTGAAGTTACATCATACGATATGGATTTAAGCATTTACAGACAATTAGATGCCGAAGTATCAATGACTTTATCTGATACAGGTTTAGAGTATTACAATTTTACATTGTACCATGGATACAATGTTTTAAAGATAACTGATATTGAAGGAAATGCTTTAAAATATAATCGTGAAGGAGATTATGTTACTGTAATAGGGAACGGAAACCTGCAACTTATAAACATAAAGTACAGCGGTTATTCACCTATATTATACAGTAATTATCAGGCGTGTTCTCTGCCCGGCTTTTTTGCATATTACCCTATTCCCGGATTTTACAAAATTACGGGTGATTATACCACATATAATCCGATTGAGATAAAATCCGAAACAGAATTTAATATTCGAGTTGATTCAGCAAGGCAGTTTTATTCAAATCTTGATGAGGTAAAGAATGAGAAAAATTGTTTTGTCGGGGTTACAAGCTATCCTACGCTTTTTAGTGGATTTTATAAATCAAATTCGTCTTATATTTATAAGATTTATGCAATTACTGTAAAGGGGTGGGGATTGAGCAAAATAGATGAAGAATATATAGACGAAATTCAGAAATACATTAATGAGTTGGATAACAATAGCAGCAATAAATTAAATCTCAAAGAATATACTATTATTCAGACAAATGAAATGCTTTCTTCTAATTGTATTTATGATGGAATATTTTTAGGAGATGATACAGTTTTTATTAATAAAGCAACTGATGAGGAAACAAAGAAGCAAGTTGCTGAAATACTTCTTGCTCAAAGAGATAAGGGCTATTCTAAATATGTAGAAAAAGCTGTGGTTGACTCCGAAAGTATAAATGATAATTAACAAGGAAGAAGGTATAATTGTGCTGATTTTGAAGAACTGCACCAAGTCTTTTAAGAAAACAAAAGCTTTAAATGATTTTTCCTGCGAATTTAAGCACGGTATTTATGGCTTGCTTGGACCAAACGGTTCCGGCAAAACTACTATGATGAGATGTATATGCGGTTTGCTTTCTCCCGAAAAGGGAAGCATTGAGTGCGATTGTGAAAATATAGGATATTTGCCTCAGCAGTTTGGTGCTATGAAGTCATTGACTGTATATGAAACTATGAGATATTTTGCCACATTAAAGAAAATACCTAAGTCAAATCAAGACAATGAAATCAGATATTGCATTGATTTGGTCAACCTAAGTGATAAAATTAAAAACAAAGTGGGTTCGCTGTCAGGAGGTATGGTTCGACGATTGGGAATAGCACAAGCTATAATGGGAAATCCTGAAATTGTTTTGTTTGATGAACCGACTGCAGGTCTTGATCCTGAGGAGAGAGTAAGATTTAAATCTCTTTTAAGGAAAATAAAAAATGATAAAACTATTATTATTTCTACTCACATTGTTTCGGACGTAAAATCAATATGTGATGAGATTGTTATAATTAATGAGGGAAGAAATGTTGTTCAGGGAACTTGCAGCGATATTACTTCTATCGGAAATGAAAAAGTTTTTCTTTTAGACGAAGAATATGAAAATAATTTAGAGGGAAATTATTATGTTAAAGACAGAATCAGTAAGGATAATAAAAATTATATAATCGTTCTCTCAAGTAATTTTATTGAGCAGGGAGTGAGTATTAACGCTGATATAGAGGATGGATATTTATGTGCCTTAAAAGATATATAAACCGCCTTTCATTAATACAATTAACACTTAAAGGAATGGGAATTCTCTATATTGTACCTGTTGTTTTTTTATTTCTTGTACTTCCTTTTTTAACATATTTGGATTTTGCTAAAGGATATTCACCCGAACAATGTTATTTTTCAACATACATAATGTTACAAATTTTTTGCCCATTTTTTGCTGTATGGTGGACTTTATTTGGTTTCAGAGAGTATGTAGAGGACAGGATCAGAGAACTATTGCTTGTTTATAAAAAAAGTCTTATAGTTGAACTTTTCCTTGTGTTTGTTTTTTATTTCCTGCATATATGTGTATTGCTTGGTTTATATTGTATAATACTAAATTTTAAGGCACATAAATATCCATCCTCTATATCAGCGTTAATGCTTTTTTTAGTATTAGTTTTTCAATATCTATAATTTTAAAAAATATAGCAATTCCTTTTATTATCAGTGTGTGTTACGAAATATTTTGCATGACTGCCAATATTGACTTTCTTAAGTTTATTAATATGCTTTCATCTGATATTCCAAGCAGCACCATGGACATAATATGTCCATATATTTTTATATTGATAAGTAGTATATTTGTTTTTGTGTTATCAAATTCTTGTTTCAAACGTTTGTAATATTTTTATAATTATATAATACCTGATTATACATATCCAAAATCTGCATAGCAGTAAACAAAGAAAAGCTACTTCGTCAGCTCACAGCGGCAACGGAAATTTATTTAACAGAATGAACTGGTATATTATGATTAGATTTAAATGTATATTACAAAACGATGAAACAGATTGCGGTCTGGCTTGTCAGGCCGCAATTTTTAGAAAATACGGTTTAAAAGTTACAATAGCAAAAATTCGTGATATTGCAGGTACTGACCGCCAAGGTACCAATGCACATGGACTAGTAAAGGTAATTGAGCATTTTGGTTTTTAGCAAAAAGTTGTTGAAGCGGATAAAAGTGTGTTAACTAATAAATTGCCTTTGCCTGCAATTGCACACGTGATAATTGACGATTCCTTATTGCATTATGTAGTTATAACTAAAGTTAAGGGTGATACTGTAGTAGTTTCCGACCCTGCAAAGGGTTCATATGTTACTTTCAATTATTAATGAAGTGAATTTAACTCAGTGCATATTAATTTCGCTACTTATCCGTATGAATTAACAAGTAGAGTGTTATTGTTGATTTAAATAATAAAAATTCAGATAGATTACAGATTAATGATTTAGAATTATGCTAAGACATATAAAAAATCACAAGGTGAATCATTATGAAAAAAGTGTTTTCAAATAGTATAATTTTAGCAATTTTATGTGCTATGTTATTGAGTCTTACTTCTTGTGATGAATACAAAATCAAAAGTAACGAAAAGTTAAAATATTATACCATAAACAATGAAGATTCGGTTTGTGTAGAATTGATACAAAAATATAATAATTATTGTCTTAAAAACCTTGATGAGTCCTATCAAATTGAAATTGTGGAATTTGATTCGGAAGATACTATGCTTACAAAAATATCAACGGAGATAATGGCGGGGAAAGGACCTGACATAATTTCATTGAATCAAAAATTACCTTTTGAAAAGCTGATTGATAACGGTTCATTTGCGGATATAGATGAGCTTGCGGAATTATACAAATCCGATATAGATTTTGATGACTATAATTCAACAATAATGGATTGCGGAATTTACAATGGAAAGCGATATATTATACCTATAGCTTATTGCCCCAATATACTTATAACAACTCAGGAAATATTAGATAAATATAATCTGGAAAATACTAACTTTTCATTTAAAGAGTTAGAGATACGGTTATCTGACAAAGACCATAGTTATGCGCTTTTTGGAAATAAAGATGAAACATATAAGTTCTTCCTTTCCTATGTTAATGAATATGTGGATTTTTATAATAAAACTACAGAATTTTCAAGCGATGAATTTACCGAGAGCTTAGATTATATTGGAAAAATGATTAGGAATGATAATTCAAGAAAAGAAGGAACTACATGGGATATAACAGGTAATTTTTTGTTTCGTACTTCACAATTATCTTTCGACGGTTCTATGATGAGTACGCTAAATTCTTATTTTTATATTTATAATAATAACAGCACGCCGGTTATTATTCCAAACTACAATAAAAAGGCGAATGCAGTATCAGCATTTGTTCAATGTGGTATTGCATTGAATAATAATTCAAATAACAAAGAAAAAGCATTGGCTTTTATTCAATATGTTTTAAGTTATGATATTCAAAAATTATGGAGTGAAAGCAGCTCATCACCATCAATAGTGGTAAGGGCACTGCCTGTAAATAAAGCTGCTTTTGAATATGTAATTGACCATACGTCAAAACGTGTA
>OGCZ01000925.1_pt1 | contig 10403 bp, 7 predicted proteins | sample 1570211 | NCBI WGS metagenome assembly OGCZ01 (sample SAMEA2582158, study PRJEB24529) | metagenome | biome: Human gut stool | place: China | collected 2011 | reverse complement strand
AGTTGCGGCAGATCGTCAACGAACTGATTCAGCAGCAGTTGAATGACTTCCCGGACGAGGACATTAAGGCATCGCAAGCAAAATTGAACGCCGCCTACGATGCCTTTACTGCAAAATACGGGCTGATCAACGACAAGAAAAATGCCCGTCTGTTCGATGATGACAGTTCCTACTATCTGCTCTGCTCACTGGAGAATCTGGACGAGAATAAAAATCTTAAGTCCAAGGCAGATATGTTCACCAAGCGGACGATTCGACCAGAGCGTGTTGTCACTAGCGTGGATACCCCCAGTGAAGCACTGGCAGTGGCCATCGGGGAGCATGGCAAGGTTGATCTGCCTTATATGGCAGAACTGCTGGGCACACCCGGTAACTATGAGCGCATCACCACCGAATTATCCGGCGTGATTTTCAAAGACCCTGTTGCGGATGCTGACGACCCGGAAGCAGGCTGGCAGACTGCGGACGAATACCTTTCGGGTAATGTACGCGATAAGCTGCGGATGGCACAACTTGCTGCGGAAAGTCACCCGGAGTTCAAGGTTAATGTGGACGCACTGACCAAGGCACAGCCCAAAGATCTGGAGGCATCTGAAATTGATGTGCGGCTGGGTGCCACATGGCTTGCCCCCTCTATTGTGCAGCAGTTCATGATGGAAACTTTTCAGCCGCCCTATCGTATCCGCTATAACAATGCCATCACCGTTCGCTACTCCCCTTACACTTCCGAATGGCGGATCAGCAATAAATCTGCTACTGGCTTTGGTGACATTATGGCTACCGAAACCTACGGTACCCGCAGGGCCAATGCTTACAAGATTTTGGAAGACACCTTGAATTTGCGTGATAGCCGCGTTTATGATACCATCGAGGAGAATGGGAAAGAAAAGCGTGTGCTGAATCAAAACGAAACCACCCTCGCCCAGCAGAAACAGCAGGCCATCAAGGATGCTTTCGCTGGCTGGGTCTGGAAAGATCCGCAGCGGCGGACTCTGCTGGTGAAGAGGTACAATGAGCTTTTTAACAGCACCCGACCCCGTGAGTATGACGGAAGTCATATTCATTTTGTGGGCATGAACCCGGAGATCAATTTGCGAGAGCATCAGCGCAATGCGGTTGCCCATGTGCTGTATGGGTACAACACCCTTTTGGCGCACGAAGTCGGTGCTGGCAAGAGTTTTGAGATGGCGGCTTCCGCTATGGAACTGAAACGTCTGGGCTTGTGTCAGAAAAGTCTTTTTGTCGTGCCAAACCATTTGACGGAACAATGGGCCAGCGAATTTTTACGCCTGTACCCCAATGCAAAGCTGCTGGTCACCAGCAAAAAAGATTTTGAACCCGGTAATCGCAAAAAATTCTGTGCGAGAATTGCGACCGGTGATTATGATGCGGTTATCATCGGACACAGCCAGTTTGAAAAGATACCCTTGTCCGCAGAACGACAGGAGCGTCTGATTCAGGAACAGATGGATGAAATCGAGGAGGCCATCGAAGAAGCGAAAGCACAGGTTGGCGAGCATTTCACAGTAAAGCAGCTGGAAAAGTTGCGCAAGTCTCTGAAACAGAAACTGGAAAAGCTGCAAGGCGCAGACCGTAAAGATGATGTGGTTACGTTTGAACAATTGGGCGTAGACAGGTTGTTTGTGGATGAGAGCCAAGCGTTTAAGAACCTCTACTTGTACACGAAAATGCGTAATGTCGCAGGTTTGAGTACGAGCGAGGCACAAAAATCCAGCGATATGTTCGGCAAGTGTCGCTATCTGGATGAAATCACCGGTGGCCGTGGCGTGATTTTTGCAACGGGTACACCCCTGAGCAACAGCATGACCGAGATGTACACCCTCATGCGCTATCTCCAGTACAACACCTTGCAACAGAAAGGATTGACCCATTTTGATGCGTGGGCATCCACCTTTGGTGAGACCACCACTGCCATCGAACTTGCGCCCGAAGGCACCGGATACCGTGCACGCACTCGTTTTGCGAAGTTCTTCAACTTGCCTGAACTGATGGCGATGTTCAAAGAAGCAGCAGATATCAAGACCAGCGACCAGCTTCATCTCCCGGTGCCTGATGCAAAATTTGAGACGGTGGTGGTCAAACCTTCGGAAATCCAACAGGACATGGTGCAGGCGTTGAGCGAACGTGCAGCCGAAGTCCACAGCGGTTCTGTTGACCCTTCTGTGGATAATATGTTGAAAATTACGTCGGATGGCCGCAAAATCGGCCTTGACCAGCGGTTGATGAATTCCGCTCTGCCCGATGACCCCAACAGCAAGTTAAATGCCTGCGTCAACAACGTCCTGCGCATCTGGAACGACACCAAGGAGCAGAAGCTGACCCAGCTGATTTTCTGCGATATGTCTACTCCCAAGGGGGACGGTTCGTTCAACGTCTATGATGATATTCGCACCAAGCTGCTCAACGCCGGTGTGCCCGAACAGGAGATCGAGTTCATCCACAACGCAGATACGGAGAACAAGAAAGCAGAACTTTTCTCCAAGGTACGCAGCGGACAGGTGCGTGTGCTGCTGGGCAGCACTGCCAAAATGGGAGCCGGGACGAACGTCCAGACGCTGCTTGTGGCGGTGCATCATCTGGATGTAGGCTGGCGTCCGTCTGATATGACCCAGCGCAACGGCAGAATCATCCGCCAAGGCAACCAAAACAAACAAGTCTACGTCTATAACTATGTCACGGAATCGACATTTGACGCCTACCTCTATGTGCGACACGAAGTCGCTTAAATCAACTGTCTGGCTATGACCAGACCTGTTATTCCATTAGCAGTAGTCTACTGTCAACAAAGCAGCTGGTAACGGCTGTGAGGAAGCGTGACAGGACAAGGGTAGCCCCACCCGAAAGGGTTCAAGCCGAAACCGCGAGGTGGAAGCGATAAACTGCAAGCAACAATGTGGTTGGGGAGCCTGACTTGTATGGTATGGTTAATGTAATGTGAATCACTGTTAAACGTCGTTAAAGCTGAACAGGCTAAAGTTGCTGACAAGCCTGAACCAAAACGGTAACGCAGCTGGTTGCTCCTCTATAGAGTGGGAACACATGGATTCAAAAGCTGCTGGCGGAGAAGTGAAACCTAACCCATACTGTTGAATAAGCGGAACGTGGTAAGCCCGTATTTCCCCGAGCAATCGGACGGAAACCGTAAGGAGACTTTATGAAATGCGGGTAGAAGAACGATGGAAAAAGCGAATGCCGACCCTGTAATGGGGATGGATAGAGGTTGTAACATCACCTCATGCGAAAGCAGGCAGACTTCCATCTATGGTCTTTCTTTACGAGAGAATTTACAGAACTTTTCAAAAAGGAGGAATTGCAAATGAACGAGAAATCGTGTGCACCGACTTGCAGAGCAGGAAATTGGGACAGCATCGACTGGAACAAGGCTCGTGCTTATGTTAAAAAGCTGCAAATGCGTATCGTAAAGGCTCAACAAGAAGGTCATTACAGCAAGGTAAAAACGCTGCAATGGCTGTTAACTCACTCGTTTTACGCCAAAGCCTTGGCAGTGAAGCGGGTAACAAGCAATCGTGGTAAAAACACGGCTGGAGTTGACCATGAACTGTGGCTAACTCCTGAGGCAAAATTCAAGGCAATCAGTAAACTGAAACGGAGAGGATACCGTCCTCAGCCCCTGAAACGTGTTTATATTCCGAAGAAAAACGGCAAACTGCGGCCTCTGAGCATTCCGACAATGACAGACCGTGCCATGCAGACCCTATACAAGTTTGCATTGGAACCGCTTGCTGAAACCTACGGTGACCCCAACTCCTACGGATTCCGAATCGGAAGAAGCACACACGATGCAATCGAGCAGTGTTTCACCGACCTGAACAAGGGCAAGTCTCCTCAGTGGATTCTTGAAGGTGACATCAAGGGATGCTTCGACCATATCAGCCACGAATGGCTCATGGAAAACATTCCGATGGACACACAGGTTTTACAGAAATGGCTAAAGTGTGGATTTGTCGATACGAAACAGCTGTTCCCCACCGAAGAGGGTACGCCGCAGGGCGGGACTATCTCGCCCACTCTGATGAATATGACACTGGATGGGCTGGAACGGCTCTTAAAGGAACGACTGCCGACCAAACAGTACTTCAATGGGAAAACTCACTTTAATAAGATGAACTTTGTGCGCTATGCTGACGACTTTATCGTAACCGGAGAAAGCCCGGAATTTCTGCGCGAAGAAGTCCTTCCTATTATTAGAGAGTTTATGGCTGAACGTGGATTGCAGTTGTCCGAAGAAAAGACGGTTATCACCCACATCGAAGATGGATTTGACTTCTTGGGCAAGAATATTCGAAAATACAACGGAAAACTCCTTATCAAACCCTCGAAGCAATCGGTCAGTTCTCTGCTGAAAAAGGTGCGCGAAATCGTCAAGAGCAACAAATCGGCAAAGCAGGATTCCCTGATTCGCCAGCTCAACCCGGTTATCCGTGGCTGGGTCAATAACCAGCGATTTGTTGTGTCCGCTGAAGCATTCAGCAAAATCGACTATCAGATTTATAATTGTCTCTGGCAATGGGCAGAGCGCAGGCACAAGAAAAAGAGCAGACGGTGGATTGCCAAGAAATATTGGCACTGCATCGGCTCTCGGAACTGGACTTTTGCCGCAGAAGAACGCTCCAAGAAGAGAAACAAAGAGCTTTCCTATTTTGCCCTCGAATATGCAACGGACACCAAAATCATCCGCTTTAAGAAAATCGTTGCCGAAGCAAATCCGTTCGATGCGCGGTGGAATGGTTATTATGAAGAGCGTGATGGTGAGAAAATGCTGAACAGCACCAACGGACGCGAAAAGCTCTTGAAAGTATGGAGAAATCAGCACCGCTGCTGCCCTGTGTGTGGAGAACCGATAACTTCTGACACAGGTTTCAAGGTTCACAAGGTGTTCCGACATGGAAAGTCACCATGGCTGGAAATGGTGCATCCCGAATGCCATACCGTATTGCACAAAAACGATGCTTGTTTTGTTGCGCCGGGTTCCCTAACGGGAACTTTCTGAAAGGCTTGAGCCGTATGAGGGGAAACTCTCACGTACGGTTCTTAGGGGAGGGGCTGGCAGTAATGCCATCCTCTTACCCGATCAGACCCTTGAGAATAAGCAGAAGTTTATCTCGCAGATCATGACGAGCAAATCGCCTATGCGATCTTGCGATGATATTGACGAACAGGCTTTATCTTACGCAGAAATCAAGGCTCTGTGTGCAGGCGACCCTCGCATCCGGGAAAAGATGGACTTGGACGTGCAGGTAGCAAAATTGAAGGTGCTGCGCGGAGACTTCCAGAATCAGAAATATCGTCTGGAGGATAAGCTGCTCAAAACTTTCCCGGAGGAGATCCAGAAACAGAAAACCCGCATTGCTGCTTTACAACAGGATTCACAGATTGCAGCAGCACACCCACAGGACAAAGAAAACTTCTGCGGCATGACCATCAAGGGCATGGTGTACGATGACAAAAAGGCTGCGGGCGAACGGCTGCTGCTGGCTCGGCAGGAAATGCCCAATGCTGATATGATGCTGCTGGGCACCTACCGTGGCTTTGAACTGAACATTCGATTCGACAGCTTCAAGAATGAGCATCAGGCCGTACTCCGGGCAGAGTTGAGTTACCCGGTGTCGCTGGGCGATGATGCGCGCGGCAACATTACTCGTCTGGACAATGCCATCGACAATTTCGCTGACCGTATTGCAGATGCCGAAAATGCTCTGCAAAACCTTGAACAGCAGAAGCAGGCCGCAGAGGTCGAAGTGGCAAAGCCCTTTGCACAGGAGGAAGAACTGACCGAAAAGTCTGCCCTCCTTGCTGAACTGAATGCTCTACTGAATATCGACCGTGACCGCAGTTCCTCGCAGGATACTCCCGAAGAATCCGAGGAAACCGAAGCACCCACAACTCGTCCGTCTGTGCTGGCTGCACTGGGGGAAAAGACCAATCAGCCGGAGCCTGTCAAACCGTTCCGCAGCTACTATGATAAGGATGGTGATGCACGATGAAAGAGAAGCGGGATGAAATCATCATCCTGCGCCTGACCAAAACAGAAAAGAACCGCATCTATGAAAAGATGTTCAGCATGGGCATCCGCAGCCTGAGTGCCTATATCCGCAAGATGGCACTGGATGGTTATTGTCTGAACCTTGACCTGCCGCAGTTGCGCCGGATGTCGTACCTGCTTCAGAATTGTAGCAACAATCTGAATCAGTACGCCAAGCGTGCCAACGAGTGCGGCAAGGTCTACGCCGCCGACATGGAAGATCTGCGGCAGCGTCTGGATGAACTGATTGACATTGGCAAGCAAATTCTTTCCAAGCTGGCAGAGCTATAAAAATTCCCGCAGTTGGAGGACTGCGGGTGTACATATAATGCTTGACATCCTTGCAACGTAGTAGTCGATACCTTTATAATAAGGGCGAACAGAAAGGAAGTGCTTGATATGATGTCTATGCTGAAGAAAATTGTTCTTTTCCCGATTTCTCTCTTTGTGGCCTTTCTAGCTCTGATGGCAAGGTGGCTGCTAACCCTGTCCAGCTATGTAGTTGCTCCGCTGATGCTCTACATCTTTGGTTGCGGCATCTACACTGCCTATCGCCAGACTTGGGATCAATTTCTTATCCTGCTGGTGGCCGAGTTCATCTGCTTCATCCTCTTTTTCGGTGCAACTGCCATCACCGAGGGCATCGGGCGTTTCAGTGAGTGGCTTGCAGAACTGTGAGGGATGCTATGAGCAAACAGAGGATAGAGGATTGTTATTTTGAACACAGCAGCACGATTTTTTCTGAGATGCTGGGTGAGGATGAAGAGTATCTGCGACTGAAAAAAGCCAAAAGAGCAGCTGAGGAATCCTTGCAGAGCGTTATCAGCAAAGAAGCGTGGAAGCAATATCTCGCCTTAGATGAAATCTGCAACGAGTTGGAATGTGCCCGATACAAGGCGATGTATCTTGCAGGGGCAGCAGACTGCAAAAAACTAGAAAAATGATTCAAATGTCGCCTCCGGGCGGCATTTCCTTTTTTTGTAAGGGGGGATTACACTGGCAGCAACACGGTTGATTGCGCTGCACAAAAACAAGGGCATGACCGTTGCGGCCTGCCTGAAAAATCGCACGGACTATATCGAAAACCCGGACAAGACTGAGCAGGGGCAGTTTGTCAGCAGCTATGCCTGCAGCACCCTGACAGCAGATGAAGAGTTTATGCTTACCAAGCGGCAGTACGACCTTGTAATCGGACGCAGGCAGAAAAGCGATGTCATTGCTTATCAGATACGGCAGTCCTTTCGTCCGGGAGAAATCACTGCAGAGGAGGCTAACAAAGTAGGCTACGAACTGGCCATGCGTTTTGCCAAGGGCAAGCACGCCTTTGTGGTGGCAACGCACACGGACCGGCAGCACATCCACAACCATGTGATCTTCAACTCCACAGCGTTGGATGGCAGCAGAAAGTTCCGGGATTTTTTCTTTTCGGCGTTGGCTGTGCAGCGGTTGAGCGACCTGATTTGCTTAGAACACCAGTTGTCCGTCATTGAAAAGAAGCCCTACCGGGAACGGCAGAAGCGCATCGTCTACCCGCCTAAGGAGAGCAACCGTGACCGCCTGTGCGGAATCATCGACACAATCCTTGCAGAAAAACCGGGGGGATTACGAAGCGTTTCTGCAAAAGCTGGAGCAGCAGGGCTATGAGGTGAAGCGTGGCAAGTACACGGCGGTGAAGGGCAAGGGACAGAAACGCTTTATCCGGTTCCGCACACTGGGTACCGGTTATGGCGAGGACGAGATCAAGGCGGTGCTGGAGGGAAAGGCGAAGCACCAGCCGTACCAGAAAAAGCAGCCCAAAGAGCAGCCCTTCCGGTTGCTGGTGGACATTCAGGGGAAAATGGCAGAGGGCAAAAGCGTTGGCTACAAAAAGTGGGCAACCAAGTTCAACCTGAAGGAGATGTCCAAGACGCTGCTGTTCTTGCAGGAGCAGAAAATCGGTAGCGCAGAGGAATTACGAGAGCGTGCAGCAGCGGCAACCGAGCGCTATCATGCCATGGGCGATTCCATCAAGGCGGCAGAAACGAGGTTGGCCGAAATCGCCGTCCTGAAAACCCACATTATCAACTATGCCAAGACTCGACCGGTCTATGATGCCTATCGCAAGTCGGGGTACAGTAAAAAGTTTTTGGAAGCTCACCGGGAGGAAATCACCCTGCACAAGGCGGCGAAGGCTGCCTTTGACGAGGCAGGATTGCAAAAGCTGCCGAAGGTCAAGGAGTTGGATGCGGAGTTCTCAGACCTGCTGACCAAGAAGAAAGCATCTTACCCGGACTACCGCAAGGCACGGAACGAGATGCAAGAACTGGTTCGTGCGCAGAAAAACGTAGAACGCTTTTTTGCAGAGGAAAAGGACACCACCGAGAAAACCCAGACTCGATAAACGAATACCGCCGAGGAGCTTTCCTACTTGGGAAGCGGCCTCGGCGGCTTTTTTAGTTTATGTAGCAGCGGTCCTGTTTTATAAGCCAATCTTCACACAGCCGCTGGGCTTCGTCCTTTGTGCAGCAGGTGCAGTTGAAAAGTTTGCCACGGATGGAACAGTAAGTGTAGTGTACCTTCGGGACTCCATGTTGCTGTTGCATTAAAAAGTTGAATTGCTATAATTGTCCATCAAAAATACGTTGGTACGTTTTACACTGTGACGATTTAAAAAACAAAGGAGAGATATTTTACTATGATCTACAAAAAGCAATACGGTCAACCGTTTGATACCGAAAGTGTAGTGGGTTCTTTTTTGCCCATGATGGAAACGATACCCTATCTGACCAAGGAGCCGGATGGCTTCTCCTATGCCATGGAACCGCAGGATGTTCTGTATGGTCTTGGCGAAAACGTCCGTGGTATCAACAAGCGCGGGTGGGTGTACGAAAGCAAATGCTCCGATGACGGCAACCATACCGAGGGCAAATCCTCGCTGTACGGTGCTTATAATTTTATGATCGTGTCCGGCAAGGATACATTTGGCTTTTTTGTCGACTACCCGGGCAAGGTCACCTTTGACTGCGGCTACACCGACATGGATACCTTACGCATCACGGTGGCCGAGGAAAATTACGATTTGTACATCATTGAGGGCGAGAGCCTGACCGATATTGTGCACCAGTTCCGCCAGTTGGTGGGGCGCAGTTATATTCCGCCCAAATGGGCTTTTGGCAACGCCCAGAGCCGTTGGAGCTACATGAACGAGGACGAGGTCCGCGAGGTGGTGGCAAATTACCGTGCCAATAATATGCCGCTGGACGCTGTGGTTCTGGATATTGATTACATGGAGCGTTACAAGGACTTTACGGTGGATGCGCAGCGCTTCCCGCATTTTGCAGACTTTGCCGCCGAGATGAAAGCGCAGGGCATCCGTCTTGTCCCCATCATCGATGCAGCAGTCAAGGTCGAAGAGGGATATGATGTGTACGAGGAAGGCGTGAAAAACGGCTACTTCTGCACGAATCAGGATGGCACCCCCTTTGTAGCCGGTGTGTGGCCGGGACGGGTACACTTCCCCGATATGCTCAACCCGGAAGCCCGCGCTTGGTTTGGCAGTCAATATAAAGTTCTGCTGGATCAGGGGATCGAGGGCTTCTGGAATGATATGAACGAGCCTGCTATCTTCTACGCAGAGGAAAGACTGAAAAAGACCTTTGCTAAAATTGGGGAATACAGCAAGCAAAATCTGGATATTTCCAGCTTTGGTGCTTTTACCGGCATGGTGGCAGAGCTTTCCAACAACGAAGACGATTATAAGACGTTCTACCACAACACCAAACAGGGGCGTATGCGGCACGACAAGGTACATAATCTTTTTGGTTATAACATGACCCGTGCTGCAGGCGAGGCTTTTGAGCGGCTGGAGCCGGACAAGCGCATTTTGATATACTCCCGTTCTGCCTGCATCGGGATGCACCGGTATGGCGGCATCTGGACCGGCGACAACCATTCTTGGTGGAGCCACATTCTGCTTGCGCTGCACATGATGCCCTCCCTGAATATGTGCGGCTTCCTGTACGAAGGCCCCGACATTGGCGGCTTTGGCAGCAATACCACGGAAGATTTGGTATTGCGCTGGTACGGCATGGGCATCTTCTCTCCGCTGTTGCGGAACCACTCTGCCAAGGACACCCGCCGGCAGGAGCCCTACCGCTTTAAAAACAAGGCCGCCTTTGCCGGTATTTTACAGCTGCGCTACCTGCTGCTGCCCTACATTTACAGCGAGTACATGAAAGCTGCCCTGCACGACGGTATGTACTGTATGCCGTTGGCGTTCGCCTTCCCGGAGGACGACTTTGCCCGCCGGGTGGAGGATGAGGTGATGATCGGTGAAAGCCTGTTGATCGCCCCGGTATAT
>OGCZ01000922.1_pt1 | contig 10415 bp, 8 predicted proteins | sample 1570211 | NCBI WGS metagenome assembly OGCZ01 (sample SAMEA2582158, study PRJEB24529) | metagenome | biome: Human gut stool | place: China | collected 2011 | reverse complement strand
AAGGACACCGCCTGCCCCTGCCAGACTGTCACACAACTGAATCAGGCGGTCGTATTCATCGTATACCGCCTTGTCCAACTCGGTCTTTATGAGCCGTAACTCCTCATCGGAAACATCAAATTTTCCAATATAATCATCAATCGTATGATTGTTAAAGGAATGTGTCAGACAAATCTTTGCCACTTCATCATATCCTGACTGCTTCATATAAATATACCCGTCCGAAACATGCCCCAGATGCCGCACGCCGAATTTTCTGCCTATGTCATGCAGTAAGCCTAATATGTACGCTTTCTCTGAATCCATATCACCACAGGCATGTGCAATTTTTTCTGCGCAGTGTGCCGCGGTTAAACAATGCCGTCCCCAAGGTCCCGGATTACATGCCAAACCGTCACGGATGAATTCCATAGCTTCTTCTCTTGTTGGTATCATTTCTTTTTCCCTCCTTTAAGCCCTCTCTTCCACTCTGAATTCTGACAGTACCATCCGCTTCACCGGTTCGCCTTTGATATGGCTGGCTTCCATGCGCCATGCGCCGCTTCTGATACTTGAATCCATAAGTTTTAACACATAAATATTGTCAAAGCGGTTATAGATGGAATCGCCGCCAAGTCCTGACAGGCAGATGAGCTGCGTATTCGTTTTCTTTGCCATCTCCATCAGTGGTTTCAGCAGATGTTCCGCATTGGTCTGTGCAAGCGGATTATCCATAATCAGCACCTTGCCTTCCTCTCCCGTGGTAAACAAATCACTCTCATCCCGCCGCATATAACTAAGCAGACAGGTCAGAATCACAAACGCTGATAAAAAGCCCTCGCCGCCGGAATTTGCTGATACCTCCGCCCATGTAATCGGGACTTCACGTTCCGCTTCAATCTTATACAGCTTAATTTTCACACTGCCGATACCCACAGTATCATCATACAGTCTTTTTGTTGTAATGACATTTCCCAAAAATTCATTCAGATTTTCATTCTTATCAATCGTATCAAGGCCGTTTTGTATCACCTGCTCAAAATAATCGTGCAGTTTCATACGGAAATGTTCCTGTTCGCTTTCCCAGTCTGCTACCTGGATTTTTAACATTTTAATGTTTCTGCCGCGCACGCTGATTGTTGAATTTTTATCAATCATTGCAATATTCGCATTAACACTGCGCACGTATTCTAAAAACATTTCTTCAATGTTTTTTTGTTCATTGTCAATGCTTGCAAGATCAATTTTAAGTTTTTCCAGCTGGCTCTCATACGAAGCCTTATTCACGGCATACTGCTCTGCCAGATTCTTTGGACTGGCAGTCTGTGTCAACAGACTGTCAAATGTTTTCTTAAAATAATCTTCTGCATAAATATCTTTTGCTGCAATTGAACGGATTTCTTCTGCCAGACGGTTCTGCTCATCCTTTAACCGGGACAGTGCCGTTAGCAGATTTCTTTTTACCGTCTTCTGATACCGGGTAAGTTCCTGTGCCTCTACTGTTTCAATATCCGGAATCTGCTGTCTGATTTGTTCCTGTTCCTCTGGTGAAGCTGACACCGGTTCATCTGCATATTCGGATACACTTCCTGCCTGGACCTCCAGCTGATTTTTTTTGTTTTCCAGATTTTTTAATGCTTTTTCAATCGACTGTACCTCATATTTTTTCAGCTGTATACGTTCTTTAAAATCTGTATCCGTAATTGTTTCCGGTAATACGTTGTATGAAGAAGCGGATGCAGCTTAAAATCCAGCTTTTCACTGACATCAGCGTAATCCGGCTCTTTCACATACTCCCAGAATGCCACGGGAAGCGCCGGCTTTTTACCATTCGTTCCTGCACTGCGGACCGGTGCCAGCGTTCCCTGTGAGAGTTCAAGCATAATATCTGCATACAGCTGTCCATACTCTTTTTCAGGAGATTGTGCGATAATATCTTTTAAAAACACTTTCCTTTTTTTCATATATTATTTCCGCTTTCTAAATGTTATTTATATCTTAAATCTGCTTCCCCACAGCCCGATTTGAATTGTATTTAGTATTATTTTAACATTATTCATGAAGTGGGACAATAGAATCTTATATCTTGCTTCTTAATACGCTTTTATTATATTCATATTGTATTTTTATAGTTGCAAAAAACTGCACGAAATCTTCCAAAATCCCAAAAATATGTAAAAAATCAGTAACATTTTCTCTATAAACGACCTATAATCAGTATATGATTTGTGTCGTAAGATATTATTGATATATCCAGAATGCGGCAATGTACCATTTTATTATTTTTTTTAAGAATGGAGGTTATTATGGCAGATTTTATTTTACTTAATGAAGATTTCTCTGATTTTCCCATTGGTGAATTCCCTTATGATAAGAATCATTCAGCAATGGGTGAGTATCATTTTATCCATTATCCTGGATATTATGGTAAATGGTATGACCCAGTATGCAACCACACTTATAACGGTCAGGGGGCTTCCTGGATTATTTCTGAATATAATGGAAAACATTTTATGGAGCAGATGCGTATCCGCAATGACAAGCCACACCGCACATTTCCTATGCTCACAAGCGGTGACAGATTTTGGCGCGATTACACTATAACTGCAAGTGTGCGTATGTTTACTACCAAATGGGGCAATGCCGGCATTGGTTTTTGTTGTCAGAACTCTGCTAATCTTCTTGTCCTTGTTTTTGAAGAGCATGAGTTAAGACTTGAGTATCGTCATAAGGAAGAGGTTAGTATTATTGAATCTGCACCTTTTGATTATAATTGTGATGATACTTATGTACTTAAGGCTGAGATTAAAGGCAGCCATGTTATTTGCAGCGTTGATGATAAGGTTTATTTTGACCTTGACACTGAATATGCAAAGCAGGGTGGCAAGGTTGCCATTACTGCAACTATCCCAACACAGTTCGGTTTTGTAAATGTTACTACTTCTGAAAGTACTGCTGCTTCTATTGATGCTGCAAGAAATGCTTATAAAGCTGAATGTGAAGATGCACAGGCACATTATCCTAAGATGAAGCTTCTTAAGAAAATTGACCTTAAAGGCTGCAGCACCGGAAGACAGCTTCGTTTCGGTCATCTGCTTGGCAATGGCGAGTATCAGATGGTTATGGCTCAGTGCCAGAAAAGAGTAAACCGTGATGCTTATGGAACAATCAGCTGTCTCACCGCATTTGACCTTGATGGCAATATATTATGGCAGCATGGTGAACCTACTGATAATCACGACATTGGAACTATATCAGCTGACATGCCTATGCAGATATATGATATTGATGGTGATGGTTTTGACGAGGTTATAACAGCCAAGAATTTTGAAATTCTTATTCTTGATGGCAGAACAGGTGAAGTGAAGAAACGTGCCAAAACACCTTTCTCTACACCAGAAGAGGACGGAACTATTATCGGTGTTCCTGATAAAATCTACGCATTTGACAGAATTAATCCTGATGGTATGCGTATATGTAATTTCCGTGGTCTTGAAAAGCCACGCGATATTCTCATTAAGGACCGTTATTGCAGGGTGTATGCACTTAACGATGACCTTGAGGTTATGTGGCATTTCCAGAGTGATAAGAATACTGGACATTTTCCTTTTGCAATTGATATTAACGGGGATGGACATGATGAACTTTTAGTTGGTTATAACATGCTTGACTACAACGGTAATAAAATGTGGACTATGCCTGTTAATGAAGACCATATTGATGAGATTGTTCCAGGCAGATTTGAGTCAGGACCACACAAAGGTACTAAATTCTTTGCCTGTGTTGCAGGAAAGGAAGGCTTCCTGATATCTGATTTTAACGGAAAACTTCTTAAAAAGGATGGCATAGGCCATGCCCAGCGTGTCAGTCTTGCTAATTATCTTCCTAACCGCCCAGGCTATGAAATAGTTGTTGTTAATTTCTGGGGACATCAGGGAATTATATATTTCTATGACAGCGAGGGTAATCAGTTATGGGAAATGGAGAACGAGCTTAATGGTAATCTCTTAACTCCTGTAAACTGGACTGGTGACGGTCAGGACTTCATCCTTCTTAATGCTGATGTAGAGCGCGGAGGAATGATTGATGGCAATGGTATCCAGGTTGTTAAATTCCCTGATGATGGTCATCCTACCATGTGTGCTGAAGCTGTAAACCTCTGCGGCGATACCCGTGATGAGATTGTCACATGGGATTATGATTCAATGTACATATATACACAGGATGATGCACCTAAGGATAATGTATATGCACCTTTCAAGTATCCTGATTATAATGCTTCTAATTACCGCGGAGAATATTCTTACCGTGAGAAATGGTGGTAAATTAAAGAATATAAAAGCAGCAGGATTGCAGAGTATATCACGCTTTGCAATCCTGCTGTTTTAATTTTATTGTTTCTTAATCACTCTCTGGTTGAAAGCATAGCGTAAATAACTGGCAGAAATATAAGTATAAGCTGTAATGGCGACCCTTTCATTAATAACCTAGCGTTGTTTGAGGAATACCATCGTCGCTATCCTTCTCACGGATACCGATGGCTAAACGCAAAAATTCGTCTGGATACAGGTACAGTCATGTCTGCCCCATATGCGCATAAATGTTGCAAGAAGCTCGGAGTCAAGAGTGAATCAAAAAATTATAAATACAAGAGACCCGGAAGCCCGTTCAAGATTTATCCAAACCTGCTTATGACTGAAATGCAGATTGACAGGCCATTGCAGTGCGTTGCAAGCGATATGACCGCTTTCTATGTGAAAGGTATTTACTATGAGCTTACACTATACATGGATCTTTGGAATAATGAGATAGTTGCTCATGCCCTTTCGTGCAAGCGTGGTGACCGTATGACGTACCTAAGTGGTTTAGATGATTTGATTGAATTAAAGAAGCAATACCCACAGTATGAGATGAATCTTCACAGTGATCAAGGTGCCGTCTATGCATCCAAAGCGTTTAACGAGTTGTTGCCGATGTACGGTATTAGCCGATCTATGTCGAGAGCAGGAACACCAACGGACAATGCAGCAATGGAAGCCATTAACGGTTGGATCAAAGCAGAAATCTTCATGAATTTTCATGTTACTGGAGAAAGTCCCGTTGAGGAAGAAGTTGCTGCATACATTACATTTTTCAATACTGCCCGCCCAGCCTATTCATTAAAGTATCTTACACCACAACAGTATAAGGTGGCTTATGCACCAAAGGACTGAGTTGCAAATGTTAATGCTGATGGATGTTATTGTCTGAATAGACTCTGCCTTGCTTGGCTTGAGTGCTGGATATCAGGTATGGAGTGATTGTCAAGCCCGAAGCCGCGTAAGCGGTGGACAGCAGGCTTGACATTTACGAAAGACCTGATACACTCCACTTAGCCAAACAAGGGAGTAGCACGAAATTTATGATGTTGAACAAGGAATCCATTTCTACTGTAAAAAAAATTTAAAGTTTGTGTCCAGTTTTTTGTTGGCTAGTGTAAACTTTCTTTTTTTTCAACAAGCTTAGTAATCGCTTCAGGAAGTACATCTCTTACCTCTTGAAGCGATCACTTATCTGTTTCTATTTAATTTTTATCCACGTTTTCTTCCTGCATTCTCTTTTGAAACTCTTCCAGAGTCAGCCCTGCTCGCTCTGCAGCCTTCTTAATATCAAGAAGTCCATCATCGACCAGATCAACCAAAGTTCTAATTTGTCCAGTCTGAATGCCCTCTTGTAATCCTATTCTCTTTCCCTGTAATTCTCCTTCTCTTCTTGCTGAATTAATCGAATCATTCCAATCTCTTATTGCCTTCTCGCGACTTCTGTACATTGCCATTAGTTTCTCGTCACTACTTGCTTTCTTCAAGCGCTCGTATGCTTCCTCAAATGTCTTATCTTCCTCTACCAATTTTTCGTAAACCTCCTTCCTGCCGGAATTAATAAAGGTTCTAGCCAAATGCTATCAATACATTAACTTGCGATTTTTCAATCAAGCAGTCGAGTAGACTAAAGCCTTGCAACTTTAGCCCCTCACAGATCCGTACGTGCGGCTTTCCCGCATACGGCTCCTCATAATAACATTCACTTTAATATAAGCAATAGTAGGTCTTTGGTTTCGCAAGCGGATAACACTTTAGCATTTCCCAAAAACCACCCCATGTATAGGCTCTTCTGCAACCTCGACGATTTACCGCTTTAAACAGGAATTGTTGTACTCTGTGTAAGAATGCACATAATCTTCTATAATTCCATGTTACTCCATAATAGCGATAGTGACCTACAAGCTTTACATTCAGCTCTTTTATGATTTCTCTGACCGGACGGTTCCGATTATCATATATCCATAGTTTATATTCTTTCAGCTTACGTTCAAACTTCTTTCGAGATGTCTGCAACTTTAATGCAAATGTTCCCTTTCTCGTTTTTCCGCAATAGAAAGTAAAACCTAGAAAATCGAATGCTTCTGGCTTACCTATTCCTCTGGATAGTCTGTTGGTTTCTGCAAATCTCCCAAATTCAATCAACCTGCTTTTACTGCTTTCCAGCTCAAGATTGAATTGTTCCATCCTCTCTTTCAGGGCTGAATAATACCACTCTGCTTCTGATTTATACTGAAATCCAGCTACAAAATCATCTGCAAAATTCACCAGAAAACAGTCTCCTTTTAACGTCTTTTTCACCACAAATTTAAACCACAGCGTTAACACGTTATGCATGTATATATTTGCTAGCATCGGACTCATGACTGAACCCTGTGCTGAACCTTCCTCTGTTGATTCAAATTTTCCATCTTCCATTATTCCAGCTTTTAAATATTTCTTTATCAGCCAGAGCAGATTTGGGTCTTGAATATGCCATTCCAGAAATCTCATCATCCAGTCATGGTTAATGTGATCGAAAAATCCTTTAATATCAGCGTCCACTATGTAGCTGATTTTCCCATAACTGATTCTCTGATATACTTCTTTTACCGCTTCGTGACAACCTCTGTTTGGTCTAAATCCATACATACAGTTCAGAAATCTTGGCTCGTAAATTGCTTCTAGTACTTTCTTTACTGCCATTTGGACAATCTTATCCTCGTAAGAGGCTATTCCCAGCGGTCGCATTTTTCCATTTCCCTTTGGAATATATACCCTCAATGATGGGAGTGGTTTAAAAGATTTGTTCTTTAACCTCTGTACTAAGTCTTCGATATTTCTATCGAGGTTCTTTCCGTATTCTTCCTTTGTCACCTTATCAACACCAACTGCCTTTTTGCCATCTAATTCTTTATGGCATTGTTTCAGCAATTCTGCATTTATCAAGTGATATATGGATGTGAATACAGGTTTCTTTGATTCTGCCGATATTTCAGCTATTCTTTCTAATTTCGTTCCCATTATTTCCTCCGTCCCTGAGTACGGATAATGTGTCCTCAGAAAGACCGTTACTATGCAATCCCCTTCCCTCCATCGGCATTACCCGATTTCATCAGTACTATGAGACTGTCCGACTACCTGTTATCCATTTGAAGCTCTCCGTTTTCAGTTGATACTTCATACTCTTATACGAGAGACAACAGGTTCTCCCCAGTTGATGTGTACCCACAATGTCAAGCATGATTGGCCCTTTGACCCCGCAGCGCCACACAATTCTCGCCATAATGACTTGTGTGCTGTTGCCTTCCGCACCAGTTAAGACGTCGGCCTTCTGAAGTTAACTTTTCGAGGCTCAATAGCATTGCAACCCTGCTTTCTTGCTGTCTACGCTTGTCAGTTGCTGTTACCAACAACATCCCAAGACTCGCTATTATCTGGCTGGCTAGACCTTGGATAAATCGGATTCCCACCGACTTGGTTACACACCCTTAGCTGGACGCACAACTGGAATTTGTCACAACACAACTTCTTTTTATTTGCTGCAACTCCTTACTTTGCTAAATCCATAATACGTTCTGCCATGTTTTCTGGATATAATGTCGCCATACTGGCGTGTCCCATATTTTTCATTTCTATAAACTTTACATGTAGAAAATGTTCTTTTACATATGCTAAATCTTTTGCTCTTTCTTTACGTTCTTTATCACCGTACCAATATTCTAATTTACCCAGATATTCTATAGTACCTTCCGGCATCCTGTAGTTGTTGCATGATTCAAAAGTTCTCCAGATGGTCTTATAACTGATAAAGCGGAAAACTTTCGCCATATATTCTAAATCTTCCTTGCTATATTCATCTGTTGCAAACACCTTTTCCAGAAGGCTAAACCCGCCTGTTTTTCCCATAGAAATCAGCAGAAAATCCTTAACCGCAATGAATCGAGTAAGTAACCATGGTATCTGATATGGTGTGATTCCGCCATCGCATATTGTGTTATTTACGGTAATTTTCTTATCTGCAAGCATTCTTAAAACAATACTACCTCCCATAGAACAGCCATATAGAACATCAATGGTGGTAATCTTATTTTTTACTAACCACTCTGCCAATTCCCCGGCGATATTTTCCACGCTGGTAAAATTTTGCTGTGAATCATTTTCATCATATCCCGGCAATGCCGGAATAATTACATGACAATCCTTTTCCAATAAAGGAATTAGATATTCAAAAAAATCCCACATCACTACAGATGGATGTACCAGAACCACTGCCTTTGCATTACTTTTTCCATATTCATGAATTGTCATTCCTTATCTCCTGTATACTTCCCAATCAATTTGATAACTTCCGATTTGTCACTCATCAATATTTATTCTCTCAATCCATTTGCGTAGAATCAACCTGATTAACTGCAAAAGTACCTGATACTCCTACGTTACTATCAACATATAAAGACTTAAGCAAAAAATCTACGATACTCTTTTCATATTGATCCTTAATGATATTGTCTTTGCTTTCGCCAATACTTCCATCAACAAAATATTTGCCAGTTTCGTTATCAATTGATAACGAATCAAGAGGCCATCCTTCAAATCTTTTTGATGAAGCTTTATCAATCATATCGAATACCCCTGTTTTTTGAGCTGCCTCATTGTCCATGAACGAAGAAATTACACCGTGATTATAAACTGCAATTCCATCTAGATAATACGCTGTGACTTTACCACCAAGCTTTGCAATCAGTTTTGAATAGTAGGCAATCATCTCTTCATCCGACAGTCTATTCATATTCATAGGCGTTCTGATATTTAATCCCGGCTGCCGCGAATCCTCTAAATCCAGTTCTTTAAAATACAATCCCACGTCGTTACAAATCACAATGTCAAAATATTGTCCATAAAACTTTGCCTTTATGATTGCATTTTCTTCTGGTGAAGTACCCTTTTCCTCAGGTTCTTCTGTAATTTCGATATCATTCAAAGTAACAAATTCAATGTCATACCCTTTTAGCAAATCCGAAAATCTTTTGACCTTTGATGGATTCGTTGTTCCTAATAAAACTTTCATTTTCTACCTCTTTTCCGTTGTAACATAGACGTAAGTTCAACTAGATATTTTTCCCTTTATAATATCAATGGCCTTCTGCACGAATTTCCCGTGTAGACCTTTTCCTTTAATATCTTCAGTACATACAACAAATGGCTCCATCCAATTCCATTTCCATTTATCATCATCAAGTATGACAAAATTTTTAACCTCAGGTCTTTTTTGCAGCCATGAACGTATTTCAAGTGGACGACTATATGGTCCTGAAATGTTATATTCCAGTGTACATCCTACAATTTTCATCTTATATCTGTCAAAAAAATCAAATAATATTTTTACTGAAGAGTTTTCCACATTATCATGCAAATATCTTCTAACACTATATCTCCATGAGGAAGTCAAAACAATCTCCGCACCTGTCTTATCAATTATTCGTCTCAAATTAAGTACAAATTGATTATCAATGATATGACCTTCATCATACCGCAATCCTTCATCATTTAAGACTCCATCTATATCAAGGAATATTACTTTCTTAATTTCATGCTCGACTAACTGCTCATGTTTAATTAAGTCTGCATATTCATCCTCCCACCATGCTCCATATTTCAATATCCGCTCCGCATATTTCACATATTCATCCGATAAATAACTCTCTTGGGCTGTGTATACTGTATGTCCACGAAAATCTTTTTCCATGTCAACATCATCAATTACAACATAGGAGCGTAACTTTGGATGCTCATCCAAATACAGCCGAATCTCCTGATTTTTAAAAGAACTGTCTGTATATGATGTCATATCAGTAATGTATTCATCTAATCCATGCAGCCGAAACAACAGCTTTAATTCCTCTAAAGTTCTTGTTCTTTTCCAATCGGATGATATCACAATTTCAGCATCACAATTCGTAATTAGTTTTTTCAGATTGTATACTGCTTTTTCACTCCAATCATAGTACACTGCACCTACATCATACTTATCTAATTGTAAATATTTGCTATTTCCTGTCTCTCTCACAACCATCTCTCTTGTTTCACTTAGATCAT
>OGCZ01000920.1_pt1 | contig 10424 bp, 6 predicted proteins | sample 1570211 | NCBI WGS metagenome assembly OGCZ01 (sample SAMEA2582158, study PRJEB24529) | metagenome | biome: Human gut stool | place: China | collected 2011 | reverse complement strand
TGAAATAGTTGGCAATTATCCTTATAAGGAAATTGGGACTATGCCGGATTATCCAAGGGTAAAAGAGAACTGTACGAAATGTGGTATCTGTGTTGAAAATTGTCCTGTGGGTGCAATTATTTCTCCAGAAGAAACAGACAGGGAAAAGTGCATAGGCTGTATGAGGTGTGTGGTTGTCTGTCCTGAAAATGCCAAAAAATTAAATAGTGCTATTGTTAATGCTGTTACAGAAAAATTGAAAATGGTCTGTAGTGAGCCGAAAGAAAATACTTTATACATATAATTTGTAGTTTGACAATATCAAGTCGTTTGATTTATTTTCCGATTAAATATTAAAAGGTATCTCCCAGTAGTTAATGAGATACCTTTTTACATGTTAATAAAGTTAAACCGTATTTTGTGATATGATATAAAAAAAGTACCTTCCAAATTAATGGAAGATACTTAAAAGGGATGTATTATTTTGTTTTAGAATGTTTTGCCTACTTTGTCAGTTTCAAGAATAGCTTTTGCAAATTTATCCTTATCAGTTGCATAAGGTACGCAAGTCCATTCTCTTACAGTTGATGCCTTTTCTACAATGGCTGGAATATCTTCTTCAGTTATTTCCATATCGGCAAGGCAAGTTGGAAGTCCAATAGTTTTGTGGAACTTCATAATTCTTTCTCTTTCTTCAAGCTGATTGTCGTAAGTTAAAAGACAGAGAACACCAAAGGAAACAACTTCACCGTGAAGATGCTTTTCAGCCTTTGGAATAACAGTTGAGCCATAGTAAAATGCGTGACCAAGGCTGCTGTTGTAGTAATACTTTTCGCCACCAGATGTAAGGTTAGATACAATACCTGTACTAATAATAATATCAAGGGCAACCTGTTCAAGTTCGTATGATGCCTTGTTAGCCTTACAATCTTCAAGAGCCTTTGCACCAAAGTCAATTAAAGGAGCTGTACAAGCCTTTGAAAGCTGGGCACCTAAAAGCGTAGTGTGGAAAAGTTCTTCAGCTCTTGTGGCAAAGAGAACTTCGTATTCCTTAGAAAGAGCATCGCCAATACCTGCCCATAAAAGTGAGTCTGGAGAGTCAGCAATAATTCTTGTATTTATAAATGTGTGATATGATGGGCATTTAGGATAGAAATATTCCTTAAATGTTCCGTCAGCATTGTATATAACGGCTATTGCTGTACAAGCAGCACAGTTTGATGCAACAGTATGAAAAGTGAAAAATGGCTTGACAAGTTTTGTAAATACTTCCTTACAAGTATCTACAGCACGACCACCACCTACTGCAAAAATCATATCAGCTTTCTGAACAACAGGGTTATCTATTAACATTTGAGCGTTTTCGTAAGAAGAATCGCCACCGTACCATACATAGTCAATAATTTCTATTTCGCTGTCCTTTACAGCTTCATCAAGATAAGGCTTTGCCTTGCTCATAGCTGTTTTACCACCTATGACAACAGCAGTCTTTCCGTATTGTTTTGCAATTTTAGGCACAGCGTCATAGCAATCCTCTCCAACGCTGTAGTCTGGTAAAAATGATGTGTAATACATAATAGTGCCTCCAATTATATAGATAAAGAGGGCGGACATTCCCCTAAAGAAACATCACACCCTCGCTTTGGGGTATATTCTAATACTATTGTTTTTTGATGTCAAGTTTAAACAGAATTAACTAAAAAATACAATAATTATACCTTTACACTGTGGTTAAAAAACAAATGATATTTAATATTTTTAAGTTTTCTGTATTTGCTCACTACATAAAATAATTTCTGTAAAAAATATAAATGGTGTAAACAACATAAATTAAAACCATTAAAGCACCAGTTTTTTTACCTACGATACTTGTCCTCTTAATTATGAAGAAAACAAGTAAGCTGACTACAAGAAGAATAACACAGTCTATAACTGACTCCATATTAGGCAAATGTATTGGAGAAACTGTACCGGCAACACCGAGAACTAATAGCAAATTAAATATATTTGAACCTATTACATTGCCAAGTGCCATATCGTTTTCTCCCTTTTTAGATGCAACAATACTTGTTACAAGTTCTGGGAGAGAAGTGCCTATGGCAACTATTGTAAGCCCAATAAGTGTCTGTGACATACCAAAGGCTTTAGCAATAAGCGTTGCATTGTCTACAACAAGATTACCACCAATAATTACACCGGCAAGACCTATGGCAACAAAAAGAAGTGAAGCAGGTACAGAATGGTTGTGTATAACCACTTCTTCATTGGTAGAGTTCTTTCTTGATGCCATTGCTGAACGAACAAGCATAAAAATATAAATTGCGAAAATAACAAGGAAACATATACCGTCAAATCGGCTTACAGTAGGGCTACCTGAAATGACTAAGCCACTTAAAAGGGCAATTCCCAAAGCAACAGTTGAAAGTATTGAAAATGGAAAATCCCTTTTAGTAATTTCTTTTGTAATTTTAATAGGGTGTAAAATTGAGCATACACCTACTACTACAAGGAGATTAAATAGATTAGAACCTACTACATTTCCTACAGCGATTTCATTTGCTCCCTGTAGTGAAGATGAAATACTTACAGCTGTTTCCGGAGCTGAAGTACCCATAGCAATTACAGTAAGTCCAATGATAATGCTAGGTATTTTTAAGGAATGAGCTAGAGAACCTGCACCCTCCACAAATAAATCTGCTCCCTTTATAAGGAATACAAAGCCAACAATTAACAATAAATACATCATAAAAAATTCCCCTTTCATTAGGTCTTTGGGGCAATAAAAAAACAAGAATCCTATCATACCCCATTTACTGTGATATAATAAAAGTCTTGTTTATTAAATACGCACCGGATTAAAAATCGTACTGACGATAACGCATACAGAAAAAATTCTGCAAACTACTCCCTTTTATTAAGGAGAGTATATTATAAACAATAAAAAATGTCAATGAAAATTTTGTTAATTTTTTTAGTCAATAATGATAAAATTTTATTGACAAAAAAGAGCAGTAAATTATAATAAAATTAAGGGTGTTTAATATTTTGACCAATTAAAAGTAGGTTATGCTCTTTTGATTGTGAATAAAATGCCCTTGATAATATAATGAAATAATTTGATTGGTATAATACTTAAAAATAATGATTTTTTAATACATAAGGAAAATTTGTGTCTTTATTTTATTAAGTGAAAAAGACTTTTACTTAATAAAATAAATAAAAAATGCAAAATATTTTAAAAAATTAGAAAAAACACTTGCATTTGAGGCGGTGTTGTTGTATTATGTTGTTAAAGGCAAAGGCGTCTGAAATGTATAGGGATACTATACCATTTCGGGCGCTTTTTATATCAAAAAAATATTTATAGCATATTAATTTAAGAAAGGATTGGTTTTGTGATTCAGAATGGTTTGCCACAAAAGCAGGGTTTATATGACCCTCGTTTTGAACATGATAACTGTGGTATCGGTTGTCTTGTAAACATTAAGGGTAAGAGGTCTCACAGCATTGTAAATGATGCTATTGAAATCCTCAAGAACTTAGCACACAGAGGTGGTGTCGGTAGTGAGCCTGATACAGGCGATGGTGCTGGTATCTTAATTCAAATTCCTCATAAGTTTATGAAGAAAGTCTGTGACAACGACTCCATTAATCTTCCTAAGGAAGGCGACTACGGTGTAGGTATGCTTTTCTTATCTCCTGATACAGATACAAGAATGAATTCTCTTGCTAAGTTACAGGGTATTATTGAAGAAGAAGGTATGGAGTATCTGGGTTACAGAGAAGTTCCAACTTATTCAGAATGTATTGGTGCATCAGCTAGAGAGGCTATGCCTCACATTGTTCAGGTATTCATTAAGCGTCCTGAAAATGTAGAAGCTGGTATGGCATTTGAAAGAAAGCTTTTTGTTGTATTAAAGCGTTCAGAAAAAGAAATCAGATATTGTGAAGGCGAAAGAGATAGCTACTTCTACTTTGCATCTCTTTCTGCAAAGACTATTGTATACAAGGGTATGCTTACTCCAGACCAGGTAACTCGTTTCTATCTTGACCTTATGGACCTTGATATGACAACAGCTATTGCTCTTGTACATAGCCGTTTCTCTACTAATACATTCCCTAGTTGGGAAAGAGCACATCCTAACAGATACATTATCCACAATGGCGAAATTAACACTATTAGAGGTAATGTAAACTGGACAAATGCTCGTCAGAAAATGTTTGAAACTGACGCATTTGGCGATGATATTAAAAAGATTTATCCTGTTATTAACGAAGACGGTTCAGACTCAGCTATGCTTGATAACTACTTGAATATGCTTACACTTTCAGGTATTCCAATGGCACAGGCTGTTATGATGGCTATTCCTGAACCTTGGGAAAATGATGAATCAATGGACCCAGATAAGAGAGCTTTCTATGAGTACAACTCTACTTGTGGCGAACCTTGGGACGGTCCAGCTGCTATTGCATTTACTGATGGCGACATTGTAGGTGCAACACTTGATAGAAATGGTTTAAGACCTGCTAGATACTATGTAACTAAAGACGATATGCTTATTTTATCTTCTGAAGTTGGTGTTCTTGATGTTGATGATTCTAGCATTATTGCTAAGAAGCGTCTTGAACCAGGCAAAATGCTCCTTATTGATACTAAGCAGGGCAAGATTATTCCTGATGAAGAAGTAAAGGGCGAAATTGCTAAACAGCACCCATACAAGAAGTGGGTTGAAGAAAATCTTCTTGATATTGACAATATTAAAACTGGTAATAAGGTTTACCATTGGGAAGATGTTGTTGGCCAGATTAAGAAAGATGCAGAATCTCATTCTTATGGCGAGCTTATGCAGAACAAGCTTATTGAGCTTGAAACATTGTTTGTAAACAAGGAAAATAACTTTGAAAGCAAACTTGACCTTCTTACTAAGCAGAAAGCCTTTGGCTACACTTGGGAAGATATTGATATGACATTAAAGCAGATTGTGGAAACAGGTACAGACCCTATTCACGCAATGGGTACAGATACTCCACTTGCTGTTCTTTCTGATAAGCCACAGCTTTTATACAACTACTTCCAGCAGCTTTTTGCACAGGTTACAAACCCTCCTATTGATGCAATAAGAGAAAAGATTGTAACAAGTACAATTACTTATTTAGGTGGAGAAAAGAACTTATTAAAGGCAGAACCTCAGAACTGCAAGAGAATAAGATGTAATTCTCCTATACTTACAAATAAGGAAATGGCAGACTTAAAGGCTATTAAAGAAAATGACTTTAAGGCAGTTACTATTTCTATGTTATATAATCCAAAGGAAGAAAATGGTCTTGAAACTGCCCTTGATAAGATGTTCGAGGCTGTTGATATTGCTATGGACAATGATTACAACATCATTGTATTATCTGATAAGGGCGTAGATGAAAACAAGTGTGCAATTCCTGCACTTTTAGCTGGTGCTGGTGTTCATCATCACTTAATCAGAAACGGTAAGAGAATGAATGCAAGTATCATTCTTGAAACTGGTGAACCACGAGAAGTACACCATTTTGCTGTTCTTCTTGGTTATGGTGTTAATGCTGTTAATCCATATCTTGCTTATGAAACATTAACAGATATGGCTGAAAATAAATACTTTGATAAGACAGCTGACGAGGCTGTTAATATTTACAGAAATGTTGTTACAAGTGGTATCGTAAAGATTATGTCTAAGATGGGTATTTCTACAATACAGTCTTATCAGGGTGCTCAGATTTTCGAAGCCCTTGGCGTTAGCGAAAGCGTTGTAGATAAATACTTCACAGGTACTGTAACAAGAATCGGTGGTATTGATATTAACCAGATTGATAAGGAAGCTCAGTTGCGTCACGAAAAGGCATTTGACCCATTAAAGAAGGTTGATGCTCTTGAAGCTGGTGGTAACTACAAGTGGAGAAAAGATGGCGAATGTCATATGTTCAATCCAAAGAGCATTTATCTTCTCCAGAGAGCTTGTCGTGAGGGCGATTACAAACTTTACAAAGAGTTTGCAGCTATGGAAAACGACACAAGCAAACAGCTTTTCAGAATCAGAGGTATGCTTGATATTAAGACAGTTGAAAAGCCAATTAATATTGATGAAGTTGAATCTGTAGAATCTATTGTAAAGAGATTTAAGACAGGTGCAATGAGCTACGGTTCTATTTCTAAGGAAGCTCACGAATGTATGGCAATAGCTATGAATAGACTTGGTGGTAAGTCTAACTCTGGTGAAGGTGGCGAAGAAGCTGAAAGATTTACACCAGATGAAAATGGCGATTTAAGACGCTCAGCTATTAAGCAGGTTGCCAGTGGTAGATTTGGTGTAACAATTCACTACTTACAGAATGCTGTTGAAATTCAGATAAAGATGGCACAGGGTGCTAAGCCAGGTGAAGGTGGTCACTTACCAGGTAAGAAAGTTTACCCATGGATTGCTAAGGCTAGAAACTCAACTCCAGGTGTAAGCCTTATTTCTCCTCCACCACACCACGATATTTACTCAATCGAAGATTTAGCTCAGCTTATTCACGATTGTAAGAATGCCAACAGAGATGCAAGAATTTCTGTAAAGCTTGTTTCTGAAGCAGGTGTTGGTACTATTGCTGTTGGTGTTGCTAAGGGTAGAGCTGATGTTATCTTAATTAGTGGTTATGACGGTGGTACAGGTGCTGCTCCAAGAACAGGTATCCGTCACGCAGGTCTTCCATGGGAATTAGGTGTTGCTGAAACTCATCAGGCACTTCTTATGAACAACCTTAGAAACAGAGTTGTTATTGAAACAGACGGTAAGTTATTAACTGGTAGAGATGTAGCTGTTGCTTGTCTTTTAGGTGCTGAAGAATTTGGTTTTGCTACTGGTCCACTTATTACTATGGGCTGTGTAATGATGAGAGTATGTAACCTTGATACTTGTCCAGTTGGTGTTGCTACTCAGAATCCAGAATTAAGAGCTAAGTTCAAGGGTAAGCCAGAATATGTTGAAAACTTTATGAGATTTATTGCTCAGGATTTAAGAGAATGGATGGCTAAGATTGGCGTTAAGAGTATTAACGAAATGGTTGGTCATGTTGAAAAGCTTGCTCCTAGAAAGAACATCAACAACTGGAAAGCTAAGAATGTTGACCTTGCTGGTATGCTTTATCAGCCAAAGATTTGCTCTAACGATTATGAAAGATACTTCAATGTTAAGCAGGACCACGAGCTTGAAAAATGCCTCGATGTAAATGCTATTGTAAGACTTTGTCAGCCGGCTATTAAGAATGGTAAGAAGATTAGTGCATCTCTTGGTATTTCTAATACTGATAGAGTTTGCGGTACTATTCTTTCAAGCGAAATCACAAAGGTTTACGGTGTTGAAGGTCTTCCAGAAGACACTATCAACCTTGAATTTGTTGGTTCAGCAGGTCAGAGTTTTGGTGCATTCCAGAACCATGGTGTTACAATGAAGCTTTACGGCGACTCTAATGACTACATTGGTAAGGGTCTTTCAGGCGGTAAGATTATAGTAGTTCCTCCTAAGGATGCTAAGTTCGTAGCCGAAGATAATGTTATTATTGGTAATGTAGCATTCTATGGTGCTATTGATGGTGAAGCCTATATCAACGGTATGGCAGGCGAAAGATTCTGTGTAAGAAATTCTGGTATTTCTGCTGTAGTAGAGGGTATCGGTCATCATGGCTGTGAATATATGACTGGTGGTAGAGTTGCTATACTTGGTAAGACAGGTATTAACTTTGGTGCTGGTATGAGTGGTGGTATAGCTTATGTATACAACTACGATGGTAAGTTTGAATCAAGATGCAATAAGAGTGGTCTTTTACTTGAAGAAATGGTAGAAGATAAGGATATTGCAGAATTAAAGAAGTTAATTGAAAATCATCTTAAATATACAAATTCTAAGAGAGCTAAGGCAATACTTGAAAACTGGGATACAGAATACAAGAAGTTTGTAAAGGTTATTCCTCAGGCTTATAAGGAAATGATTACAGAAATTGAAAAGTGTAAGGCTGCTGGTATGACAGATGAAGAAGCTAGATTAGATGCTTTCAGACTTGTAAGTCATACTGCTCCAGCTGCTACAAAGACTGAAAGGAGTGCTGTAAATGGGTAAGCCAACCGGTTTTATGGAATATGAAAGAAAATTACCTCAGGATAGAGAACCTGAGGTAAGAATGAAGGATTGGGAAGAATTTCACACTCATTGTAGCCTTGAAGACCTTCAGACACAGGGTGCTAGATGTATGAACTGTGGTGTACCATTCTGTCACACTGGTGACAGATTGGTAGGCGGTTGCCCACTTAACAACCTTATTCCAGAATGGAATGACCTTGTTTATCATGGTAAGATTGAAGAAGCATACCACAGACTTTGTAAAACAAGTAATTTCCCTGAATTTACAGGTAGAGTCTGTCCTGCACTTTGCGAGGGCTCTTGTACTTTAGGTATGAATGAACCAGCCGTAACTGTAAAGAATATTGAAGTTCATATTATTGATACAATGTTCAAGGAAGGCAAGGTTAAGCCTAGAATTCCTAAGAAGTCTACAGAAAAGAGAGTTGCCGTTGTAGGTTCTGGTCCTTCAGGTCTTGCTTGTGCAGATATTTTAAATCAGCTTGGTCATAAGGTTACTGTATTTGAAAGAAATGACAGAATTGGTGGTCTTTTAATGTACGGTATTCCTAATATGAAGTTGGATAAGAAAATCGTTCAAAGAAGAGTAGATATTCTTGAAAAAGAAGGTATTACATTTGTTACTAATACTGAAATTGGCAAGAACTATCCTGCTGCTAAGATTATGAGCGAATTTGATGCTGTTGTTCTTTGCTGTGGTGCTACAAAGGCTAGAGATTTAGTAGCAGAGGGCAGAGAAGAAACAAAGGGTATCCACTTTGCTGTTGATTTCCTCAAGGCTAATACAAAGAGCCTTTTAGACTCAGGTTTAAAGGACAGAAATTACATTAGTGCAGAGGGTAAAGATGTTATCATTATTGGTGGTGGCGATACTGGTACTGACTGCTGTGCTACTTCTATCAGACATGGCTGTAAGAGCGTAACTCAGATTGAAATTATGCCAGAAGCTCCAGAGGGTAGAACAGCCGGCAACCCATGGCCACAATGGCCAAGAGTAAAGAAGACAGATTACGGTCAGGAAGAAGCCATTGCAGTATTTGGCAATGATCCAAGAATATATCAGACAACAGTAAAAGAGTTTAAAAAGGACAAGTCAGGAAATCTTACAAAACTTGTACTTGTAAAACTTGAAGCTAAGAAAGATGAGAAAACAGGCAGATTAAATATGGTTGAAATACCTGGAAGCGAATATGAAGTAAACTGTCAGTTAGTTCTTATTGCAGCAGGATTTTTAGGCAGTGAAAATTATGTTACAAAAGAATTTAAGGTAGATATAACAGACAGAACAAATGTGGCTACAAAGGCAGGAAAGTACGCAACAAGTGTTCCAAACGTATTTACAGCCGGAGATATGCACAGAGGCCAGTCATTGGTAGTATGGGCAATTCGTGAAGGCCGTGACTGCGCAAGAGAAGTGGATGCGTATTTAATGGGATATACGAATCTGTAATTTGAAAATCTTATGATGTCAGGGTGATTGTGGGAGTGCGTGGCATAAAACATTCCGCTGACATTATAGGTGTATAAATGTGTTGTGAAAGCAGGCTTGACGACCGGGAGGTTGTCGGGTCTGCTTATGTTTTATATGAAAAAGCGACAAAAGCAACGGAAACCAATCAAAACCAACGAAGACCAACAGAAACCAACGAAAAATCACCTACAAAAAGCAATGGGAAAGAATAAAGAAGCGTAGTATATCTGAATGTACGGTTGAAAAAATATTAATTTTTGCAGAAGAAAAGAGGGGAAAGATTCATGAAAAGGTTTGCAGTATCATTTTTGGGAGTGTTAATGATTGTGATGGCGGTCAGCGGCTGTACCGGCAAAAAGCCGGCAGAACAGTATGTCAGTGAACAGTTAAACTGTAGCCTGCCTGCCGCAGAAAAAGCAGAAGTTTCCGACACGCACGGCGGATTTCACGGTGAAGGTGAATATGCGGCAGCTATCTGGTTTGGTACGGTACATGGTGCGCAGCTGGCGGAGCGGCTTCAAAATACAGACGGGTGGAAAGCACTTCCGCTGGAGGAAGAATTAGAACTGCTGATGTATGGCGGAAGCAGGGGCGGCAGCAGCTATGGGTATTATTTTGCGGATAAAGCAGGAATCCCGAAGATTGAAAACGGCTGTTATTATTTTATTGACCGACAGCAGGATACAGAAAGAACGGGCTTTTTATACCACCGGTCATATAATTTTTCTCTAGCAATATATGATTTAGATGAGAATATACGGTATTATTGTGAGATAGATACATAACATGAATATATAAGATAAATACATAAGGCGTACTGTGCGGAA
>OGCZ01000919.1_pt1 | contig 10429 bp, 9 predicted proteins | sample 1570211 | NCBI WGS metagenome assembly OGCZ01 (sample SAMEA2582158, study PRJEB24529) | metagenome | biome: Human gut stool | place: China | collected 2011 | reverse complement strand
CTAACACAGCAGCAGGCAATATGGCTGGTATGCAGATGGGTATGGCAATGGGTCAGATGATGGGCCAGATGATGAACGGCAATATGCAGAATAATGCACAGCAAAATCAGGCAGCTCCAGCTTCAAATGGTACTGTGCCGAAGTTCTGTCCGAACTGTGGAACACCGACAAATGGTGCAAGATTCTGCTCAAACTGCGGTACAAAGCTTGCATAATTACAAAAATATAAAAAAGATAATGGAGGGAGACTGTGCGTACAGTCTTTCTTCCATTTTTATGGAGGAAAAACGTGTCCGATATTTTACAGTCATTAAATCCAGTTCAAAAAGAGGCGGCCAGCTGCACTGAGGGGCCACTTTTGATACTTGCAGGAGCAGGCTCAGGAAAAACGCGTGTGCTGACGCACCGTATTGCATATTTGATTGAGGAAAAGGGAGTAAATCCATGGAATATCATGGCAATTACCTTTACAAATAAGGCAGCGCAGGAGATGCGGGATCGTGTCGACCACCTGGTTGAGTTCGGGGCAGAGAGCATATGGGTAGCGACATTCCACAGCTCTTGCGTGCGCATTCTGCGAAGATATATAGACCGTCTTGGATATGATAATCACTTTACGATTTACGATACAGACGACCAAAAGAGTGTAATCAGAAAGGCAGTTAAGGAGCTTGACCTTGATCCTAAGCAATATAGGGAAGGACCGCTGCTTGGTGTAATTTCAGCGGCCAAAAATGAAATGATTGAGCCACAGGATTTTGAAACACAGGCTGGCGGAGATTTTCGAATGTGCCAGGAGGCAAAAATCTATAAAGCATACCAGAAAACATTAATTGATAATAACGCAGTTGATTTTGATGATTTGCTTCTTTTGACAGTTCGTTTGCTGCGCGAAAATAGAGATATTTTAGAAGCGTATCAGGAGCGTTTGCGCTACATTATGGTTGATGAGTATCAGGACACTAATTCAGTTCAGTTTGAGCTTATTCGCCTGCTTTCTGGAAAATATCATAATTTGTGTGTGGTTGGAGACGACGATCAGTCTATCTATAAATTTAGGGGTGCAGACATTACAAATATTTTAAGCTTTGAGGAGACTTTTCCAGGTGCAAAGGTTGTCAAACTTGAGCAAAATTATCGTTCCACAAATAATATTCTCGAAGCTGCAAACTCAGTAATTGCAAATAATGCACATCGAAAGGAAAAACATCTTTGGAGTGAAAATGGAGAAGGAAAAGAGGTTTCCTTTATCCACTACGAGACTGCTTATGGTGAGGCAGAAGATGTAATTGACAAGATTCAGACATCAGTTCATATGGGAAAGTATCAGTATCAGGACTGTGCAATTCTTTACCGTACAAATGCACAGTCACGCGCATTTGAAGAAAAATGCATTAAAAAGAGTGTACCGTATCGTCTTGTCGGTGGCGTAAATTTCTATCAGAGGCAGGAAATCAAGGATATTTTGGCCTACTTAAAGACAATTGACAGCGGACGTGATGATCTGTCTGTTACAAGAATTGTCAATGTGCCAAAGCGTGGAATTGGGCAAGTGACGCTAAATAAGCTGGCTGTCTATGCTTCTGAGCATGGAATGCGTTTGTTTCAGGCAATGGAGCAGGCAGAACAGATTCCTGGAATTGGAAAGGCAGCTGATAAGATAAAAGGCTTTGTCAATCAGATCATGGTATTTCGTGCGCTTGCAAGGGAGCTAGATGCAGCAGAGCTGATTGAAAGCATCTTAGAGCAGACTGGCTACTTAGAAGAGTTAGAAAAGCTTGAGGAAGATAAGGCACAGGCAAAACAGGAAAATCTTGATGAATTTCAGAATAAAGCAGCTGACTATTATGCAAATCATGATGAAGCAGCTCTTACTGACTTTTTGGAGGAGGTAGCGCTTGTGGCAGATATTGACAACATGGACAGTGAGGCAGACAGTTTAACATTAATGACACTGCATAGTGCAAAGGGACTCGAGTTTCCAGTTGTCTATATGACAGGTATGGAAGAAGGACTTTTCCCAAGCTACATGTCAATGAACAGCGGTGATCCGGGAGATATCGAGGAAGAACGAAGACTTTGCTATGTGGGTATTACAAGAGCAATGCAGCAGCTGACGCTGACAGCAGCAAAGCAGCGTATGGTTCATGGAAATATTCAATACAGTGCAATTTCGCGTTTTGTTAAAGAACTGCCGCAGGAAAAGCTTGACTGGAAGGAAGAGACATTCGGAGGTCTTTTTAAGAAAGGACCATCTATGACTGCAAACTCACTGTCAGGCAGTTTGTTTGGCGGTTCATCTTCTATGTCATCAGGCAGCTCATTTAGTGCATCACAGGGAAGTCAAACGGCAAAAAAGACAAACTATGATAATGTCTTTGATTTAAAGTATGCAAAAGCATTCTCAAGTCCAAAGCCAGATAGCCTTGACTACAAAGAAGGCGATAGAGTTTCCCATATCAAATTTGGAAAGGGAACAGTGCTTGCAGTCGAAGATATGAAAAAAGATTATCAGGTAACAGTTGAGTTTGATACAGCAGGCGTAAAAAAATTGTTTGCAGGATTTGCAAAACTTAAAAAGATTTAATAAAATTTATCTAAAACGACAAAGATAAAGCTAGTAATTTTACAGATCATATGGTATACTATTCTAAGATTGATCTTTAGAAAAAAGAAAGGATGGGTTTTATGGCAAAGTTTGATGATCTGCTGCAGGCAGTAAAGGTTCATGAGGTTCTCAAGTCTAAGGAAGAGAATGAGAAAAAGTGCAAATTTTGTTATGTGATTGCAGCAATTGCTGTAATTGCAGCAATTGCAGGTGCAGCATATGCACTGTACCGTTATCTGAAGCCGGATTATTTAGATGATCTGGATGATGATTTTGATGATGACTTTGACGACGATTTCTTCGATGATGATGACGAAGAAGAGGAGAAAGAAGACGAGGCTAAAGAAGAGGAATCTGATGAGGCTGAGGAAAAATCTGAGGATGAAGAGTCTGATGATGAGGATGAAGACTGATCTGACATCAATAGGTAAGTAAATAAAAATGATATCCCCGCCGTAAAACGGCGGGGATTTTAGTTCAAGAAAAGGAGATGTGTATGAAAAAAGGCGAGATTTATGAGGGTCGCGTGCAGGAGGTCCTTTTTCCAGACAAAGCGATTGTTGTGACAGATGAAGGGGAAACTGCACAGGTAAAATATGGCATCCCAGGTCAAAAATTACGTTTTCGTGTAAAGAAAAAGAGAAAAGAAAAAATAGAAGGCATTTTGCTTGAGATATTAGAAAAGTCAGCTGATGAGACTGCCTGTCTTTGTGAGTGGGCAGGAAAATGCGGTGGATGTCTGTATCAGACGATTCCATACGAAAAGCAGCTGGCAATTAAAGAAGCACAGATTAAGAAAATGCTTGATAATGGCGGCACCGATTATACATTTGAAGGAATAGTGTCTAGTCCTGTTGTAAGCGGATACCGTAATAAGGTAGAGCTGACATTTGGTGATTCTTATATGGGCGGTCCTCTTGCACTTGGTATGCATCAAAGAGGAAGCTTTTATGACATTGCAGGTATTGAAACATGTCAGATTATGACACATGATATGCGTATGGCTGCAATGACAGTGCTTGACCATTTTTCAAAACTGAATATTCCGTTTTATCATAGAATGCGCCATGAAGGTGTTCTTCGTCATTTGCTGCTTCGTTCTAGTGCTGCAACGGGAGAACTTTTAGTCGCTGTAGTTGCTTCTTCACAGGCTGATGCGTCTAATATGCAGCTTGCAGAATTGACAGAGAAACTTAAGGCTCTGCCATTAGAAGGCAGCCTTGCAGGTGTTTTACATATTACTAATGATTCACTTGCAGATGTGGTTCAAAGTGATTACACAGAAATTTTATACGGCAAAGATTGGATTACTGAAAAGTTACTGGGACTTTCATTTTGTGTTACATTGTTTTCATTTTTTCAGACAAATTCAAGAGGTGCCGAGCTTTTATATCAGACAGTAAGAGATTATATTGGAGAAACAAATCAGAAGGTAATCTTTGATCTCTACAGCGGAACTGGCACAATTGCCCAGATTTTAGCACCTGTGGCAAAGCATGTGACTGGCGTGGAGATTGTTGAGGAAGCAGTAGAGGCAGCGCGTGTCAATGCCAAATTAAATGGACTTGATAACTGCAGCTTTATAGCAGGTGATGTGTTAAAGGTTGTTGATGATTTGACTGAGAAGCCAGATCTGATAGTGCTTGATCCGCCAAGAGATGGTATTCATCCAAAGGCGCTTCCTAAGATTATCGCATTTGATGTACCAACAATTGTTTATGTTTCCTGCAAGCCCACAAGTCTTGTGCGTGACAGAGAAGTATTAGAAGCAGCGGGCTATCGTATGGTAAAAGCAAGAGCCGTTGATATGTTCCCGGCTACTGGAGGAATTGAGACAGTCGCATTATTTCTTAAAAAGTAATAAGGAATCGTGCTTGTTTTCAGATGCTTGAGATGATATACTATCAACAAGATCAAAAATATGAGAATAAATATAAGGAGAAAGGAGAAAAGTATGGTAAATTATTCAGAAAAACCAGAATTGCAGTATCATATTCAGCTAGGTAAAGGTGATGTAGGCCGTTATGTGCTTCTTCCAGGAGATCCGAAGCGCTGTGAAAAGATCGCAGCTCATTTTGACAATCCAGTGAAGATGGCGGACAGCCGTGAATATGTGACATACACAGGCTATCTTGAAGGAGAGAAGGTTAGTGTAACGTCAACTGGTATCGGAGGTGCTTCTGCATCAATTGCAATGGAGGAGCTTGTAAAGATTGGTGCCGATACATTTATTCGTGTCGGAACATGCGGAGGCATGCAGATTTCTGTAAAAAGCGGTGATTTAGTGATTGCAACAGGCGCAATTCGTATGGAAGGAACTAGCCGTGAATATGCACCGATTGAATATCCGGCAGTTGCTGATTTTCATATGGTTCAAGCACTTGTACAGGCAGCAGAAAAGGGAAAATATCCGTATCATGTTGGTGTTGTTCAGTGTAAGGACGCATTTTATGGGCAGCATGAGCCAGAGACAAAGCCTGTAAGCTATGAGCTTTTAAATAAATGGGAAGCATGGAAGCGCTTAGGATGCCTTGCATCAGAGATGGAGTCAGCGGCATTATTTGTTGTTGGAAATTATCTTCGTGTGCGCGTTGGATCTATCTTTTTGGTTGTGGCAAATCAGGAGCGCGCAAAACTGAACATGGAAAATCCAGTTGTTCACGACACGGAGCTTGCAATTACAACAGCAGTGGAGGCACTAAGAGACATAATAAGAAAGGATAAAGCAAATGAGTAATAACAATATCCTGGTAATCGGAATTGCGGGAGGAACAGGCAGCGGAAAGTCGACACTTACAAAACAGCTTGTAAATCACTTTGGCGATCAGATTACAGTGCTTAAGCATGATGATTATTATAAGGCGCACGATGAAATGACATATGAGGAAAGAACACATTTAAATTATGATCATCCAAATGCATTTGATACTGAGCTTATGCTGCAGCATCTGCGTCAGCTAAAAAAGGGTGAACCAATCAATTGCCCGATTTATGATTACACAGTTCACAACAGAAGCCGTAATTTTCAGGTGATTTACCCGACAAATGTGATTGTCGTGGAGGGAATACTGATTTTCGAAAATAAAGAGCTCTGCAAGGAAATGGATATTAAGATTTTCGTTGATACAGATGCAGATATTCGTATTATCAGAAGAATCCAGCGTGATGTAATTGAACGTGCGCGTTCATTGGAGTCTGTGATTTCACAGTATATGAATACTGTAAAGCCAATGCACGAGGAATTTGTAGAGCCGAGTAAGAAGAACGCAGATATTATTGTGCTAGAGGGCGGTATGAATCTGGTAGCAATGGATATGATTAAAAATCGCATTCGCCAGCATTTGTCTGCACAAAAGCCAGTATAATATTTTTTACCTTCAAATGTAAAATAAAAGAAGAAATTTTGAGAAAAACACGTAAGGTGACTGTTGACGGCACAAAAGCAACGTGTTACAATGGACAAGAATCGGAGCGTTATCAAAAAAACGCAGCATCTTAATAAGGAGGAGTCGACGATGAGAAGGAAACAACTTTTTGCCGTTTTGATGGCAGGTTCTATGGCAGCATCTCTTGCTGCTTGTGGCAAGACTGACACAAAGAAAACTACAGCAGCAACTGAGAAGAAGACAGAGGCAGCTACTGAGAAAAAAACAGAGGTAGCAACTACTGAGGCTAAGACTGAGAAGGCTACTGAGAAGGAAACCGAAGCGGCAACTGAGAAAGAAACAGAGGCAGCAACTGAGGCAAAGACTGAGGAAGCATCCAGCGAAGAGGCATCTTCTGAAGAGGCAAGCAGTGAGGACGTTTCCGCACAGGCAGAGACCGAGGAAGAGTCCAGCGAAGAAGCAACCGAGGCTAAGACCGAGGAAGCATCTAACGAGGAAGTATCTATTGAAGAGGTATCTTCAGAGGAAGCATCTAGTGAAGAGGCATCTTCAGAGGAAGCATCTAGTGAAGAGGCATCCAGCGAGGAAGCAACTGAGACAGAGACCGAGGAAGCATCTAGTGAAGAAGCATCTTCAGAGAAAGCATCTAGTGAGGAAGCATCTTCAGAGGAAGAGACCGAGGCAGAGACTGAGGAAGATATCGATGGAACTGGATTTAAGATCGGTATGGTTACTGATGTCGGTGGTGTAAATGATGGTTCCTTCAACCAGTCCGCATGGGAAGGCTTACAGAGAGCAGGCGAGGCATTCGGCTGTGAAGTTAAGTATATTGAGTCTAAGGGTGATGCAGATTATGTTCCGAATATCGAGAGCTTCTTAGATGAGGATTATGATCTTATTGTATGTGTTGGATACATGATGGCTGATGCTGTTCGTGATGCGGCAGAGCTGTATCCGGATCAGAAGTTTGCCATCATTGATGATGCTTCTAATGCAGATCTGGATAATGTAACATGTATGATGTTTGAGCAGGAGCAGGCTTCCTATTTAGTAGGTCTGGCAGCAGGCTATACAACCGAGAGCAATATCGTAGGCTTCGTTACTGGAGCAGCAAATGAGACAATGAATTCCTTCGGTTATGGTTACTGTGCAGGTGTTCTTGATGCAAACCCGGATGCAACTATCCTTCAGTACAATGCAAACAACTTCGGTGATGCAAGTGGTGGAAAGACTGCAGTAAATACCATGGTAACAAAGGGCGCAGATGTTGTATTCCATGCAGCAGGTGGTACTGGTATTGGTGTTATCGATGGATGCAAGGAAAATAAGATCTGGGCAATCGGTGTTGACTCTGACCAGAGTCCACTGGCACCTGAGACTATCCTGACTTCTGCTTTAAAGAGAGTTGATAACGCTTGCTACGATGCAACAAAGAAGACTATTCTTGGAACACTTGAGGGTGGTGTTGAGACATATGACCTGGCAGCAGGCGGTGTTGATATCGCTCCGACCACAGACAACCTGTCTAAGGATGTTCTTGAGAAGATCGAGAAGGCAAAGAAGGATATCATTGCTGGTGATCTGGTAGTTCCAAAGAATCAGGAAGAGTTCGAGGAGAAGTACGGCGACGTATACGAGCTGGACTAATCGGCAGATAATGCCATAACGAGGTGGCAGTGACATGGTCACTGCCATCTTTTTTGCACAGTAACTTATAAGTTACTGTGCGCAATTACGGCTGGGTGGTATCGTGATTAACTAAACAGCCAAAAAGAGGAGAATAGATTATGAGAAAAATATTTGCATCAATGACAGCAGTTTCAATGGCAGCAGCAGTAATGCTTGCGGGATGTGGCTCAAACAGCAGTGATAAGAAAACTACTACAGCAGCTTCAACAAAGGCAACAGAGGCAGCAACCGAGAAGAAGACCGAGGCTGCGACTGAAAAAGAGACAGAAAAGGTATCTTCAAAAGAGGCTTCTTCTGAGGAAGTTTCTTCAGAAAAGGCTTCTGAGGAAGCATCTAGCGAGGCAGCTTCTAAGGAAACAGAAGCAAAGGCAGATGAAAATGCAAAAGTCCGCGTTATTGATATTGACCTGACAAGTGAGCAGTATGCATTTGGTGTAGATAAGGAGCAGCCTGAGCTGTTAGAGAAGACAAATGAGTTCATCGCAAAGATCATGGAAGATGGCACATTTGATGAGATCTGCAATCATTATTTTGGTGACGGTGAGCCGGTTATGGTAAAGTCTGCAGAATATGATGAGTCTAAAGATCAGTTAGTTGTAGCAACTAATGCAGGTTTTGAGCCATTTGAGTATATGAAGGGCGAAGATTACTGTGGTATCGATATGGAAATGGCAGCACTTCTTGCTGATTATTTAGGCAAAGAGCTTGTAATTCAGAACATGGATTTTGATGCTGTATGTCTGGCTGTTGGACAGCAAAAGTGTGATATCGCAATGGCAGGACTTACTATTACTGATAGCAGAAAAGATCAGGTAACATTTACTGATTCTTACTATAATGCATCACAGAAGCTGATCGTTGCAGCAGATGATACGACGTTTGACGCATGCAAGACAAAGGAAGATTTAGAAGCTATCTTTAAGACCTTTGACAGCAAGACAAAGGTTGGTGCACAGAATGGAACAACAGCTCAGTTTTATGTTGAGGGAAGCGAAGACCTTGATTTTGCAGGATTTGATATGACTCTGGTTGGATATAAGAATGGTTCCTTAGCTGTACAGGATCTTCTGAATGGAAATCTGGATTATGTTATCATTGACGCAGCACCGGCAGAAAGCATCACTGCAGCAATTAATTCACTGTAAGGAGTAACAGGATGGGAGATTTTGGTCGTAAAATAGACCGTTTTATTGAGATTTTCGTTGAGCAGCGTGGATATGTCCGTGTGCTTGAGGGCCTTCAGAATACCGTTATGATCGCGGTAGTAGGTCTTTTGGTTGGTGCGCTGATTGGAACATTGATCGCTTCAGTAAGAGTAATGCCAAAGTATAAGCGTCTTCCGCGCGTACTAAATGGCATATGCAGTTTTTATGTTGGCTTGTTCCGTGGAACACCAATAGTTGTGCAGCTTCTTGTCTGCTATTATGTATTGCTTCCACTTATGGGAGTTCATATGACAGGTGTGCAGGTATCTATGCTTGTCTTTGGCTTGAACAGCGGAGCTTATATATCAGAGATGATGCGTGCTGGTATTGAATCCGTTGATCCGGGACAGATGGAGGCAGGACGAGCTGTTGGTCTTAGCTTTTCGGTTACTATGATCAAAATCGTCATCCCACAGGCTGTAAAAAATATTCTGCCAACGCTGGGCAATGAATTCATTGCACTTGTTAAGGAGACATCTGTTGTCAGCTTTGTAGGTGCTGCCGATCTGTATGTTGCATTTAACTATATTGGAACAAACAGCTATGAGTTTATGGTACCATACCTTGTAATGGCGCTGATTTATATTGTGATTGTACTTTTGATCAGCCTTGGTATTAAATTAATGGAAAGGAGCCTGAAGAAGAGTGATAGACGTAATTGATTTGAGAAAAAACTTTCATGATCTTGAGGTTCTCAAGGGAATTAACTTTAAGGTAGAGAAGGGTGATATTGTTGCAGTTATTGGCCCTTCTGGTTCCGGAAAAAGTACATTCTTACGATGCCTGAATTGTATGGAAGACCCAACATCAGGAAAAATTATTTTTAATGGTGTTGATATTGCAGACATGAAGGTTGATATTAATATTCATCGCCGCCACATGGGAATGGTATTTCAGCATTTTAATCTGTTTAACAATAAGACTGTACTGGAAAATATTATGCTGGCGCCAGAGTATGTGCGCTGTAAGGAAGCAAAAAAGCTAAAAACAGGAAAGAGCAAAAAGCAGATCCACGAGGAAGTAAAAAATGAGGCAATGGAGCTTTTAAAGCGCATTGGTCTTGAATCCAAGGCAGATGTGTATCCATCAACACTTTCTGGTGGTCAAAAACAGCGTGTCGCAATTGTGCGTGCACTTGCCATGAATCCGGATGTAATTTTATTTGACGAGCCAACAAGTGCGCTTGATCCAGAGATGGTAGGAGAGGTACTTGATCTTATGAAGAGCGTTGCTGCAGAAGGTATGACCATGATCGTTGTCACTCATGAGATGGGCTTTGCAAGAGAAGTTGCAAATCGTGTTATCTTTATGGATGATGGCCGTATTTTAGAGAGTGGTGATCCTAAGGAGTTTTTTGCAAACCCGAAAACACAGCGTGCACGCGAGTTCCTTTCGAAGGTGCTGTAATGGGAGGTAATGTTACCTAAGCGAAAGCCCCGAGGTGAATGTGCTTTTCGTAGAATGAGAATAGAGAAGAATCGTCACGGTGTGATATGCTACCCTCATATAGGACAATGAAATATAAAAGTCCTATATGGGGG
>OGCZ01000917.1_pt1 | contig 10436 bp, 10 predicted proteins | sample 1570211 | NCBI WGS metagenome assembly OGCZ01 (sample SAMEA2582158, study PRJEB24529) | metagenome | biome: Human gut stool | place: China | collected 2011 | reverse complement strand
GGATGGCACAGAAGAAGATCCCTGCCCGCCAGTGCATCGGCTGCATGACCAGCCGCCCCAAAAAGGAGCTGGTGCGGGTGGTGCGCGCGCCCAGCGGCGAGATCAGCATCGACCTCGTGGGCAAAAAGCCCGGCCGCGGCGCATACCTCTGCCCGGACCCGGCCTGCCTGGCAAAGGCAAAGAAGAAAAAGGCGCTGGAGCGCTGCTTTGAGCAGCCGGTTCCCGCCGAAGTGTACGACGCACTGGCCGAACAGCTGGCCGGTGCCGCAAAGGAGGCGGAGCAGAATGGCAAAGCAGACTAAAAAGACCGAAAAGCCCACCCTGCCCCCGCAGGAAGCCCTGTATCAGGCCATCAGCCTCTGCCGCAAGGCGGGCGCGCTGACCATGGGCTTTGACGCCGTGGAAGACGCCTGCGTCAAGGGCAAGGCCTGGCTCGTGATGACCGCATCCGACGCCAGCGCCAAGACCGTGCAGCGTTTGAATTATGCGGTGGGTGACCTCGTGGATGTGATCACCATGCCGCTGACACAGGACCGGCTGGCCGATATCAGCCGCAAACCGGTGGCGGTGTATGCCGTGACCGACCGCAACCTCGCAAAGCTCTGCTTTGACCGTCTGTCGGACTGCGGGGCAATCAAAAATGAGGAGGATATGAGCGAATGACCGTAAAATATAAAGTGAGCGATTTTGCAAAGGACCTGAACATTTCCGCAAAGAAGGTCCTGGATGAGCTGGCCGCGATGGGCAGCACCGGCAAGAAGAACAGCTCCACTCTGGAGGAGAACGAGCTGAACTACCTGCTGGAGAAATTCAGCAAGGACAACAGCGAGGCAGACCTGTCTGCCTACCTGAACAGCGCCCGGCAGCCGGCCCCGGAGAAGAAGGCCGAGCAGCCCAGAAAGGCCGAAAAGAAGGCGGAACCCAAGGCTGAAAAGCCCGCAGCCCAGCCCGCTCAGCCTGCAAAGAAGGCAGAACCCCAGAACAACCAGAACCAGAAGAACAAGAAGAACGAGCAGCACAAGAAGCGCGAGGAGAAGACCGTTTCTCTGAGCGAACTGGCCCGCGAGACCGGTGCCAAGGCAACTACCGCCCCGGCACAGTCGGTCTCTGTCCGCCGTGAGGACAGCCAGGTCACCGTCGATACCCGCACGGTGGACGTGAACGTGGACCGCTTCGATGCCCGTTACGACGATCTGGCCTCCACCAAGAACACCGAGAACCGCCGCAAGCCGACCCCGCAGGGCAACAAGCAGAAGTTCACCCAGCGCGGCCAGCGCCAGCGCCAGCAGTTCCAGAAGGGCAAGCGCGAGACCGAGTTCGAGCGGTTGCAGCGCATCCAGCTGGAGAAGGCCCGCAACGCACAGCTGAAGGTCTCCATCCCCGACGAGATCACCGTCGGTGAGCTGGCTGCCCGCCTCAAGCAGCAGGCTGGCAAGGTCATCGCCAAGTTCATGCAGATGGGCGAGATGCACGCCATCAACGACGTCATCGACTTCGATACCGCCTCCCTGCTGGCCGAGGAGTTCCACGCCAAGGTCGAGCACGAGGTGCATGTGACCATCGAGGAGCGCCTGTTCACGCAGGAAGAGGATGCACAGGAAGACCTCGTCGAGCGTCCGCCGGTCGTCTGCGTCATGGGCCACGTTGACCACGGCAAGACCAGTATCCTGGACGCCATCCGCAAGACCAACGTCACCGCCGGTGAGGCGGGCGGCATCACCCAGGCCATCGGTGCTTATCAGGTCAAGGTCAATGACAGCGTCATCACCTTCCTGGATACGCCGGGCCACGAGGCGTTCACCTCCATGCGCGCCCGCGGTGCTAACATGACCGATATCGCGGTCCTGGTCGTTGCAGCCGACGACGGCATCATGCCCCAGACCGTGGAGTCCATCAACCACGCCAAGGCCGCCGGCATCCCCATCATCGTGGCCATCAACAAGATGGATAAACCCACCGCCAACCCCGACCGCATCATGCAGCAGCTCACCGAGTACGAGCTGGTGCCCGAGGAGTGGGGCGGCGAGACCATCATCTGCCCCATCTCCGCCAAGACCGGCGAGGGTGTGGACAAGCTGTTGGAGATGATCGGGGAACGCCTGGACAGCGGCAGCCGCCGCTGTGTGCTGCACATCCCCTACGACAAGGGCGGCCTGCTGGACCAGCTGTACCGGGAGGCCAAGGTGGAGAACGTGGAGTACGGGGAGACCATCGCGGTCACGGCGGTGTGCACGCCGAAGGTCCTGGGGCAGATGGCGCCGTTCCTTGTGGAATGAGCGCCCCCAGGCCCGCCCCGGTGCGCAGGCCCAGCAGGAAGGCGTGGATGGCGGTGAATTCCAGGGTCTTGTCGAGTTCCTCCCGGAATTGATATTCCAAGTCGCTCTCCATCAGGGACAGCCACATCTCATATTCTTCCTGGGGCGCCGCCTCCACATAAGGGCGGATATACCGGGGATAGAGCCATTTCATAAAATCTGTCATCCTAAAAATCACCTCGAATAACATAAAAAATGGCGTGTTTCTAAGTTTAGTATAATACCTAAAATTTGGCGTGTCAAGGGGGACGCATGGAATTTCAGGAAAAATTGCGATCGCTCCGAAAAGAGCGCGGAGAAACCCAGGCCCAGGTTGCCACGGCCATTGGAATTGGAGAACGGCATTACCAGAAATTTGAGTCTGGAAATAATTTGCCCAGTTTCCATAATCTGTGCGCCCTGGCGGACCACTTCGGCGTGTCCATGGACTATCTGGCGGGCCGGACGGACCGGCGGGACGTGTGGAAATGAGCGCGGAGCAGACAGGGAGGACGGCCATGACCACCTATCGGGTGCCCTTTGAAAACGGGGAGAGCGCGTTCACAGAGAAGCGATCCCGCTTTATCAGCCACATCTGGCGGGTGGAGACCGAGGTAGAGGCCCGGGAGCGCATCGAGGAGATGAAGAAGCGCTACTACGACGCCCGCCACAACTGCTGGTGCTATCTGCTGCAGGAGGGCGGCGTGGTCCGCTACTCCGACGACGGGGAGCCCCAGGGCACGGCGGGCCAGCCCATGCTGAACGTGTTCCAGCGGGAGAGCGTCACCAACGTATGCTGCGTGGTGACAAGGTACTTCGGCGGCGTGCTGCTGGGGGCCGGGGGACTGACCCGGGCCTATACCAAGGGAGCCAAGGACGCCCTGGACGCCGTGGGCATCAGCACCATGAGCCTGTGGACGCTGTGGGACGTGCCCTGCACATATCCCCTCTTCGAGCGGGTGAAGCTGGAGATCACCGCCTGCGGCGGCGTGGTGCGGGACACGGAGTACGGCGCGGATATCCGCCTGCGGGCGGCGTTCCCGGCGGGCGGGGCGGAACAGTTCGTTCCCCGCCTCACGGAGCTCTCCGCGGGGAGTCTGGCTATGGAGGCGGCGGGGGAGGAGTTTCTTCCAGGCCCCCGGGAGTCCGCCAACGGAACATAAACAAACCGGGAGCCGGCTTTTTGGCCGGTTCCCGGTTTTGTTATGCGTGTTCCTGCCGGACGTGGTAGCCCAGCGCCTGGATCTTTTCCAGAATGTCCGCCTGCCGGACGCCTGTGGCGTCGTAGTCCACCGCCAGCTGTCCGCCGCTGCTGACGCTGACGGAGGTGACGCCCGGCAGGGTGTCCAGCTCCCGCTTCAGCAGCTTCACGTCATGCCGGTCCGCGTTCCGGTCCAGGGAGACGGAAATGCTTGCCATTCGCTTCACCTCCCAGCTGTGGGGAAGAAGTCCGGAGTCCTCACAGGTCCTCCAGGTCTGCCGCCGGAATGTCGTTTTCCACGTTGTCCCGGGCCAGATCGGTGTCCAGCACCGGATAGACGCTGGGGATGGGCTTCTCCTGCTTTCTCCGCCGGGGGAGCTCTACCTTGCGGCTGTCATCATGCATTTAGATCACCTCCGCCCTAGCTTGTCCCGCGCCGGGCTGAACCATGCCGGAAAAAGCCGGAAAACAGCGGCAGGCACATGCCCGGCCTGGACGCAAAAGCGCGGCCGGGCACAAAAACTCCTGGGAAAACTGGGGAGATTGCCGTCCGCATCCGTGGAAAATCCGCGGGATTTTTCATAAATTCCATGGATTTGGACAGGAGGCATCCCCCTGCGGTAAAGTAGGAAAGGAAATCACGCTGTCCTCCCCGAGAGGATGGAAAAAAGGAGCGAGACCGCATGAGCCTCAAGAAATTCAAGACCATGGACGGCAACGAGGCAGCCGCCTATATCTCCTACGCGTTCACGGAAGTGGCGACGATCTACCCCATCACGCCCTCCAGCCCCATGGCAGACCACGTGGATGAGTGGGCCGCCGCCGGCATGAAGAATATCTTCGGCCAGCCTGTGAAGCTGATGGAGCTCCAGGCCGAGTCCGGCGCCTGCGGCGCCATGCACGGCGCGCTGGAGACCGGATCCTTGGCCACCACCTACACCGCCTCCCAGGGCCTGCTGCTGATGATCCCGCCCATGTACCGAATCGCGGGCTCCATGCTGCCCGGTGTCATGCACGTCTCCGCCCGGACGGTGTCCACCCACGGCCTGTCCATCTTCGGCGACCACTCTGACGTCATGGGCTGCCGCCAGACGGGCTTCGCCCAGCTGGCCTCCTCTAGCGTACAGGAGTGCATGGACCTGGGCGCCGTAGCCCATCTCGCCGCCATCAAGGGCAGCATCCCCTTCCAGCACTTCTTTGAGGGCTTCCGCACCTCCCATGAGATCCAGAAGATCGAGGTGCTGGACTACGACGACATGAGCCGCCTGGTGGACTGGGACGCCGTCCGCCGCTTCAAGGCCCGGGCCCTGAACAGCGAGCATCCCACGGTCCGCAACACCGTCCAGAACCCGGACACCTTCTTCCAGCACCGGGAGGCCTGCAACGGCGCCTATGACCGCCTGCCCGCCATCGTGGAGGAATACATGAAGGCCGTCAGCGACCTGACGGGGCGGGACTACCAGCTGTTCAACTACTACGGCGCGCCGGACGCGGACCGGGTGGTCATCGCCATGGGCAGCGTCTGCGGCACCCTGGGGGAGGTCATCGACTACCTGAACGCCCAGGGCGAAAAGGTGGGCATGATCCAGGTCCATCTGTACCGCCCCTTCTCCGTGTCCCACTTCCTGGCCAAGCTGCCGGATACCGTCCAGACCATCTCCGTCCTGGACCGGACCAAGGAGCCCGGCGCCATCGGCGAGCCCCTGTATGAGGATGTGTGCACCGCCCTGGCGGAAGCCGGGCGCAGCGGGATCAAGGTGCTGGCCGGCCGGTACGGCCTCAGCTCCAAGGACACCACCCCCGCCCAGATGAAGGCCGTGTACGACAACATGGCCGGCGAGCAGAAAAACCACTTCACCGTGGGCATCGTGGACGATGTGACCCACCGCTCTCTGGACGTGGGGGAACACATCAGCACCGCCGGCGGCTCCACCATCGAGTGCAAGTTCTGGGGCCTGGGCTCCGACGGCACCGTGGGCGCCAACAAGAACTCCATCAAGATCATCGGCGACAACACGCCCCAGTACGTCCAGGCGTATTTTGAATATGACTCCAAGAAGTCCGGCGGCGTCACCAAAAGCCACCTGCGCTTCGGCAAGGAGTCCATCCGCTCTGCCTACTACGTCACCCAGGCGGACTTCGTGGCCTGCCACAAGCAGAGTTACATCCACTCCTATGACATCGTCCACGAGGTGAAGCCCGGCGGCACCTTCCTGCTGAACACCCTGTGGAAGGGGGAGGAGCTGGAGCGGAATCTGCCCAACCACGTGAAGCGGACGCTGGCCCGGAACCATGTGAAGTTCTATACCATCGACGCCGTGTCCATCGCCCAGGAGCTGGGTCTGGGCAACCGGACCAACACGGTCCTCCAGGCGGCGTTCTTCAAGCTCTCCGGCGTGCTGCCGGTGGATGAGGCCGTCCAGTACATGAAGGACGCCATCACCCACAGCTACTTCAAGAAGGGCGACAAGGTCCTGAACATGAACTACGCCGCTGTGGACCGGGGCCTCCAGTCCGTGGAGGAGATCCGAGTGCCCGACAGCTGGAAGGACCTGCCCGACGAGCCCCTGGAGCAGACTGAGGCCGCAGGTGTGCCGGACTACGTCCGGGACGTGCTGATCCCCGTCAACGCCCAGGCCGGCGACAAGATCCCTGTCAGCAAGTTCCTCAGCTTTGCCGACGGCGTGACGGAGGTGGAGACCTCCAAGTACGAAAAGCGCGGCATCGCCGTGGATGTGCCCCAGTGGCTGCCGGACAACTGCATCGGCTGCAACCAGTGCTCCCTGGTGTGCCCCCACGCCGCCATCCGGCCCTTCCTGTTTACCAAGGAGGAGGCGGAGCAGGCCCCGGCCGGCTGCATCACCCACAAGGCCAACGGCAGGGGGATGGAGAATTATACCTTCCGCATCCAGGTGGATCCCCTGGACTGCCAGGGCTGCGGCAGCTGCGCCGACGTGTGCCCCGCCAGGGAGAAGGCCCTGGTGATGAAGCCGCTGGAGTCCCAGATGCCGGAGCAGGACAACTGGAATCACTGCCTGTCCCTCTCCGAGAAGGCCAATCCTCTGGACAAGTTCACCGTCCGGGGCAGCCAGTTCCAGCGGCCGCTGATGGAGTTTTCCGGCGCTTGCGCCGGCTGCGGCGAGACCCCCTACATGAAGTTGATGACCCAACTGTTCGGCGAGCGGATGTACATCGCCAACGCCACCGGCTGCGCCCAGGCCATGTTTCTGTCCGTGCCCTCCATTCCCATGGTGAAGGACTCCGCCGGTCACGGCCCGGCCCTGTCCAACTCCCTCTTCGAGAACAACGCCGAATACTCCCTGGGCATGTGCCTGTCCGTGGACCAGCAGCGCAACCAGGTCAAGACCCACGCCAAGGCCGCCCTGGACACCACCTCCGACGCTGCCCTGAAGGCCGCCCTGGAGAGCTGGCTGCAAGACGGCGACGACGGCGACAAGACCCGGGCCGTGTCCGACGCCCTGATCGCCGCCCTGAACCAGACCGCCGACTCCGGCGCCGACGTGCGGTTCCTGTGGGACAACGCCGACCAGCTGGTGAAAAAGACTATGTGGATGTATGGCGGCGACGGCTGGGCCTATGACATCGGCTACGGCGGCTTGGACCACGTGCTGGCCTCCGGCATCGACGTGAACATCCTGGTGGTGGACAACGAGCTGTACGCCAATACCGGCGGCCAAGCCTCCAAGGCCACGCCCATCGGTGCGGTGGCTCAGTTCGCCGCCAGCGGCAAAAAGACCCCCAAGAAGGACCTGGGCATGATTGCCATGAACTACGGCCATGTCTATGTGGCCCAGGTGTCCATGGGCGCCAACCCCGCCCACGTGGTGAAGGCCCTGAAGGAGGCCGAGGCCCACAAGGGCCCGTCCCTCGTCATCGCTTACGCCCCCTGCATCAACCACGGCATCGCCAAGAGCATGAAGGTGAGCCAGGCGGAGCAGAAGCTGGCGGTGGAGTGCGGCTACTGGCCCCTGTTCCGGTACAGCCCTGAGCTGGCGGCGGAGGGGAAGAACCCCTTCCAGCTGGACAGCAAGGCCCCCAACGGCAAGCTGCGGGAGTTCATGATGGGCGAGGTCCGGTTCTCCGGCCTGACCCGCACCTTCCCTCAGATCGCCGAGCAGCTCTTCGCCGAGGCGGAGGAGCAGTGCGCCGCCCGGTACGCCCAGTACGAGAAGCTGGCGGCCCAGAAATAACTTTGCTGAAATCGACACTCCTATAAACGAAAGCGCCCCAGGGCTTTGCCCTGGGGCGCTTTCGTTCCGCCGTCAGCGGGATCCGGCGGCGTGAAAGGTGCGGTTGATGAGGCAGCGGCTGCAGCAGAAATCGATGTGCCGCTCCATGGCGGAGCGAGCCAGCTCCGGCAGCCCCAGGCCGATGGCGGAGCAGATAGCCACGTGCTGGGAGCCCATGACGATCAGATTGTCCTTTTTCTGTTCCGTGGCAACGAACTCGCAGGAGCGGATAGACAGGTAGTGAAGGGTGCCCTGGAGGGTCTCGAACATGTCGATGAGATACTCGTTCTCTGTGGTCAGCACCAGCTGGTGGTGGAACTCCAGGTCGATCTTGGCCCGCTCGGAGGCGGTGGGGGCGGTATCCAGATCCTTCGCAAAGTCCTGCCAGGCGGACTGGAACTGGTCTGCCAGCTTCTGGAGCCTGGGCAGGTCAATCAGGGTCCGCTTCTGTGCGCAGAGGAAGGCCGCCTCTCCTTCGATGGCCCGCCGGGCCACGAACAGGTCCTCCAGGGACTCGCTGCTGAGGTCAAAGACGAAGTAGCTGCGGTATTTGCTGTCGCTGCTGCGGACGGCGGTCACCAGGCCGTTTTCCTCCAGCCGCTCCACCGCCCGGGTCACCGGGGAGGTGCTGACCCCCATCTGCTCCGCCAGCTTGGAGATGTTCAGCCTGCTCCCTGGCGGGATGGCGGAGGAGAAGATGGCCTTCTCCAGCAGTTCATAGACGATGTCGGAGATCTTGGCAAAGGGATTCTTCTCCTGGGCCGCTGTGATGTTCTGTGCGGTGAATCGGCAGCCGTCCCGCTGTCTGGGATCCTGGGGCATAGGGCACCTCGCTTCTGAAAAATATCTGTATCCTATCATAGCGGCCGCGGGCGCGAAAATCAAGCCCGGCGCAGAAAACCGCGCCGGACCGGGAGGGGGCTCCTTCAGTCCCGGAGGTCTTCCTCCAGATTGATTTTGCCGTGGACCTGCTCGAACTCCGTGATACAGCGGCGGATCAGGTACAGAATCTGCCCGCTGCCTGTTCGTCCTTCATATTCCGCGATATAAAACAGCTTGTCATGTGTCTCCTTATCCATGCGAAATCCAAGATGACTGTCCCGTGGCTTTTTCATAGTAAACTCCATTTCAGTAGAATATAAGTTGATTTTAAGTACAAAACGAGTTACTATGTAAAAAGCGTACTAGAATATAGACACAAAATTTAAGGAGGTGTCAGAATGGACGATCTGGAGACGGCGGAGGCATACAGGCGGGAAGCGGAGTTCTATAAGGAGAAAGCGGAGGAGAACATCCGGTACAAGTACCTCTATCTGCGGCTCGGCGGCGAGATGTATGAAGTCCTGGAGATCTTGCGGCGGACACCCTGCGCCTGCGCCCCGCTTCAGGAGGCGGAGAGCCGTCTCCGCCAGATGCTGGAACAGGCGGATGAGGACGACTGCCAGAAGGGTGTATACGATTTCTTCCGCAAAAAGAAAGGCCGTCCACCCGTTGACAAGCTGTAAAAAATCGGCTAGAATACCTCTTACAGTGATGAAGCGGAGCAGTACCCGGGAAGACCGCCCCCAAGAGAGCCTCTGGTCTGGTGGAAAGAGGCGGGCAGGGCCCGGCGAATACACCGCGGAGCTGGCACCCAAACGGCCTTCGGCCCAGTAGGCGTGCTCCGGGAGCGCCCGTTACAGCGCCGCCGTGTGTTCGCACGGCCTGAGGCGTCTGCCCGCGAGGGCGGCGCGAACAGAGGTGGTACCGCGAGAACTTCTCGCCCTCTGTCCCCTGGGGGACAGAGGGCGTTTTTGATACCTGTCCCAGATTTCACAAACGGACAAAAGGAGAGACAAATCATGCAGATCTACGAGGAACTGAAGGCCCGGGGGCTCATCGCCCAGGTGACGGACGAGGAGGAGATCCGGGAGTTGGTGAACAACGGCAAAGCCACGTTCTATATCGGCTTTGACCCCACGGCGGACAGCCTGCACGTGGGCCACTTCATGGCCCTGTGCCTGATGAAGCGGCTGCAGATGGCGGGCAACCGCCCTATCGCCCTGATCGGCGGCGGCACCGGCTATATCGGCGACCCCTCCGGCCGGACGGACATGCGTTCCATGATGACGCCGGAGACCATCCAGCACAACTGCGACTGCTTCAAGAAGCAGATGGAGCGGTTTATCGAGTTCGGCGAGGGCAAGGCCCTGATGCTGAACAACGCCGACTGGCTGCTGAAGCTGAACTATATCGAGCTGCTGCGGGAGGTGGGCGCCTGCTTCTCCGTCAACAACATGCTGCGGGCCGAGTGCTACAAGCAGCGGATGGAAAAGGGCCTGAGCTTCCTGGAATTTAACTATATGATTATGCAGTCCTATGATTTCTACCACATGTTCCAGACGGTGGGCTGCAACATGCAGTTCGGCGGCGACGACCAGTGGAGCAATATGCTGGGCGGCACGGAGCTGATCCGGCGCAAGCTGGGCAAGGACGCCTATGCCATGACCATCACGCTGCTGATGAACTCCGAGGGCAAGAAGATGGGCAAGACCGCCAGCGGCGCCGTGTGGCTGGACCCCAACAAGACCTCTCCCTACGACTTCTACCAGTACTGGCGGAACGTGGGAGATGCCGATGTGCTCAAGTGCATCCGGATGCTGACCTTCCTGCCGCTGGAGCAGATCGACGAGATGGACCACTGGGAGGGTG
>OGCZ01000916.1_pt1 | contig 10438 bp, 5 predicted proteins | sample 1570211 | NCBI WGS metagenome assembly OGCZ01 (sample SAMEA2582158, study PRJEB24529) | metagenome | biome: Human gut stool | place: China | collected 2011 | reverse complement strand
TACCCGGCATCACCTCCGCCATCGCGGCCCCGGCCTACGGCGGCATCCCGGTGACCCACCGGGACTGCTGCTCCTCCCTGCACATCGTCACCGGACACCAGCGGGCGGGGAAGGAGCTGGCCATCGACTTCGAGGCCCTGGTGCGCACCGGGGGCACCCTGGTCTTCCTCATGGGCGTGTCCGCCCTGCCCACCATCTGCGCCGGGCTGCTGGACGCGGGGATGGCCCCGGACACCCCCGCCGCCGTGGTGGAGCGGGGCACCACCCCCGCCCAGCGGCGGGTGAGCGCGTCCCTGGCGGAGCTGCCCCGGGCGGCGGAAGCGGCCGCCGTCCAGAGCCCCGCCGTCATTGTGGTGGGGGGCGTGTGCGCCCTGGCCGACCAGTTCGACTGGTTCGACCACCTCCCCCTCAAGGGGAAGCGCGTGGTGGTCACCCGGCCCCGGGAGCGGGCCGGCACCCTGTCGGCCCGCCTGCGGGCCACCGTGCCCATCACCCCCTGCCCCGCTGCGGACGGGGCGCTGGAGCGGCTGTCCGGCTATGAGTGGCTGGCCCTCACCAGCCCCGCCGGAGTGGACGCGGTGTGGGCCTGCCTGGAGGGGAAGGGCCTGGACGCCCGCGCCCTGGGCGGCCTGAAGCTGGCCGCCATCGGCCCCGGCACCGCCAAGGCCCTGGCCGGCCACGGCCTGCGGGCCGACTATATACCCGAGGTCTACGACGCGGCCCACCTGGGGGCTGGCCTGCCCGCCCGGGGCCGGGCGCTCATTCTCCGGGCGGAGATGGGCTCCCCCGCCTTGACAGAGGCCCTGAAGGGGCGTAACATTGGGTATGACGACGTGGCCTGCTACCGCACTGTGTACGAGAACCCCCGCTCCGACGAGCTGCGGGCGGCGGTGGAGTCCGGCGCGGCGGGGATCGTCACCTTCACCAGCGCCTCCACGGTCAAGGGGTTTGTCGCCTCCGTGGGGGAGGACGCGGACTCCTCCCGCATGGTGGGGGCCTGTATCGGGGCGCAGACCGCTGCCGAGGCCCGGAAGCACGGCATCCCCGCGGCGGTGGCCCGGGAGGCCACCATGGACGCCCTGGTGGAATTGATTACCGCCCTGCGGGATTGAGAAAGGAAGCACATATATGGAACTCATTCAACGCCCCCGCCGCCTGCGGGGAAGCGACGCGGTGCGCCGCCTGTGCCGGGAGACCCCCGCCTTTGAAGAGGCGCTGGAGCAGATGGAGGCCATTACCCGCACCCACCGGGTCTACTCCCTGCCCACCCAACTGGCTGCCCACTTCCTGGGCTGCGGCATGTTCTCCCTGTTCTACGGCGGAACCCCGGCCGACGGGCTGTGCGGAGGGCTGTGCGGCATGGTCATCGGCCTTTGTATGGCGCTGATGACCCGGCTGGGCGCCAACCTGTTCTTCCGTACCATCGCCGGCGGCGCGGCCTCCGCCCTGGCGGCCGTGGCGCTCACCCGGCTTGGGGTGGGGCAGAACCAGGACCTCATCATCATCGGCGCGCTGATGGCCCTGGTGCCCGGCATCGCCATGACCAACGCCATGCGGGACATCATGGCCGGCGATATGGTGGCGGGCATCAGCAAGGCGGCGGAGGCGCTGCTCATCGGCGCGGCCATCGCTCTGGGCACCGCCCTGGCCCTGGCCATCGGTACCGGCCTTGGCACCCTCTGGTTTAGACCCAGACCCTTTACCGTTCTGGCCGTCACCCAACTGCTGCCCCACGCTGCCAATGCCTCGTTTCCCTCCAACCACGCCGTTGGCTGCTTTGCCCTGGCCGCCGCAGGCCTGAAGTATAGCCGGAAATTGGGCACCCCTCTGCTGGTACTAGCCGCCCTGGTGGCCATCTCCAGACCCTACGTGGGCGTCCATTACCCCTTGGACGTACTGGCCGGCGCCGCCCTTGGCTGGATTACCATGACCCAGGTCTATAAAGCCAGAGCCGCCTTGAGAAGAACCGCCACCCTGCTGGTCTATTGCTGCGAATGGCTTGGTGAACACTTCCCCGGTCTCAGAACCCTGCAAAAACGCTGAGAGAGCAGGGGAGCACAAGTGCTCTGGAAAATGGGAAGGCACCGCCGCAAGACAATGCACGAGCCAAAGCAAAAAACGACTCTGCAAAAGGGAAAACCAATTGCAGGCTCGTTTTTTACATTCTGTTTGGTTGTTAATTCTGAAGAAAGTAAAGAAATCTCTAGCTTCAATAACTGTCCTGCTTACTAAAGAAACTAAATAAGCAGGAAAGTCCAGCCAAGTTCCCCGGAATCCCCGCCATTTATATCTCAAATCCCCAACTTTTAGAATTTTTTGCCAAAACTGGTTATAAACGTGGTACAATTGTTACCAATAGCAATACCTGGCCGGAGGTTTCTCCCAGTCCGGGAAATACGCGGTGCTCAGCCGCAGTAACGAGGAGAAGACTAACATGAAACAATGTGACGCTAGAAACTTGTCCATGGTATTTGACCTGTACGAAATGACCATGGCCAACGGGTATTTTGAAGACAAGGAACGGGACCGGGACGACTACGTATCCTTTGATGTTTTTTATCGCAACAACCCTGACGATGGCGGCTTTGCCATCTTTGCCGGACTGGAACAGGTGCTGGACTACCTGGAAGACCTGCATTTCAGTGCCGAAGATATCGAATACCTCCGCAGCCTGCATACCTTCAGTGAGGATTTCCTGGAATGGCTGAAGGATTACCACTTCCGGGGAGACGTGTACGCCATGCCCGAGGGCACCATTGTGTACCCCAACGAACCCCTGCTGACCGTGTATGCACCCCTGATTGACGCCCAGCTGGTGGAAACCGCCATCTTGTGCCAGATCAACCACCAATCCCTGATTGCCACCAAGGCCCAGCGGATCGTAAAAGCCGCCGAAGGCCGTGCCGTCTCCGACTTTGGTGCCAGACGCGCCCACAACATGGACGCAGCCGTCTACGGCGCCCGGGCAGCCTACATTGGCGGTGCCGCCAGCACTGCAACCGTATTGGCTGGCCAAATGTTCGGCATCCCCGTCAGCGGCACCATGGCCCACAGCTGGGTCATGTACTATGACGACGAATATACCGCCTTCAAACGCTTCTCCGAAATCTATCCGGATAACGCCATCTTGCTGGTAGATACTTATGACGTACTGGATTCCGGCGTACCCAACGCCATCAAAGTGGCCCACGAAGTCCTGGAACCCATGGGCAAACGGCTGAAAGGCATCCGCATCGATTCTGGCGACCTGGCCTACCTGTCCAAGAGAGCCCGGAAAATGCTGGACGAAGCCGGCCTGCAGGACGCCATTATCGTCATCTCCAACAGCCTGGATGAATACACCATTGGCTCCATTTTGGACCAGGGCGGCTGCGTGGATTCCTTTGGCGTAGGCGAACGCCTGATTACCGCCAAAAGCGACCCCGTTTTCGGTGCCGTGTACAAACTGGTGGCCGTCCATAAGGACAAAGCCATTATCCCCAAAATCAAGGTTTCCGAAACCTTCGAAAAAATTACCAACCCCGGCCGCAAAGGCGTGTACCGGGTGTATGACCCCAATGGCCATGCCATTGCCGACCTGCTGACCATGGAAGACGAAAAGCCCGTGGATGGAGAAGAATTCCACTTTGTGGATACCCACCGTCCCTGGAAACGACTGTCCTTCACCGGCTGCAACTTCAAAGAACTCCAGGAACTGGTGCTGAAAAACGGCAAACGCACCAAACCCTCTCCCTCTTTGGAAAGCATCCGCAACTTCGTGAAAATCCAGCTGGTCAACGAAATCTGGCCCGAAGAACAGCGCTTCGCCAACCCCCATATCCACTACCTGGATATGAGCCCCACCTATTACAAAATGAAAATGACCCTGCTGGAAGACGCCAAACGGGTTAAATAACCTAGCAGTTACAACGCCAAGCAAAACGCCAAGCCCTTTTGCTTGGCGTTTTTCATGAGACAATGCGGGGGAGGAGGGGGCCCAGCGGGCCATCCCAGTTTTTCGCGGCCCCGGCCGCGATTTGCCTTCCACTTACCTGTTCGCTATGCGAACAGGAGAAGGGGAAGGGTGGCCGCAACCGAGAATAAAAAGCGGCCGGGATGGGGTTCAAAACCAAGTTTCCCAACGGGCACCGCCCGCACCCCACCAACCGTTGATTGACTTTTGTCTCCACACCCCATTTGCTGTATAATATACCTATCAACTCTATATATTTTGCGAGGCGACATCATGTCCAAATACCATCCCCATAACCTAACCCAGGCGGGACTTCTCATCGCCCTGGGCATTCTCATACCCTTTGTCACCGGTCACGCCTTCGGCGTCCAGGGAACGGTGCTGCTGCCCATGCACTTTACCGTGCTGCTGGCGGGCTTCCTTCTGGGCCCCTTCTGGGGTGCGGTCATCGGGGTGTTGACACCCCTGATTTCCAGCGTGCTTACCGGCATGCCCCCGGCCTTTCCCATGCTGCCCCTGATGATCGGCGAGCTGGGCACCTACGGCTGGGCCACCGGCCACTTCTGGAACCGGGGGTGGGGGCTGCTGCCGGCTCTCGTTGCCTCCATGGTGCTGGGCCGCCTGGTCCGGGTGCTTTTGGTGTCAGGGTTGTTCCTATTTAACGGCAAAGCCCTGGGCCTGCTGCTCTTTGTTTTTATCCTCCAAGGGCTGCCCGGCATTGTCCTCCAACTGCTGATCCTGCCCCGGGTACTCCGGGCCCTGGGCCTTGCCCAGGCAGGAAAAACCGCCCCTGCGGCGAATACAAATACCAACGTTCCCACCAAGGAACAGATAGGAGAGAATATAATGAAAGAAAACCATACCCAAAATCAGGCGCTGGAAGCCCTGATCCAAAGCGAAATGCATAAAATCGTCCACGAAGGCCAGTCCATTGCCATCCTTCAGGACGGCCAGGTGGTCTTCACGGATACCGCCAAAGGCGTGATGCCCCTTCTGAAAGTACTGCGGGCCCAGCCCGAACTGTTAAAGGGCGCCGTTGCCGTAGATAAGATTGTAGGCAAGGCCGCTGCCATGCTCTTTACCCTTGGCGGCGTCAAAGAAGTCCATACCTACATCATCAGCACCGCCGGCAAAGAATACCTGGAAAAACACCATATCCCCGTGTTCTTCCAAACGGAAATTGCCATGATTGAAAACCGGATGAAAACCGGCATCTGCCCCTTTGAAAAGTCCGTTATGGATACCGAAGACCCGGCCGAAGCCCAGCAGCTCCTGGCCGCCACCGCAGCCCGTCTCATGAGCGGCAAACGCCCCGCAGCACCCCAAGAACAAATTCAAGCAGAAGCGAAGTGATTTCATGCAAAAAGGTTGGAAACTCCTTTTTCAATCTGTAAGAGAATATCGGACCTCCATGCTCCTGACCCCTGTGCTGGTCCTGGGAGAAGTCTGCTTTGAAGCCCTGATTCCCTATGAAATTGCCCTGATGATCAACGAAATCAAGGCCGGCTGCGGCCCCGACCGCATTGGCCACTACGCCTGGATTCTCTGCGTCATGGCACTCTTAGGACTGCTCTGCGGCTACGCCGCCGGTATGACCTGCGCCAAAGCCTCCTGCGGCTTTGCCAAAAACCTCCGGCAGGACATGTTCTACCAGATTCAGGAATTTTCCTTCTCCAACATCGACCGGTTTTCCTCGGCCTCCCTGGTAACCCGGCTGACCACGGACATCCAGAACATCCAGATGGCCTTTATGATGCTGATCCGCACCGCCTTCCGGGCCCCCTTCAACCTGCTGTTTTCCTTCTTTATGGCCTACTACATGGGCGGGTTTATGGCCATGGGCTTTGTGGTGGTAATCCCCGTGCTGGGCTACGGCCTGTACGCCATCGCCAAAAAAGCCATGCCTATGCTGAAACGCGGCTTTCCCCAGTACGACGCCATGAACAGCAAAGTGGAGGAGAACATCAAAGGCATCCGGGTGGTGAAATCCTTCGTCCGCCAGGATACCGAAATCAGCAAATTCAACGTCACCGCCAGGGAAGTCCAGCGGCTCTTTACCAACGCCGAGCGCTATATCGCCCTGAACAACCCCCTGATGCAGATCTGCGTTTACGGCATTATGGTGTTCCTGCTCACGGTAGGCTCCAAACTGATCATTACCACCCAGGGCCAGGCCCTGGACATCGGCCAGTTTTCCACGCTGCTGACCTACAGCTTTCAAATTTTGGGCAGCCTGATGATGCTGTCCATGATTTTCGTGCTGCTGACCTTTACTGAAGAATCCGTCAAGCGGGTGGAGCAGGTCCTCCACGAACAGAGCGACCTGGTATCGCCCCCGGACCCCGAAACACAAGTCCGGGACGGCTCCATTGTCTTTGACCACGCCTATTTTCAGTACGACGCCCAAAACGGCGACCCGGTGCTGGAAGACATTAACCTGGATATCCATTCCGGAGAAGTCATCGGTATTGTAGGCGGTACCGGCTCCGGCAAATCCTCCCTGGTTCAGCTGATTCCCCGGCTCTACGACGTTACCGACGGCGCCGTAGCAGTAGGCGGCCTGGACGTACGCCGCTACGACCTGGAAACCCTGCGTTCCAGCGTGGCCATGGTCCTCCAGAAGAACCTGCTGTTTTCCGGCACCGTAGCGGACAACATCCGCTGGGGCAACGAAAACGCCACCGACGAAGAAGTGCGCCAGGTCTGTGAGTGGGCCTGCGCCGACGAATTCATCCAGCGCTTCCCCGACGGCTACAACACCTGGATTGAGCAGGGAGGCGCCAACGTCTCCGGGGGTCAGAAGCAGCGCATCTGCATTGCCCGGGCCCTGCTGAAGAAACCCAAGATTCTTATCCTGGACGACAGCACCTCCGCTGTGGATACCAAAACCGATGCCGCCATCCGGCAGGCCCTGCGGGACTTCCTGCCCGGCACCACCAAGCTGATTATTGCCCAGCGCCTGGCCTCCGTGGAAAACGCCGACCGGATTATCGTCATGGACAAAGGCAAAATCAACGCCGTAGGCACCAGCGAAGAACTGCTCCAGACCAATACCATCTACCAGGAAATGGCCCGGTCCCAGAACCTCCAAAAGACCGACGAAAAACTGGCCCAATCCGGGGCAGAGAAGGGAGGGCTGGCCTATGACCCAGCGTAAACCCCAGGTACACAAAATCCTCAGCTGGAGCCAGGCCAAACTGTTCATCCTGACCCTCCAGCGCTTCTACCCCCGGCTGTTTCCCACCATTGTGGGCCTGATTATCCTGAACTCGGTAATCCTGTCCATCCCCTCCATCTTTATGCAGAAGGTGGTGGCCACCCTGCAAACCGCCTGGGAACAGAACCTGACCTGGCCGGTGATCCAGCCCATCATTTACCACTATGTGAAAATCCTGGCCGTCCTGTACGTGATTTCCCTGCTGGCCAACATTACCTACAATCAGCTCCTGGCCGTCTTTACCCAAGGCTGCCTGTGCCAGATCCGGGAACGACTGTTCGCCCATATGGAAAGCCTGCCCATCCGGTACTTTGATACCCACAAACGCGGGGACGTGATGAGCTATTACACCAATGACGTAGAAGCCCTGCGCCAGGTGATCTCCCAGTCCTTTCCCCAGCTCCTGGTGTCCGCCGTTACCGTGGTGGCCCTGTTTGCCGTCATGGTGTACTACAGCGTGTGGATGAGCCTGGTGGTCGTAGGCGGCTCCCTGTGGTCCGTGGTGATTACCCGTAAAGTAGGGGGCAAGTCCGCCCAGTACTTCCTGGAACAGCAGCACGCCCTGGGCCGCTGCGAAGGCTTCATGGAAGAAATGATCAACGGCGGCAAAGTCATCAAAGTCTTCAGCCACGAAGAACTGTCCAAGGCAGACTTCAATAAAGAAAACGAAGAACTGTACCAGGCCTCCTTCCAGGCCAACAAATATTCCAACACCCTGATGCCCATTTTGAACAACGTCAGCTACCTGATCTATATTATCGTAGCCAGCTTTGGCGGCCTGTTCCTCAATTGGGACGTACCCAACCTGTCCATCTCCGGACTGCCCTTTACCCTGGCCGTGATTATCCCCTTCCTGGGCATGAGCCGGCAGTTTGCCGCCGCCATCCAGCAGATTTCACCCCAGATTAACGCCATCGTCCTGGCCATGGCCGGTGCAGAACGCATCTTTGGCCTCATGGCCGAAGACCCCGAGGAAGACCATGGCCACGTGACCCTGGTGCCCCCGGAAAAAGGCTGCAAAGCCAAAGCCCGGCACTGGTCCTGGCAGGTACCCCAGGAGAACGGCACGTACCAGTACGTACCCCTTACTGGCGAGGTCCATTTCCGGAACGTAGACTTTGCCTATGACCCCGCAAAGACCATCCTCCACGACATCAACATCACCGCCCTCCCCGGACAGAAAATTGCCCTGGTAGGCGCCACCGGAGCCGGAAAGACAACGATATTAAACCTGCTTCCCCGCTTTTTCGATATTCAGTCGGGAGAGATCACCATCGACAATCACCCGATCGACCGGATCGAGCGCAACAGCCTTCGCCGTTCAATGGCTATCGTGTTACAGGACACCCATCTCTTCACAGGTACGGTACGGGAGAACATCCGCTTCGGACGCCTCAGTGCGACGGATGACGAGGTAGTGGCAGCCGCCCGCCTGACCGCTGCCCATTCGTTCATCAAACGCTTGCCGCAAGGGTACGATACTTTGCTCGAAAACGACGGAGCCAACCTGAGCCAAGGGCAACGGCAGCTATTGAACATTGCCCGTGCCGCAGTGGCCGATCCGGCCATCCTATTGCTGGACGAAGCAACGAGCAACATAGATACACGCAGTGAAATCTTGATCCAGCGGGGATTGGACCAGTTGATGCAGGGACGCACCAGCCTGATCATCGCCCACCGCCTGTCTACGATCCGCAATGCAGATACCATCCTGGTACTGGAGCACGGAGAAATCATCGAGCAAGGCAGTCATCAGGAATTACTTGCATTGAAGGGAAAATATTATTCGCTGAATGAAGAGCAATTCAAATAAACGGACTACCACAGAAACCGCGCCGGGGATGGAGCAACCGTAATCCCGATTCGGAAGAGGTATCAGATAGAAAATGATTGATGCAAACAGCGATACATTAAGAAAGCAAATACCCGGTTTCACAAACAGCACCTTTCGATAAAAGCAGTAAACCGGAGAGGGAAAGTCCCCAAAAGTGGGGTTACGGAGGTGAAGAACCGGGATTGAACAGGTGAAGAACCGGGATTTTTCACAAAAGAAGCAAGCATTTCAGGAAAAAGAAGTAAGCATTTGGTCCGAAAGAAGTAAGCATTTCCCCAATATGCTTACTTCTTTTTCAAATATCTCCTATTGTTTTTGTCCATCAGGTCTATTGTCCTGTTTTTCTCCCCTGATTCTTGCGTTTTCCGTTCCGGTTGTGAAGTGTCCGAAGCACTTAAAGGAACAACAGAAAGACACGGCTTTCCTTCAAGGAAATACTTCAGCGAAGCAATCGCACCTATCTTGTGACATTCTATCAGAAAGCGAGCGGAATCACCGTCCATAAGACAAACCCAAAACTCCCTACAGAACGATTTTTCCGTTCAGCCCGCACTCCGCCCCGAAAAAACGCAGCCTGACGATTTCCAATTATCAACTTGTCAAAGTGATAGCACTCTTCCCATTCGCCGCGCGATGGAGTTGCACTTGCACGGCGATGCGCTCACTCATCTCCTGTACATGGGAAATGACTCCGATCTTCCGTCCCTGCATCTGCAATTGCTCGAGAGCTTCCATCACCGTGCGCAAACTGTCGGCATCGAGCGAACCGAAACCTTCGTCGATGAAAAGTGACTCCACTTTCAGGTTATTGCTTGAAAGAGACGACAGGCCGAGAGCCAACGCCAGGGAGATCAGAAAAGATTCTCCGCCGGAAAGAGAATAGACGGTACGCACCTCGTCACACATATCGCAGTCGATCACTTGCAGGGCGAGCGTTCCCGGCACCTGCTGCAACCGGTAACGTTTCGATAGATAAGACAGGTGCTTGTTGGCATGCATCAGCAACAGATTCAACGTATAGCTTTGGGCAATCACCTTGAACTTTGTCCCGTCCGCACTGCCAATCAGTTTATTGAGTTTTCCCCATCGGTTGGCTGTCTCCTGTTTTTCGGTCAGTTCCTGCTCCAGTTGCTTCAGCTTCTTTCGGTTTTGCTCCTGTTGCAAAAGACGTGCTTCAACGGTCGACAGACGCCGTTCGGTCTCCTGATTGGTGGCTTGCTGGCGGGCGATCGTCTCCGGCAAATGTTCCGGATCGGCTATCTGTTCTTTCCGGAGCATCAATTCGTCGATGGAGCTGTTCAGTTGCCTGATCTCTCCCTGCATACCGGAAATACGCGACTGGACTTCTTCTCCCTCCTTGCGCACCTGTTCCACGGAATCGTTTAATTGTTTCTCTTTTTTCCGAATAGCGGCTTCCGCATCCTCAACAGATTTG
>OGCZ01000912.1_pt1 | contig 10484 bp, 10 predicted proteins | sample 1570211 | NCBI WGS metagenome assembly OGCZ01 (sample SAMEA2582158, study PRJEB24529) | metagenome | biome: Human gut stool | place: China | collected 2011 | reverse complement strand
TCTGCCGCACCTCGCTCGCCGTATCGGCACTTAGAATTATGCGGTATTGCCCTGGATAAGATGGTCGATACCCGCCCCGGCAGCGAATGGTTCTGGCAGACGGATAAATACGGCACCCCCGCCCACAAGCCCATTGTGGAGCCGTGGAAAGTGATTGCCGAACCGGCCGGATTTTTGATCGCGCCGCGTGGCTGGGAGCGCGTCAGCGATGTTTCCAACGTGGTATTTACCAATGGTGCTATTGCGGATGATGACGGTAAGGTGTATATTTATTATGCCGCCAGTGATACGCGCCTGCACGTTGCTTCCACGACCATTGGCCAGCTTTTGGACTTTGCATTCAAAAAAACCGCAGACCCTTGGTCTGCCTCTGCCCGGCGATTACGGCCAGGTGCCCGCAAAGCTGTGGTACCTGCACAAAGTGTAATGCGCAAAAATTGTGCGTCAACCTGAAAATGATTCCGCGATATGACCCTGTCATTTTATAATGTGCTGTGATATAATGAGGTGAATCGACAATGCCAATTCTAAAACTGACCCCTTCCTGCAAGGATTACCTTTGGGGCGGCAGCCGCCTGCGCACCGACTTTGGTGTGCAGAGCGATTTGAACCCGCTGGCGGAAGCCTGGGTGCTTTCCTGCCATCCCGATGGCCCCAGCTATCTGCCGGACGGCACCATGTTGGCGGACTACCTGGCCGCCCACCCGGAAGCGGCGGGAACAGACTGCAAAAAGTTTGAAATGTTCCCCGTTCTGACCAAGTTCATTGACGCCAAGAATAGCATTTCCATCCAGGTACACCCCTCCAACGAGTATGCGCTGGAACACGAACACCAGTACGGCAAGACCGAGATGTGGTATGTGCTGGACTGTGAACCGGGCGCGTTCCTGTATTACGGCTTTGACCATGAAATCAGCCGGGAAGAACTGGAAGAGCGCATCCGGAACAATACCCTGACCGAGGTGCTGAACGCCGTGCCGGTGAAAAAAGGCGATTGCTTCTTTATCCCGTCCGGCACGCTGCACGCTATCTGCAAGGGTGTTGTGGTGGCTGAAGTGCAGCAGAACTCCAACGTGACCTACCGTGTGTACGATTACGGCCGCGTGGGGGCGGACGGCAAGCCGCGCGCGCTGCATGTAAAGCAGGCGCTGGAGGTAATGCGCCGTACCCCGCCGGAACAGCATGATTTCAGCCCCCATCTGGCAAAGTGCGATTACTTTACCGTGGATGTGGTGGCAGGTGGTTACACCGGCACGGCGGACGAGACATCCTTTGTTTCGCTCCTGATTACCGAAGGGGAGGGGCGCCTGACCTGCGGCGGCGAAACGGTGCAGGCAAAAAAGGGTGACAGTTTCTTTATCACGGCGGGCAGCGGTGCCTATGCTTTAACGGGCAGCTGCAAAGCCCTGCTGACAACCGTTTGATTATTACCAAAGCAGAGTGAACAAGAACCCCGGCCTGCTGTGCAGCCGCGTATGCGGAACGCCGGCTGCGCCAAAACGGAGGCAGGGGAACCATGAACACAAGAAACTGCGTTTCTCCTTCAAATCCCTGTCCGGATGGTTCCCGGGCAGGGATTTATTGTAGTTGGAAATAAAACACAAAAAATACAGTTTGTATATTTATCGAAAAACAAAACAGAATGAGCGATACGCGCGGCGAAACGATTCGTCACAATGCGCAAAAAAACGCCTGAATATTTGTTAAACATGTCGAAAATTGACCTTGCCCCCGGTGGGGGAGTCTGCTATACTTGTGAAGCATGAAAAAATGAGAACCGGGCTGTCTGTGCAGCCCGGAAAAGCAAAAAAAGATAACGATAAGGCGTCTTGTTTTGCGCAGGGCGGTAGTGGGGGCACTGCCGGACAAAAGAGGAAAGCATAAATGAAACTGATATTTGAATTTGCCCGCATTGCGGCGTTCTGCTTTGCGGGGGAGGTTTGCCACCTGGTGCTGCCGCTGCCCATCCCGGCCAGCGTGTACGGGCTGATGCTGCTGCTGGCGGCGCTGCGCTTTGGGGTGGTCAAACTGGAGCAGGTGCGCACGGCGGCGCTGTTTCTGACCGGCATTTTCCCGCTGCTGTTTGTTCCGGCGGCTGCGGGCGTGATGGATCTGTGGGCGGATTTACAGGCCATGCTGGTGCCGGTGCTGCTGGCCTTGATCCCCATTACCATTTTGGTCATGACGGTGTCCGGCTGCGTGACCCAGCGCCTGGCAGAGCGGAAGGAGAAAAAGCAATGATCACACAAGTTCTGGAATCTTCCGCCGTATGGGGCGTGCTGCTCACGCTGGCTGCGTTCGGCTTGGGGGTGCTCATCAACAAGCGCACCGGCAAGGCAATTTTCAACCCGCTGCTGTTGGGCACGGCGTTTGTCATCGTGGTGCTCAGCGTGTTGAACATCCCCTATGATACATACGCTGCCAGCGCTTCGCCCATCAGCTACCTGCTGCTGCCCGCAACGGTCAGCCTGGCAGTGCCGCTGTATGAAAAATGGGATCTGCTGTGCAAAAATCTGGTAGCCATTGTGGCCGGTGTGCTGGCCGGAGTTATGGCAAGTCTGTTCAGCGTGCTGGCACTGGCCCTGCTGTTGGACCTGAATCATGAGCAGTACATCACCCTGTTGCCCAAGTCCGTTACCACTGCCATCAGCATGGATGTTTCCCGCGAGCTGGGCGGTATTGCCACTCTGACAGGCGCCATTGTGATTTTGACCGGCATTGTGGGCGCGCTGGCGGCGGAAACCGTGTGCAAGGTGTTCCGCATTACCAACCCCATTGCCAAAGGCATCGGCATTGGTACGGCGTCCCACGCCGTGGGCACCAGCAAGGCGCTGGAAATCGGCGAAGTGGAAGGCGCGATGAGCGGCCTTTCCGTTGCTGTGGCCGGTATCATGACCGCTGTGCTTTGCCCGCTGTTCTCGGAATTGATTCACTAAATACAGAAGGCCCGCCCGCGCATCACCTGGTTTGTGGTGCACGGGCGGGCTGTTTGTATGCCGCCGGACGGCGGGAAACGGCATTTTTTGCAAGTTTTTTGCCCGGCAGCGGGGGCAGCTCTTGCCGCGCGGCGGGTTCTATACTATAATAAATAAGCTGTTTGTATGTGCAAAATACAGAGAAAAAAGCGCAGCACCGCCCGGCAATAGAGGGCTGGAATGTGCGGCGCTGACGGAGAGAGGATCATAAAATCATGGGATTTTCGTTTGTGACAGAAATTCCTTCCCCGGATGTCATTCGGGAAAGGTTTCCCCTTGCGCCGGAACTGGCCGCCCGCAAAAAAGAGCGGGATGAAGAAATCAAAAAGATCATTACCGGCGAAAGCGACAAGCTCCTGGTCGTTGTCGGCCCCTGCTCGGCGGATAACGAGGAAGCCGTTGTGGATTATGTGTCCCGTCTGGTCAAGGTGCAGGAGAAGACGAAGGACCGCCTGGTGATCGTTCCGCGCGTGTACACCAACAAGCCCCGCACCACCGGCGAGGGCTACATGGGAATGATCCACCAGCCGGACCCGGAAAAGAAGCCGGATATGCTGGAGGGAATTCTGGCCATCCGCCATATGCACATGCGCGTATTGCAGGAAACCGGCTTTTCCACTGCGGACGAGATGCTCTATCCCGAAAACTTGCGTTACCTTTCGGACATTATGTCCTATATTGCCGTGGGTGCCCGCTCGGTGGAAAACCAGTTCCACCGCCTGGTGGCCAGCGGCTGCGATGTGCCCGTGGGCCTGAAAAACCCCACCAGCGGAGATTTGACCGTTATGCTCAACTCTGTTGTGGCGGCCCAAGTGCCCCATGACTTTATCTTCCGCGGGTGGGAGGTCCAGTGCCCCGGCAACCCACTCAGCCACACCATTCTGCGCGGCGCGGTGAACAAGCACGGCCAGACCATCCCCAACTACCATTACGAGGATCTGCGCCTGCTGTATGAGCTGTACATGAAGCGCAACCTGAAGAACCCCGCCTGCATTGTGGATACCAACCACAGCAACTCCGGCAAGCAGTATATGGAGCAAATCCGCATTGCGAAAGAGGTTCTGCACAGCCGCCGCCATTCGGACGACATCAAGAACCTGGTCAAGGGCCTGATGATCGAAAGCTATATTGAGCCGGGCAGCCAGAAGATCGGCGAGCACTGCTATGGCAAGTCCATCACGGACCCCTGCCTGGGCTGGGACGATACCGAGCGACTGCTGTACGATATCGCAGAGCTTTCTTAACCGATAAAATTACAAATAAGGCATGCACTGCCGGAAGCTGAACAGAGGTTCAGCCGGGGCGGTGCATGCCTTTTGTGTTGCGGGAATCAGTACAGCATGGTGTCATCATCCACGCGGTACACATGGCCGTCTTTTTCATACACTTCAATGTAATAGTCGCCGTCCGGGGATTTTTCGGACCAGGTTTGCTGTTCAGACACAGAATTGTTCTGAGAATCCGAAGATGCAGAAGAAGCGGAAGATTCCGAGGTGGAAGCGACAGTGGAAGTGGAGGACTGCGATACAGACGGTTCGTTTTTAGAAGCTGTACAGCCTGCAAGTAAAAGGATTGCTGCGCTTGTACAGAAAAGGCCAAAAAATTTTGAATTATTCATAATACAAAGTTCCCTGATACCAAACAAGATAATAACCAGCGTCGTGGGGGTGTTTCAGAATTTCGTGATTATTGTTGCGGATAAAGGGCGAATAGACTGGGCAAGACATGAATAGGCAAGGCCGAAAACAAGGACTAAAGATAACAGGAGCGAGAATATTCTTTTTCCTGCCACAAAAACACCTCCGATAAGATTTATTTAAGAGCTCTTACCCAATACAACAAAGAAAAGAGTTGTTTTGTGACAAGAAATTATAAAATTGGCAAATGCAACAATAAACGAAACGTTGCGTTGTGAAGAATGCTGAATGAATTAGAAAATAGATTCGGCAATACGGAAAAGTGTATCACGGTCGATGCAGCCGGAGACAGTGTGCTGGATACCATCACTTTCCCAAAAGAGAAAATAGCAGGGCGTGCCGGAAGCGGTTGAACTTGTGCCGAGTGTGGCGCTGTGACCTTTTACAGTGACAGAACTCCATGTTGTGTGTTCGTTATCAAAGGTTTCAATCTGTCCGGTTGCCTGGATGGGATAGCATTTTACAGTATAGGAAAGTGAATCGCCGTTGGCAGATGCGGTGGTATGGTATCCGTGGAGCAAAAGAAAATCTGTACTGAGCGAATTTTCTTCATCCAGCACAAACCCCTCCGGCACGTAATGGTCACAATAATTTTCAGGCAGAGCATCCGGCGGGGTACCGTCCACAGCGTAAGTGACCTGCATTTCAATGGGCAAAAAGCGCAGGAGGGCAGTGTACACCGCGTGGCGGGCTTCGGCGCTGACGGCAAGGGTGCCTGCCAACAGGGCGGCAGCCAGCAGCACAACGGCCAACGCACGGTGCAGCGCTTTTTGGGGATGGCGCAGGGTGTGCAAAGCACGGGTTATGCGGGCGTCCAAAGAGGAAGTATCCGGGTATAGTTCTTTCAGCGCGGCGGGGGTGGGCAGGGCGGCCAGTTCCTGCCGGGCGTCCTGCTCCAGAGCCACAGCAAGGATGGCGTCAAAACGATAGCTGCAATTATCTTTCATCGTGGAGCTCCTTCCACAGCAGTTTGCGCCCGCGGGCAATGCGCTGGCGGACAGTGGATTCCCGCAGAGCAAGTGCGGCGGCAATTTCGCGGTAGGTGTACCCTTGCGCCAGCAGCCGCAGTGGGTCGCGGTAAATGGGTGCAAGCTGCTGCACGGCCTGCATCAGGTGCTGGGCCTGCTGTTCATCAATCACCGCATCTTCGGGAACCGGGGCCGGGTCAGCATTGCGGTCAAAGTCCGGTTCTTCCTCGCCGGGAGCATCCGGCCGCTGAGCCAGCAGCAGGAACGCCCGGCTGCGTGTACAGCTGACAAGGTAAGCCGCAAACTTGTGCGGGTCCTGCCGGTGCAGGCGGGCAAAGTTTTTGGCTATGTACAAAAATACTTCCTGCGCTACATCCTCAGCAAGGTGCGGGTCGTGGACGATCTGGCAGGCAACGTGGTACACCAGCCGTTTATAGCGTTCATAAACAGCTTCAAAGGCTTCGGCGTTGTCGGCGCTGTCCAGTGCCGCAAGGTAGATGGCAAGCATGTAGGAATTCCCCCTGATGAAGTGTGTGGCACTATTATAACGCGGAAAAATAAAAACGCAAAGGGAAAATCATGCCCGGAAAAAGCCCCCTATTCTTTTCCCCGCCATGGTGCTATGATAGGAAACCGGACGTTATAAAAAATAAAGAGCGGGAGCTGGCGGACATTACCAAGGTGCCGTACCCGCGCATTAAAATCGGCTTTGATGTAACCTGCCTGGCTATTACGGCGGGCATGACCTTCTTCTTCCTGGGCCGCTTGGAAGGGCTGGGCATTGGCACCATTGCCGCGGCGTTCACCATGGGCAAGGGCATTGGCCTGGTGGGGGACCTGCTGGACAAGCACTTTTATTTTGAAAACTACAAGACCCTGCGCACCGCTAAGAACAAACAGTAAAATATGCAAAGAACAACGGCCTGCCGCACAAGCGCATTGCTTGCAGCGGCAGGCCGTTATTCTTTATTCATTATTATTTATTATTTTATTCTATATTAGTGCTGGATACTGTCGGGGTCAAAGTTGTGTGCCATCAAGGCAGAGATGGCGGGCAGCGCGGCAGCAATCAGGGCTTTGTCATGGTTAGGGGCCAGGCGGGTGGCGGAATCAAACAGCATGGTGTTTTCCTGTTGCGGGGTGCTGGCGGGCCAGGTGGGAATGCCGCTGTGCTGCGGGTTTCCGGTGCGGGCAAAGGCCAGAACGGCATCGAAAATCTGCTGTTCCAGCTGCGGGGTCACGCCGGAAATGTTGGCAGAAGGCACCAGCTCAGTATTATGGAAAACAAACGGGATATCGGAACAATGCCATGGGGCGCGGCCGCCCTCAATGGTGAAATCCTGATTGAAGAAATAGCTCCACACCGGGCCGGTTTCCGCCCGGCGGCGGATATAGCGCATGGTCGGCTCCCGGAACAGTACATCCAAAAACGGCAGGTCGGCGGCGCTGCGTTCGGGGTAGGCGGCGTGGAACAGCGGCAGCAGGGCATCCGCCGTCTGCTTGCCCAGCATTTTTTCGGCAAAGCCTTCGGCCTCGGCGGCGCTCATCTGCGCTTTGTTCAGGCCGAAGCCATTGAAGGCGGCAAACTCGCCAAACACGGTGCCCACCAGAAGGGGAATGCGGGCGGTTTCGGGGCGGAACGCATTTTCCAGCGGGTCACCCAGATAAAAGGCGTTGGGGTGTGGGGCGCAGCCGGTGTTTTTTCCGGCTGCTTTCAAGGCGGGGGCTACTTTATTATAAGCGGCGGCAAGCGCGGCATAGGGTACCGTTTCCAGTGCGGCGATATCCGCCGCGCCAAGCTCCGCCATCAGAGCCTCGGCGCAGTCCCGCCCGCTGCCGGTGCAGTCGGCCAGGCGGCCCAGAACGCCGCTCATCACAATACCTTTGTGGAACAGCCCGTCCGCGGCGGGGGTCTGCAGCAGGGTAGTCACCTTGGCGCCGCCGCCGGACTGGCCGAACACTGTCACATTGCCGGGGTCACCGCCGAACGCGGCAATATTATCCCGCACCCAGCGCAGCGCGGCGATAATATCGTCCCCGCCCGCGTTGCCGGAATTGGCGTATTCCGCCCCAAAATCCGAAAGGTCGAGATAGCCCAGGATGTTCAGCCGGTGGTTGATGGAAACCACCACGCAGTCCCCCAGGCGGGCCATGTTTTCGCCCTCGTAAGCGATCTGCTCAATGGAGGAACCGGCAAAGTATCCGCCGCCGTGCAGCCACACCAGCACGAGGCGGTGGGCGTCATCCAGCGCGGGGGTCCAGATGTTCAGGTTCTGGCAGGCTTCGTCCATCAGCCAATAGCGGTGGGGCACCAGCATTTCGCCGTTGGGCTTGGGCATTTCCAGCAAAGGGCAGACATAGCCGTAACTGGTGGCATCCAGCACGCCGTCCCACACAGCTGGCTCCGGCGCGTGGAAGCGCCTGGCCTTGGCGTAAGGGATGCCCTTAAAGATATCCAGTCCGTCAAAACGGTAGCCGCGCACCGAGCCGCCGGTGGTGCGCACCAGCGGGGCATCGGCAGAACAAGAAAAAGTATGGGTCATAGCAAACTCCTTTCCAGCAGTGGGCAAAAATGATACATTTTTTGATGCTGGTTCTATTGTAGCAGATTTACGCGAAAAAAGAGACCATAAAACGCAGAAATGCAGCAAACCTATCAAATTTTGTTGACCAGGGATGTACAGTGGTGCTATCATGAATAATGGATGATTATACATGAAAATAATGAACAGATGTGCAAAAGCGCAGTGTGCGGCTGCCGGAAGAAAGCGGAATATGCGTTATTTTCGTTGTTTTGAGCTACACCGTTAAGTGGGAATGCTGAAGAAGAGAAAAAACGTACATGGGCGGATGCTCCTTTGGGGAAAAGTCAGGCGGCAGTATACAGTGTGCCGCGGCGCTTCATCCAGCGGTAGGCCGCCACGCAGATCATGACGGATAACAGCGAACCCGCCGGTGCGGCCAGCCCCATAGGCAGCAGGGTTCCGGCAAACAGCCGGGAAGCCAGGTAGGACCCCGGAACGCGCACCAGCACAATAGCGATGATGTTGTGGAGAAAGCCGATGTAAGACTTGCCGCAGGCGGCAAAATACCCGGTAAAGCTGAAGTGGATCCCGGCAAAAATGGTATCCACAATATAACCGCGGATGTACTGGCAGCCCATCAGCACCACGGCGGCGTCGGTGGTGAAGCACCCCAGCAGCGGCTCGGCCACAAGCTCAATGACCAATACTACGGCAATGCCGTAACCGGTGGCGATCATGGCGGCGTATTTCAGGGTCTGGGCGGCGCGCTCCGGCTTGCCTGCGCCAAGGTTCTGGGAAGACAACGCCGATACCGTCGCCAGCATGGAGGACGGCACAATGAACATGGCGCTGATGATTTTTTCCACAATGCCCACGGCGGCAGAATCAATCAGGCCGCGGTGGTTGGCAATGATGGTGATAATGATGAACGCGACCTGAATGCAGCCGTCCTGCACAGCGACCGGCAGGCCGATTTTAAGAATACGGCCCAGCACGCCTTTGCGCGGGCGGAAGTTCTGGCGGCTCAGCCGCAGGCCGGTTTTGTGCCGCCGGATGCCGAACAAGGCAACAATAACACTCAAGGTCTGCGAAAGGGTAGTGCCCAGCGCAGCACCCACCGGGCCAAGGGCCATGGGACCAATGAAAAGAATATCCAGCGCAATATTGGCGGCGCAGGCAACGGCGATAAAGTACATCGGGCTTTTGGAATCCCCCAAACCGCGGAAGATGGAGCTGATGATGTTGTATGCCGTGATGAACGGGATGCCGATGAAGCAGATGGTCAGATACTGCACCGTGCCGGGAACGGCCTCTGCCGGAACACCGATCAGGCCGACCAGCGGGCGCACTGCGGCCACCAGCACGGCGGTAAAACCGAGGGAGACCGCCATGAACAGGGTGACGGTGTTGCCGATGGCGGCTTCGGCATCGCGCATATTGCCCGCCCCCACGGCGTGGCCGATGATGACGGTGGAACCCATGGCAAGCCCAACAATGATAACGGTCAGCATGTGCATGACCTGGCTGCCGTTGGCAACGGCGGTGATGCTGTCTACCCCGCAGAACCGGCCGGTGATGTACAGGTCAGCCATGCCGTACAGCGTTTGCAGAAAGTAAGAGAGCAGATACGGCAGGGCAAAGGTCAGAATGGCTTTGAACACGCTGCCGGTTGTAAGATTTTTTTCCATGATAATTTCCCATCCTCAGCTGGCAATAGTCTAGGGTGTATCTGAAAAGTCGAAAATGTAGTCTATTTCTATAAACACAGCGGGATTTTTGCCTTAAATCCTGCTTGTGTTTGCAGGCGTCTGGATCCAGAGCCTGTTCACCGCCGCTGTTGTGCTGGTGTTCGCCGCCAGAAAGCTGACTGCCGCCATGCAGAGCGAAAAAGCATAAGCTGATTTTATTCTAACACAAGCCTCCTTACTTTGCCATCAATTTTGGATGGATAGGGAATTTAACAGAAAACCTCCGGCTGCATTGTGCGAGTAGCCGGAGGCTTTCTGTTTTAATACAATCTCATATAAAGAACATATGTTTTGATGCATTTGCTGACAAATCTGTGGCGGCAGAAAAAAGTGTAGAACTTGACGATAAGACTTTTGGAAATATGATCAAGGAGAAAATCGACCGTATTAGCGCAGAAGAAAAGGCCGGGAATGTGGCTGAATGATGTATCGGTTAAACAAGAACGAAAGAATTTTTGATGTTTGTCATGAGGAATGGCGCAAACATCGGCCCCTGCAAAAATGCCGGGTGCTGCGAGAGAATAAAGGCAATACCGCATAATTCTAAGTGCCGATACGGCGAGCGAGGTGC
>OGCZ01000910.1_pt1 | contig 10537 bp, 10 predicted proteins | sample 1570211 | NCBI WGS metagenome assembly OGCZ01 (sample SAMEA2582158, study PRJEB24529) | metagenome | biome: Human gut stool | place: China | collected 2011 | reverse complement strand
TTGGCTCATGTGGATAAAAACACGATACGTGGTGTATATAATCATGCACAGTATATAGAAGATCGAAAGAAAATGATGCAGTGGTATAGTGATCTTTTCACTGAGCCCAAAAGGTGAAAATAATGAGTGCAAGTTTAGATGATGTAAAAGATTTTGACTTTGTGATCTCAGAAGCATTTAGAATAGATGTTGGATTAGATTCACCTAATTTTAGAGAGTTTTATAATCAAGAGTACAATAGAGATTTTGGTTCAATCGGAATGACAATAAATGCACCGATTGAGTTAATCTCAAAGAATAGAACAATTCCACAAAGGCAAATACATCTTTCATACGCTTCAAATGAGAGATTGCATTTAATATCCGCAAGGTTCATAAAATCAAATAGGCTAGAAATGTTAGTCACAGTTGATGAGTTTGTTGAAAATATAAAGAAAAGTCTTTATGTTCATACTTTCATTGATGACGGTGACGATGGCATAAAAGGATATACCCAACTTCTCAATAAAGCACTAAAATACCCTATTCTGCAACTACCGCACCGATTGCTGCCGGAAGGTCATATCCCATGGAAGCAATCGCAGAGTTGATAATAAAGCGCTGTCCTTTTTTAATGACATAAGCGTGGCTTCCGACTACACATGCCGAGCCGTTGCCGACAACCGTCACCTGTCCTTCTGACAGGCGGCTGCTTAATTCTTTAATAAATGCATACACGTTGGTATGCTTCGTGTCTTCATAATGTTTTTTCTGTACAACCGGATACTTTGCTTTCCATTCCTGACATCTTTCTACCCAGCTGTTCTCTTTAAATAACGGTGTATTTCCGGCTGCCTGTTCCGCCTCAAGGCGTGAAACCATTTTTGCAAGCAGTTCCTTTGCATCGCCCCATACCGGTAAATCCACATGCAGGGTCGGCTTTTTTAACTCAGCTTCATCAACATCATTGACAATGACATAGGCTTCTCTTGCCCATGTCTTCCAGTTATAGCCCACCTGACGGATACTTAAACGGTTGCCGCACGCAAAGACTAAATCTGCATTCTGCACGGCAAAATTACCGGCACGGTCGCCCATAATGCCGCCGCGTCCCACATACAGCGGGTGTTCATCTTCAATGGCATCAATGCTGTCCCAGCCTGTTGCAACCGGAATGCCAAGCAGTTCCACAACCTTGCGGAAATCCTCATATCCGCCGGAAATGCGGATACCGTTTCCCGCATAAAATACCGGACGCTTTGCACTGCGGATTTTATCCAGAATAAGGTCAACCGTTTCATCGGAAATTGCCGGTGCCTGCTCCGCTTCATATTCTGCCGGGTCAAACCCTTCCAGTTCTTCTGTTTCGATATAGCTTCCCTGAAAATTCACCGGAATATCAATCCAGCACGGCCCCGGTCTGCCTGTCGTTGCAATATAATAGGCCTTTTCAAGACAGTAACGGATTCGTTTCGGATCTGTCACCATTTCAGCATATTTAGTCATCGCTGCCGCTGATTTTGTAATATCAAATTCCTGATCCCCCATTGCACGAAGCGGAAGTCCTGTACTTCTGGCTGTCGTGTCGAAACGTACCTGTCCGGAAATGACAAGCATCGGAATCGAATCCAGAAAGCCTCCGACAACACCGGTCATGGCATTTGTACCGCCCGGTCCCGTTGTAACACAAAGTGCTGCAATCTTATTGTGGATTCTTGCATAGCTTTCTGCCGCAATTGCACATGCCTGTTCATGATGATTGTATACACAGGTCAGTCCTTCCTGATGTCCCAGACTGTCATTTAAGTGCATTGCACCACCGCCTGTAACGGTAAAGGCATGGGTAATGCCGTGATCTACAAGAAACTGTGAAACATATGACGATAATTTTACTTTCATACTTACTCCTTTTGGCGGTATGCCCAGAATTTATTCATTACAAAATTCACCGGTATCGTGATAAACATATTCAGCACCGGTCCCAGATATCCTGAAAGCTCCCTGTCCGTCAGCACAATGCCGATTCCCGTAAGCCCATTGGCAATTCCTGTACAGAATCTTGAAATGTCAATGACGTCCACCCACAGCCACAGCAAAAGGTTGTTGAGCAGCAGCCCGGTAAATGCATACGCTGCATACGTCTTTAAAAGAACCTTCCACCAGACTCTCTTTTGTGCATTTTTATCTTCTTTAAATACAAATACATTCTGCCAGATGTAAGCGTGCAGAACGCTTAACAGCCAGCTTAACACATTTGCAAGAAAATAATTATCTGTCAGTGCAAACGCTACGGCGTAAATAACATAGGATACAATCGTATTGGATATGCCGACCACCCCGAAACGGATGATCTGGTTTATCAGTGCCTTGTTTTTTTCACTCATTGTTTACTGGTTTACAGCCTCCGTAATGGTCTTTGCCATATAGTCAATCATTTCGTCTGTCATGCCCGGATATACACCTACCCAGAACGTATCGTTCATGATACGGTCTGTATTGTCTAATCCGCCGACTACACGGAAACCTTCTCCTGTTGCACGCATTTCATCAAAGCAAGGGTGCTTGATTAAGTTGCCCGCAAACAGATTTCTTGTCTGTACACCGTGGTTTTCAATGTATTCAACAACTTTCTTTCTGTCAATGCCTTCTTTTACCGTAATTAAGAAACCAAACCAGCTTGGACGTGAACCTTCACACGGTACCGGTAAAATTACCTTATCCTGAATACCTTCGAGTGCCGCTCTTAAACGGTCAAAGTTATGTCTTCTTCTTTCTACGAAAGAAGGGAATTTTTCAAGCTGTGCACAGCCGACTGCTGCCTGCATATCGGTTGCCTTTAAGTTATATCCGAAATGAGAATATACATACTTGTGGTCATATCCTAACGGAAGTTCACCGTACTGCTTGTCAAAACGGTGTCCGCACAGGTTGTCCCTGCCGGACGGGCAGACACAGTCACGTCCCCAGTCACGGAAAGAACGGATACACTTATTTAACAGTGGGTTGTTTGTATAAACAGCACCGCCTTCGCCCATTGTCATGTGGTGTGGCGGATAAAAGCTGGATGTTCCGATGTCACCGACTGTACCTGTGAACTTTTCTTCGCCCTTATAGTTATACTTAGAGCCGAGTGCATCACAGTTGTCTTCAACAAGCCATAAGTTGTGCTTATCGCAGAAATCCTTTACGGCAGTTAAATCAAACGGATTACCGAGTGTATGCGCAATCATGACAGCCTTTGTCTTTTCGCTGTATGCTTCTTCTAACTTTGTAACATCAATATTGTACTGAGGAATCGTTACATCTACAAATACCGGTACTGCACCGTACTGGATTGCCGGTGTTACGGTTGTCGGGAAACCTGCTGCAACCGTGATAACCTCGTCCCCTCTTTTAATTCTTCTGTCACCTAACAGCGGAGAAGTCAGTGCCATAAATGCGTTTAAGTTGGCAGATGAACCGGAGTTTACAACCGATACATACTTTACATTTAAGTATTCACCGAATTTCTTTTCAAATTCATCTGTGTAATGACCTGCTGTCAGCCAGAATTCCAGTGCGGAATTCACAAGATTCTTCATTTCTGCACTGTCATACACACGGCTTGCGTAGGAAATTCTGTCACCTTCGTGATATTCTTTTTTTGCATGATACTTTTTACAGTATTCATCTACAAAGGATAAAATCTCTTCTCTTGCTTCTAATTCATTCTTATTTTCAAACATTCTATAATTCCTTTCTGTTGTTCATCGGATTTGTCTTTATTTATCAAAAAATTCCGCAATCTGCGCATCCATACATGCAGGAATATCTCCGCCTGCCGCATATACCTTAGACCACGCCACGCTCTTTTCAATCGCTGTATCAAAATTCCATACCGGCTTCCAGCCAAAGGTTGTCTTTAACTTTGAGCAGTCCAGCTTTAAGAAGTTGGCCTCGTGAGGACCTCCGTCATACTTGTTGACCCACTTTAAGCCTTCACCCCATTTTGCACAGAATGTATCCACAAGATTGCCTGTGGTAATACAGTCACTCTCATCCGGTCCTACATTATAAAATCCCGCATAAGACTTGTCTTCGTACTGCTTCATCGCGATTAAAAGGTATGCTGCCAGTGGTTCTAAGACATGCTGGTACGGCCTTGTGGAATGTGGATTTCTTACAATAATATCTTCTTTCTTTAATGCCGCACGGACACAGTCCGGTACGATTCTGTCATTGGCAAAATCGCCGCCGCCGATAACATTTCCAGCTCTTGCGGTCGATACGGCTACCGGCATATCATTAAAGAAGGAGTTGATATAGCTGTGTGTAACCAGTTCTGAGCAGGACTTACTGTTAGAATATGGGTCATATCCGTCCAGCGGCTCATTTTCACGATAACCCCATGCCCATTCCTTATTTTCGTAAACCTTGTCCGTTGTGACATTTAAAAAGGACTTTACACACGGATTGATACGTACACATTCGCAGATATTGACCGTTCCCATAACATTGGTTTCATAGGTATATACCGGGTCTTTATAGGAATCGCGTACAATCGGCTGTGCTGCAAGGTGCAGTACGATTTCCGGCTGGACCTTTTCAAAGACTTCTTTTAAATGTGCTAAATCACGGATATCTCCGATGACAGATTCCATTTTATCTTCGACATCTGCCATTGAAAAAAGATTCGGCTCGGTCGGCGGTGTCAGGGAATAGCCTGTCACCTGTGCGCCTGCGCCTACAAGGATTCTGCAAAGCCAGCTTCCTTTAAATCCTGTGTGTCCTGTAATCAGGACTTTTTTGCCTTTATAAAAACTCAAATCCATTGTCGTTCTCCTTATTCCCATGACTTCCAAGGTGCTTTGCCGGACTGCCAGAGTTCTTCTAATTTTTCCATTTCTCTCTTGGTATCCATGCACTGCCAGAAACCGTTGTAGTTGTATGCCTTTAATTCTCCGAGTTCGGCACATTTTTCAAGCGGTGCCTTTTCAAATACTGTGGAATCGCCTTCAATAAAATCAAAAATCTTCGGTTCTAATACCATGTATCCCGCATTAATACGGCTTCCGTCAGAATCCTGCTTTTCGCGGAATGCACGGATGGTATTGTTCTCATCACTATCAAGTACGCCGAAACGCTGTCCGACACTGACAGATGTCATCGTTGCAATCTTGCCATGGGCCTGATGGAACTTCACCAGTTCATTAATATTCACATCACAGACACCATCGCCGTAAGTGAGCATAAAGGTTTCATCTCCGACATACGGCTGGATTCTCTTTACACGTCCGCCTGTCATGGTATTTAAACCGGTATCAACGAGTGTAACCTTCCATGGTTCTGAAAAGTTATTGTGAACTGTCATCTTACCGCCCTGTGTAAAGTCAAATGTCACATCCGAATTGTGAAGCGCATAATCTGCAAACCACTCCTTGATCACATACTGCTTATAACCGCAGCAGATGATAAAGTCATTATACCCATAATGGGAATATTCTTTCATAATGTGCCATAAAATCGGCTTTCCTCCGATTTCAATCATCGGCTTTGGTTTCAGATGGCTCTCCTCACTAATTCTTGTTCCAAATCCACCTGCAAGTAATACTACTTTCATCACAACCTCCGTATATTAAAAAATTTAACTGATTTTACTGTATCGATGTCCACATATTTCCCCACGCTAAAATCATATATTGGTAAATATAGCACAGTTTTTCCATTTATGCAATAATGAACAAAAATGGGAAGCAGCGGATAACAGCTTCCCATTTTTACATTCCATTTACTGGATTTTTTTTATTGTTGCTTTTGTATTATTCTGTGTTGTGCCCTCTGTTGCTTCCGGTGTTGTTTTTTCTTCTGTCGGACGCTGTGTTTCCGGTTCTTTTGTCTTTTCCTCTGTGTCCGGTTCTGTATCTTTCTGTGTATTGTTATCTCCGGAATCATCCGTTTTTTCCGGGCTTTCAGTGCTGTCCTGTTTTTGTGTCCGCTGTGTTGTTGTGCTGCTCTTTGTTGATGCCTGCGTCTTTTTTGTCGTCTGTTCTGCCGTTTGATGTACTGTCGTCCGTTCCGTCTGTTCCTGTGTTTCTGACCGGGCTGTCTGTGTCTGTGAAGACGACTGTGTCTGTGTGCTTACAGTTGTTGTTTCTGTCTGTTTTGCCGTGGTTGACATGCTGTGATTCACCGATACCGGCTGTTTCTTTTTTCCGCCTGCTAACAGTACCACAACCACGATAACTGCTATCACACACGGAATGGCGGCGATGAGTATTTTTTTTACATTGCTGCGGTCGCTCCAGAAACCGCTGATATCTGACGGTTCTTCCTCAAATTCATCTCCGTCCTCTTCGTCATCTCCGTCCTCATCACTTTCCAGTGAAAATCCTTCGATGTCTTCCGTTTCATCATCTTCCATCGGAAGTTCTTCTGATTCCTGTGCTGTCTGTTCTGCCGGTTTTTCATCGGATTTCCGCTCTACCGGCTGTGTTATTTCTATCTGCAATTCCTGCGTGTCCTGCAAGTCCTGTTCTTTGGGCTGTTCCGGTTCAAAAAAAGACTGTACTTCTTCCGGCAGTTCCACCTGTTCCTCCGGCTGGTCATCCTGCAATTTCGCAAAGGCCGCCATCGCCGCCGCAATGAGTTCATCCTGTTCCTGTTCTTCTGTCCGGGCGCTTTTTTGTAAACTTTCTTCATTCTTTACCGTTTCCTGCTCCGGCCGCGCTTCTCTTTTTTTTGCTGCTGCCGTTTCCCTTGGATAATTCTTTTCCAGAACGTCCAGCGCAAACCGCTCCATCCATTCCTGAATCTGGTTCATATCCGCCATTTCAATCTTCTGATACATCCGCACCAGAATCTGCTTCACTGCCTTTTTATACAAGGTTTCATTTTTCGGAAACACTTTTTTTACAACCGGCTGTACAACTTCAGATGCCAGTGTACAAAACTCCTCAAATCCGCCGCCTTTTCCTTCTATTTCATTATTTATCAGCTGAATCAGCTGTTCGTCCAATTTCCCCATCTCTAATCTCCATTTTTTCTATTTTATGATGCCGAGGCATCCCTCCGCTATAATACCTGCGGATTGTTACGTGCCGCGCACTCACAAACCCCTGATATCATATTAATTTTAAAAATCGTGCATAACGTGCCGCTATCTGCCTGTAATCATACTGCTGTGCCGACTTTTTGGCCTCTATCTGCATTTTATTATAGATTTCCTCATCTTTCAAGAGCCTGTCTATCTGTTCTGCCATGCCGCTGACATCTTTTTCTTCAACAAGGAAGCCGTTGACACCGTCTTTTACAATATCCGTAATGCCCCCGGAGCGGCTTGCCACAATCGGAAGCCCCGAAGCAAACGCCTCCAGTATCACCAGCCCGAAGCCTTCTTTATCTCCGTCTTTTGCCGTAATGCTTGGCATTACAAATAAATCTGCCGAAGCATAAATTTTTTTTAATTCCTCATGTGTTTTTGCCCCCAGAAAGACAATTTTTTTACCGGTTCCCCGCATGACTTTGTCAGCCTGTCTTTGCAGTTCTTCCCTTAACGGTCCGTCACCGGCAATCACAAGCATTGCATCCTCTACATTTCTCAATGCTTCAATGGCATAGCACACACCCTTTTTTTCTGCCAGTCGTCCGACAAATAAAAGTACCTTTTGATTTCCCTGTCCAAAATAATTTTCTTCACGATACTGCCGTCCGAAAAGTGAAGTATCGCACCCCATGGAAATTACCGCCTGGTTTTCATTCTTATAAATGCCATCCAATACATCCATCAAAGGCTGGGATACCGCAGTGACGCCCCATGCATTTTTTAAGCATCTTTTTTTTAATTTTTTTAACAATCCATGATTCAGTGAAGTCACATCTGCGCCATGTCCGGTCACAATATACGGCTTTTTTAAGAATGACTGGACAATCCCCTGTGGAATCAGCCAGTTTGCCTGAACAATGTCATAGGACTTTCTCATTTTAAAAAGATGCACCCATAATGACACAAAAAGCCAGGGAACCAGAAGGCCCCTGACTTTCTTTTCTCTGATTCTGGGTACGATTGCTCCTGGATAACATAATGTTTCTAATGAATGAACCGGAAAGTAGTGATACCGTATCACGGACACGCCCTCCAGCACCTCTGTATCTGCTGCTTTGGGCGCTGCCGGTACCAATACCGTCACCTCTGCGTATTCTTTCATATATTTTGCCAAATCCAGTATAAACCTCGGTTCGGTGTCATTTTCATAGCGTGGAAAGGTCGAACCTGTTATAAGCAGTCTTTTTTTCATTCTGATAACCCTGACTCATTTTTTACTAAATCGGAAGATTTTTCATCTTCACATTCCTGTCTGCTGTAATCCATTTTCCTTACATGATACTGTACATCCTGTAAAATCTTACGGTTTGCGGAAATCACATCGCCGAGCAGCCCGACCACAATTGTCTGAAAACCAACAATCAGAAGGGTACTGGCTAAAATCAGCGACTGCAGATGTCCACCACCTTCACCGGAACAAAAAAATACAAAATACCGTACAAAAAAGCCAACGCCTACCAGCGCAAGAATACTTCCCAGCATAAAAAAGAAGTACAGCGGGCGGTACATCAGATAGGTTCTCACAATTGTCAGCATGGATTTTTTAATATATCCCCACATGCTGTGAAACAGCCGGGATTCACGCAATTCGGGATTGGTCCGGATTGGCACTGACATCACTGCCATTTTCTCACGGCCCGACTGTACAATTGTTTCCAGCGTATAGGTATAATCGTTAATTACATTAATTCTCATCGCAGCTTCTCTGGAATACGCCCGGAATCCACTTGGTGCATCCGGAATTGTCGTCTTACTTGCCTTGCGCACAACCCAGCTGCCAAAATGCTGAAGCTTTTTCTTTAACGGTGTAAAATGCTCCGTATCATCAATCGGACGCTCTCCGATTACAATATGCGCTTTTTTGTCAAGAATCGGTCTGACCAGTGTTTCAATATCCGCACCGCAGTACTGGTTGTCCGCATCGGTATTGACAATAATATCTGCCCCGTTCTTTAAGCAGGCATCCAGCCCCGCCATAAATCCTTTGGCAAGACCTTTGTTCCTGCGAAAGCGTACAACATAGTGCACCCCCCATTTCTTTGCAACTTCTGCTGTATTGTCATGGCTTCCGTCATCAATAATCAAATACTCTATTTCATCAATTCCATCGATGTGTTTCGGCAAATCATTTAATGTAACCTCTAAGGTTTCTGCCTCATTAAAACAAGGTATCTGTATAATCAGTTTCATAATCTATCCTCAATTCAATATATAGCACCCTGTAAGATGCAATCAATTAATGATACACTAATTTTCCTGTTGTTTCAATACATTTAATGAAAAAGCAGAAAATAGACAGCTATAACAACAACCGAAGCTGCTATATCAATTGCTGTTCTTGCTCCTTTTCCCAGATTCGGCAGAAGGTAGTCGACCAGTCCTTTTTCATCGTGTTCATCACCCGGATGTGTTTTCCCATGCTTTTTACGCATCTGCACATTCCCCTCGGACTGTTTTTCTCTCACTGCCGTGCTCTTTCCTATTTTGAGCATACATTCCTTTAACCGTGCAATTTCATTTTTCACAATGCTTTCATCAATTTTTAAGGTTCTGCTGATTTCATTGACAGTACATTTTTCATACATATATAAAGCAGCCATTATCATCTTTTCTGCCTTTAAATTCTGAAATGCTTCCGGTTTGCCTTTATAGGCATGTACGCTCTCGAACGCATCTGCGTAAGTATCTGCAATTTTTTCAAATTCTGAATCATCTGCAATGACTGCATATTCATATTCTTTCATATTTTCAGCTGTTGTATATAATGCCCCGTTCTTTTTACCCAGTGCCTGATAAATCCGCACAATTGCATAGACCTGAACATTTTTATGGACATCCAGAATTTTTCTGTCCGAAAGATTTGCAACATACTTTTCCAAAATGGTCCGCACTACTTTCTGTGTCTTTTCTTTATCCTTGTAAATCGTATAAACTAACGTATAGACCTCATCAAAAAGCAGTTCCTCAATCTCTTTTTCTTCGCCCTGCATCCCCATCTGCGCCCGCTCAATCATATGCTGCAAATGCAGTTCCGTCTGTTCACTATGCATATTTCTCTACCTCTGTTTCTCTTTTAAAAATTTCTTTCCATCACGGATTCCCCGCTTATAGATGGATACTTCTTCTTTCCAATCCTCATGATGCAGATGAACCAGTGCAAATATTCTGTTACGCATACCGCTGCCCGTCCACAAAAGCAGCCGCAAAACCACATAGTCCCACAAATTCCCATGAGTACGCACCATATGCATGCGGTTTCTGATTCCATAGTAATCTTTCCATGTATAATGCCTTGGCCAGTCCATCGGTTTAAACACCGTTTTGTGATTTAATACTGCTGCAGGAATCACCATAATCGGAGAGATTTCACGGATTCTTACACAGTATTCTGTATCATCATACCATATAAAATACTCTTTTTGCGGATATCCGATCCGCTCAATCACCTCATCACGGATCATCAAGCCGCAAAAGGAG
>OGCZ01000894.1_pt1 | contig 10697 bp, 9 predicted proteins | sample 1570211 | NCBI WGS metagenome assembly OGCZ01 (sample SAMEA2582158, study PRJEB24529) | metagenome | biome: Human gut stool | place: China | collected 2011 | reverse complement strand
CTACGAGTCCTTGCACTCATGCGGTTGAACCGCCGTGTACCGGTCGGTACGCACGGTGGTGTGAGAGGTCGGCTCTCTATTCACGAGAGCCTCCTACTCGATTTAAAACTCAAACGCGTCCATAGTTGTTCTGCACAGCAAACCACAGGCTATTTTTGTGCCTTATGTGCAATTACAACATTTTTTCGTTTTCGTTTTCCCGCAAGCTGTGCATTCATTCCCTTGTGAAAACGAAAAACAGTGCGATATTATAGAATCATAAAAAGGAGATGCCTATGGAATTAAACCACACTTGTCTGGAATTGCTGAAAATCTTATACGATCAGCAGGATTATGTCACCATAGGAGATTTGGCAGAACAACTGGGAAAAACAGAGCGCTCTGTCCGATACAATCTGGACACGATCGATGCGTTCATGAAAAAAAAGAAGTTGCCTTTTCTTCATCGGAAATTCGGCAGCGGAATTTACATGGAACACACAGCAGAAATCGAATCCATTTTACAAAATCTTCTTTCCAGCGTGACGCCTTACCAATATAAATTCAGTACGGCGGAGCGAGAGATTTATTTAGAGTTATGCCTGATGATTGGGCGAAAGCGTTATATTTCTGTTTCTGAATTGGCAGATCAGCTCACTGTGTCCTACGGCACCGTTGCCGCCGACCTTGAAATGGTGGAAAAATGGATGGCCAGTCAGGGATTGAATTTGGTAAAAAAGTCCAGAATGGGGCTTCAGGTTCAAGGAGAAGAATCTCTGATTTTGAAAATCTGTCTGCGGCGTTTGACAGAGAATGTCTCCATGGCCGAGTTTGATCGGTACCTCTGCAAAAAGCCCTTGGAGAGCAAGATAGTTCTCTCTGTTCTCAACGAACTGTTTGATGGTCTGGATATTGACTTTTTCCGAGACATGCCAAAGCGGATTGAAAGTGTGCTTAACTCTGTTTTCAGCGATGAATCGTTCAGTAGCCTTATGTTTCTTTTGGCTTTGCAGACGCAGCGACATATCAGCGGAATTGCAAAACCGATCCGCATACCTCAACATGATGAAACGTTTGCTCTGACCAGCGAATACGATGCAGCTTACATGGCGTTGGAGTTAATTGGTCAAAAATATTCAATAAACTTCACCAACGGCGACTATGATTTTTTGACCACACAGATTCTCTGTTCCAAGCGGATTTCAAATGGCCAAAGCACATTGGGGCGAGATGTAACCCGATCCCGGCGCTTAGATCAAGCAACGGATCAGATCGTAGCAAACATCGAGCATATTTATCACATGGACTTCGGCGATCAACGTGCCAATCTTGTGGAACACCTGAAAGCCCATCTCATTCCCACAATTTACCGGATCCGCTACCATAAAAATATCGTTAATCCGATATACGATGAGCTGGTCACCAAACACGGTCAGCTGCTCCGTAATACGGCGGAAGCCATCAAGCCTCTTGAGGAGTGTTGCGATGGGCCTATCAGCCAACAGGAGGTTTCCTACATTGCCATGTACTTCATGGCGGCAATCAACCAGCAGCACCCTAAGATCATTCAGCGGCCCCGTATCGTTGTTGCCTGTGGCTCCGGTTATGGTACCGCTCAGGTGGTCGCCTCCCAGATGAGCCGCTTATTCGATGTAGACATTGTGGCGGTTCTCTCAGGCCGGGATATTTCCGAGTTGATAGAGAAGAAGAATATACAATGCGACTACATTATCAGTACGGTAGATTTACCCCGTCTCCCGGATAATTTCTACATCAAGGTCAATCCCATTTTCACCCAGCAGGATTATCGAAAAATCCTCCAGGTAATTGATGCCCGGCATCAAAATGACGAATCCGCCAGCCGCTATCTGGAAACGGCGGACAATCTGGTAGACATTGCCCGGCGGTATGGCATCTCCAGTAATGTAGAACAGCTGAAATATGAGTTTCTCTCTGCGTTGATCCATTCATCCGGTCGGCGGGATGTGCTTGACGTACAAAACAGCACCCTCAGTTTGAGAGAATTACTTCAGCCAAATCTTATTCGTATGGATGTTTCCTGTAAGAATTGGCAATCGGTGGTGGAGGCAAGTACGGCAGCTATGGAGGAATACGGCTACGTGACCCCTCACTACAAGGAGGCCATCCTCCGAAACCTGATAGAATTTGGTCCTGGTATGGTAATGTTTCCTGGGACACTGATTTCCCACGCCGCACCGGTTGATGGATGCAGAAAACTAGGCTTCGGATTTATGACACTTCGGCATCCGGTATCCTTTGGCAGCAAGTATTTCGATCCGGTTCAGATCGTCTTTACTCTCTCGGTACTGGACAGCACGACCCATATGTTGGCTTTGACCCAGCTGTTCCGCATGTTATCCAACCAAAGCTGCAGAGAAGAATTGTTTCGGGCCAAAAACAAAGATACCGTGTTACGGATTATTCAGAAATACACCATTCAATACAAAGAAGAACAAAGCGCATTTTAATAAAGATCATACACAGTTCCGTTGTATGGTCGTGTTCACTTTACAGTTAAAAAGCACTTTACATTTAAAAAGGATGGGGGATTGATCCATGAATCAGGAAAAGAACTTCTCTCTGGAGGCATCATGTGTCCAATTGGATGTAGCTGCTTCCGACTGGCAGGAGGCTATCCAGAAAACCTGCGGTCCGTTGCTTGAGGGCGGATATGTAAAAAATGGTTATTCAAATGATGTGATCGCCCGGGAAAAACAGTGGGCAACCGGTTTACCCACTATGCCGGTGGGTGTGGCTATTCCTCACGCTCTGACCCCTGACAATGTAGTAGAGGCACAGATCGCAGCTTGTCGTTTGACAACCCCGGTTCAGTTTGCCCAGAGTGGCGGTTTAGCTGACGATGCCCCGGTGGATGTCCGGCTTGTGTTTGTGTTGGCCTTGAAAGATCCTAAGTCACAGCTGAATTTGCTGCAAAAGTTAATGGTTGCAATTTCTGACGAGACAATGCTTACAGCTTTACTGGAAGCGAAAACCCCGTTAGATTTCAGCAATATATTCAACGCCAAGGAACAATAAGGAAAGGAGAACAGAACATGGTAAATCGCAAAATCAAAATTGTAGTCGCCTGCGGAGCGGCCATCGCCCAGTCCAGTATGCTGCAGATGATGATCTCCAGCTACCTGGACAAGAAGAAGGTAAACTATGAGATCCAGAAGTGTACCTTCTACGAGCTGCAGAACAAGGTGAACTCCTGGAACCCCGATTTCGTATACACGGTTGGGCAGCCGCCTTTCCAGATGCGGGAGGGTCTGCATCACGACGGCATGAGCATTTTTACCGGCGTGGGCCGCGACAAGACCCTGGACGACCTGTACGACATGATCCAGAAGCTGGAGGACTGACCTCCCCCTTTCCCCTGCCGCGAAAACCGTCCCAGCACATTCGCGTTCAAAACTGTGATTAAGAGAGGAGAAACAGTATGCAAGCTATCCAAAGTGTTATCAGCTTTATGCAAAACCTCGGTGCCGCCTGTATGATGCCCATTTTCGTGTTCATCATCGGTTTGGTGGTCCGCGTTCCTCTGAAACAGCTCCTGAAAGCCTCCGTTACCGTTGGCTGCGGCTTTATCGGCACCTTCATGGTCATGGACCTGCTGGCCAAGTACATTGGCCCCATCTCCACCGGCCTGGTAGAAAAGTTCAATCTGAGTCTGGACGTCATCGACGTCGGCTGGCCCGTCACCGGTTCCTTTGCGTGGGCCGTACCCATTGCGCCGCTGATCTTCGTCGGCGTGTTTGCCCTGAATATCCTGCTGATCGTAGTCGGCTTCACCCGCACCCTGGACGTTGATATCTGGAACTACTGGGGCTTCATGCTGGCCGGCGCCATGGTCTATTACTCCACCAGCAATGTGATCTTTGGCGTTCTGGCCGCCCTGATCACCGCTGCCGTCACCTTCCGTCTGGCCGATTATGCGGCACCTGTCACCCAGCACATTTATCCTGGCATTAGCTTTCCTCACACCTGCTCCATCTTCTGGATGCCCTTTGCCAAGTTCATGGACAAGATCTATGACAAGATCCCCGGCTTCAACAAGCTGGACGCCGACCCCGAGCACCTGAAGGAGAAAATTGGCTTCTTCGGTGACCCCATGTTCATCGGTCTGATCGTCGGTGCCGTGCTGTCTATTTTGTCCGGTCAGGGACCTTCCGAGGTCATCGCCAGTGCCCTGAATATCGCTGCCGTGTTGCTGCTCCTGCCCAAGATGGTCTCCCTGCTGATGGAGGGCCTGTCCACCATCGCTCAGTACACCCAAACCTGGGCACAGAACATGAAGTTCCTCAAGGGCAAAGAGCTGTACATCGGCATTGACGGTGGCATCTTGATGGGACGCCCCAGCGTTATTGTGGTAGGCGTTATCATGATCCCTATCATGTTGGCTCTGGCTGCCATCGTTCCCGGTAACCGCGTCCTTCCCATCGCGGACCTAGCCGTGCTGACCTCGTGGTTCTGCTGGTGCCCCGTGGCTGCAAAGGATAATATTTTCCGCGGCATCGTCAGTGCTATCATTCAAGGCGTTGTGATCTTGCTGATCGCTACCGCCATGACGAATATCCACGATATTATGGCAGTTCAGTCTGGCTATATTTATGCAGAGGGCATCTCCCACACCTCCGCTCTGGTTATGGGACAGGAGCTGTTGCCCGACCTATTATATAAGATTTTCAGTATCTTCGGTTAAGATATCCTTCGTTTTCTCTTCTGTAAACTCTCTCGCCCGGATTGCCCCCCCACATAGACGCCCGGCCAAGGGCATCTGTGCGGGGGCGTGCCCAATCAGATGGTGGAAAGAAAGGAGCGTGTTTATAGTATGTCTGGCATTCTGTTTGCGACAGATCTTGACAAAACACTGCTGGACGATGAGGCGCGAGTTCCTCCTATATGTGTGGATGCTATCCGTAGCTACGTACAAAAAGGAGGGTTGTTCACCATCGCTACCGGGCGCCCCACTCGTGGAGCATTGCTGTATCCGGAAATAATAGATCTTGTGAACGCCCCCATCATTACCTATAATGGAGCCTGTATCTACGATACAAGAAAAAAAAGGACCATTTGGCGGCGATTGCTGCCAGACACATTTCCGTCCTTGCTCCGAGCCGCACTGGAGCAATTTCCAAAAGTAGGGGCTTTAGTGTTTCGGGGCGAAGATGACCTGACCTGTGCCGTCCGCAGCAACATTCATATACAGGAGATTTCTTGGAAGCGTGAGCATTATAATGCAGCTCAACGAACATTGGATGAAATTGATCTACCTTGGAACAAGGTAGTTATAGCTGGAGAACCAGAAGATATGGCCTTGTGTAAGGCGTTTATCGAAAAAAACACTCCGACCCCTATTACGATTATTCTCAGTGAAAAACGATATCTGGAACTGACCGGCCCCAATGTAGGAAAGGAAAAAGCGCTCCGTCGTGTAGCGGAATCTCTCCGAATAGATCGGGCTCATGTGGTCGCCATCGGCGACAGTATGAACGATATCGAAATGATTCGATGGGCTGGCACCGGTGTGGCTGTGGCCAATGCGGAGGACGAGATGAAGCGTCAAGCCGCTTTCATTGTCCCATCCAACGTCCATTACGGAATTTGCACATGCATTCAGAATATCGTATTACCGATGCTTTCAAACAGCTGATAGCCGAGGAGGAACACCATGAAGTTTGTTGGAACGCCTGTATCCGCCGGTGTTGTGGTGGGAAAGACCTACCTATACGAACGGTTTGTGCCAGAGATTTCCGCTCTTGCAGTTGGGAACCCTGTAGAAGATGCTACCCATTATGCCATTGCGCGAGATACTGCGCAAAAGGAACTTGAGGGACTCCGCCGCTATTTTGCGGAAGCCAATGACCCGGAAAAAGCAGCTATCTTTGCCGCTCATTTGGAAATTCTGGCAGACGAGACCATGGACGAGGAAATTCGGAATGGTATCTCGGAAGGGGAAAACAGTGGCTCCTGGATTATCCATTCGGTATATGAGCAGTACGCAAGAATATTTGAGCAATTAGACGATCCTCTCATTCGAGAACGGGCCGTAGATCTGCGGGATGTATGCGCACGCTTGCTGCGCTGCTGGGAGGGGCTTCCAGAAAGGAACCTCTCCGATCTTCCGGAGCCAGTTATCATTGCAACACACGACCTGGTCCCCTCGGACACAGCAACATTAGATCGCAAGAATGTGTTGGGGATAATTACGGAGGTTGGCGGCAGCACCTCTCACAGTGCCATTATAGCAAGAAGCTATGAGATCCCAGCAGTCTTAGGCGTTAATGCTATTGTCTCCCATCTGGAGGACCGCCAAGAGATTATTCTCGATGCTGTTGACGGCGTAATCTTGACGGAATTCACCGCGGAGGATCTGGCCTGCTATGAAGCAAAGCGAGCAGAGGCTCTGCGTCGTCAAGCTCACACGAAATTATATATTGATCGCGAGCCCGTTACCCCGGACGGCGTTCGAATTGCGGTAGAACTGAATATTGCTGCGGCAGACCACCAGAGCCTTTCCAATGCCAGATATACAGATGGTGTTGGTCTCTTCCGCTCCGAATTCCTGTACATGGGGCGAAATACATTGCCTACGGAAAACGAGCAGTTTCAGGCATACCAGAAGGTCCTGATGACTTACGGGAATCGCCCTGTAATTCTGCGGACACTGGATGTCGGTGGCGACAAACCTATGAACTGCATAGAAATGCCCCATGAAGATAACCCGTTTTTAGGTAACCGAGCACTGCGGCTGTGCTTCCAGAACCCGGAGATGTTCAACACTCAACTTCGGGCAGCCCTACGAGCTTCCGTCTACGGAAATCTGTGGCTTATGTTTCCAATGGTGGCCAGTATGGATGATATCCGGCGGGCTAAGGATTGCGTGCAACGAGCCAAAGCAGAACTGGCTGCAGAAAATGTGCCGTTCAAGGAAGATGTCAAGATTGGCATTATGGTAGAGATCCCGTCTATTGCCTTGATAGCGGATCAAGCGGCCAAAGAAGTGGATTTTGCCAGTATCGGCACAAATGACCTGACCCAATATTCCATGGCGGTGGATCGAGGAAATCCGGAGATTCGTTCCTACTACCAGACATACAACCCCGCCTTGTTTCGGCTTATTGGCTATGTAGTGCGCTCCTTTGCTCAGGAAGGAAAGCCGGTGGGCGTGTGTGGCGAAATGGGTGGTGATCCCTTAGCAGCCACCGTCCTGATGGGACTAGGCATGCGACAGCTGTCTATGGGGGCCGCATCTATAGCAGCGGTCAAGCAGATGATTCTGTCCGTCAGTTGTGCAGAAGCGGCAGAGATTGCGGAGGTCGTCTGCAATTTACCCACCGCTACAGAGGTTAAAAAATATCTTCAGGAACGTATCCGGTTATAAGATTTTAGGCTTGAGCAAAACGCGAGTTTTGTAACACTGTTCTACATCATACAGCGAATCTTTTCGTTTTCTACCGCTATATGCTGTGTTTTCAAGAAATCAAATCAGTGTTTTGTTCATCCCTGATAAGATTTATTGTGTGGAGGTTAAACTATGTACAGTAAGGTCGTTGTTGTGCGTAATCCATCTGGGCTACATGCCCGTCCGGCGTCTGAGTTTGTGTCCAAGGCTAAGAATTTTCAGTCTAAGATTAGTATTCGCCGTCCTGGTGACAGCAGTTTCCTTGGAAACGCAAAGTCCATTATCATTATGCTTTCAATGGGGATTGCTCAGGGTGATGCCGTGGAACTCATGGCTGATGGTCCCGACGAGCGGCAGGCGGTGGAGTCCTTATCTGATTTGATTGAAGAAGGATTTGGGGAAATTTAATTATAAGTCTGGTCTTCTGGCAATAGTTTAATGTGTCCGGCGAATCGTTTGGAGTATCTGAGGAGGATATTTCACCATCTCAAACGCCAAAAACGAATTAAAGCGTTTACAAGCAGCAGCCGCTTTACTGCGCATGAGCATTGGTACACTGCTAACACATCAGGGAAGTTTACTTCTGTATTCAGTTACTGTTTTTAGATGTGTTTCGGGATCTCCGTTCAAGGGAAGGGCTACTTATCCCAACCGGGAGAATAAGCTGTGGTGCACCGCAAACGGGATACGCCTTTCGGGGCCCCGACTGGGTCGTAAGTCAGTAACCGAGAAAGCATCGGAGAGCAAGCAAATCTATCAGGACAGTTGTGAACGAGTGGCAATCGAGGGAGAATTTGGCGTCGTCAAGCGGCGGTACGGGTTGGACAGGATCATGTGCCGCTTGCCAGACACATCCATGACCTCCATTGCCATGGTTTCTTTGCTGCAAATATGGAGCGCAAGCTGCGTCTCCTTTTTGCGCCTCTGAATGAATGGTCGCTGGACTACGATTTTGATCTAGGCGAATTCATCCTTTTTCCGGTTGTTGATGAAATAGCAGTCATTCAGTAGGCCCTAAGTACATCTATCACACCGTAACGGCAAGCGCAAATTCCAACGGTGCGAATGCGTTTGAGAATTGTCGAGAGCGATAAAACCGAGACAGCTTCCAACAAATCTTCCGGCAGACGGGATAAATCGACCTAAAACAAGGCAAACCCGGATAACACAGGATGAAAAAGGAAAACCCCGAACCCCTTGCACAACAAGGGATTCGGGGAAATATCCTAACATGAATGGGTACTTATCAACAATCAGTAGGGGTTTTTGGTAAGGATGAGGTCGGCGGTTCGAATCCGCCCAGCAGCTCCAGAAAACCGCCTTTTTCGTATAAAAAGGGCGGTTTTTCTTTGCATTTTGTTGCGTTTTGACTGAGTAAGGATAAGTGGTCAACACTTTGACCACACAACAAGCCACAGACAGAGAAAAATGGGTCTCCGAAGGTGTTTTTCCTCCGGAGGCCCGTTTTTTTAGTTTGCCCTTTCTTTCTTCCGCAGCCGTTCTTTTTCCACGGCAATCTCCGCCTTCATTTGCTCAATGAGTTCGGCTAACAGCTGCTCACATTCTTCTCTGGTCTTTGCGTAGACGTTACGGGCGTGTTTTTTGCCGTCCGGCCAGATGGGGGAATACCGGCCCTCCCAGAGATGATCGTTGATCTGGCTGATACAGCCGGTACCTGGTTTTCGCCGCTGGCCTTTGTGGGCCTGAAAGGTACTGGGAGCAGGCTTTCGGGGCGCAGCTTCCGTTTCTACCTTTTGAGGCTTTTTTCCAATCCCCCGGTCGATCTTTGCCGCTGCATCTCATCTGTCACATGAGCGTAGATGTTCAGTGTGGTGCTGCTGGACACATGACCGATGATTGTGGAGAGCGTCTTCACATCCATACCGTGCTCCAGGGAGGCGGTGGCAAAGGTATGACGCAAATCATGGAAGCGGATGTGCTTGCACTCAGCGCGCTTTAGAATAGTAGACAGCTTTTTCCGCACCGCTGCTGGGTCTTGTGGAGAATCCTCTTTTACCGGGGAGGGGAACATCCACTGAGAGGTGGTTGAATCCTTGTAGGTTTTGAGAACGGCCAGAACCGGAGCTGGGAGAACGACACTACGGTTGGAGGCCGTTGCTTTAGGTTGAGACACGATCAGTTCGCCTTTGACGCGATGTACCTGCCGCTCGATCCTCAGTATTCCTGTTTTGAAGTTCAGGTCGTCCCATTTCAGCGCGCAGATCTCTCCGCGGCGCAGGCCAGTGGATAGTTCCAGCAGAAGCAGTTCATAGCAGCCATCTTCCCTGGCCTGGATCAGCAGCCGCTGGATTTCCTCCGGCGTCAGCACTTTCATTTCTCTGGATTTGGCAGATGGCAGTTTGCACCCATCTGTGGGATTGCGGAAGATCAGTTTTTCTTCCACTGCTTTGTTCAATGCCGCATGGAGAGTTGTGTGGATGCCCCGGACGGTCTGGCCGGACAGTTCTTCGCCATAGAGCTCTGCCCGCAGCAGTCTACCGCCTTTTTTGAGGTTTGAGTAAAACTTCTGGATATCCCCTGTGGTCAGCTTGTCCAGCTGAATTTGTCCCAGAGCAGGGATAATGTGCTGGTAGATCCTCCGCTCATAGGACATCTGGGTGTTGGGACGGAGGTTCACCTTTTTATACCCTTGGTACCAGAGATTCAGCCAGTCGCCAAGCAAAATCCACGGCTTTGGCTGATCGGTCACAGGTTCTTGTAGACTTTCCCGCAGCTGCTTTAGCTTTGCCTCGCACTCCGCCCTGGTCTTGGCCAGGACATTCTTGGTGATTGGAAAACCCTTTTCATCGCGGCCAACGACATATCGGCCTTCCCAGCGCCCATCTTTTCTTAGGTGGACGCTACCGTCGCCGCGTCTTCTGCGTTTTGCCATGGAGCCATCTCCTCTCCCAGGTAGTCGGTGAGAAAGCCGCCTACGATCTCTGCGGCTTTCCGGTGCATATCACTTGTGGTGTGGGTGTAGGTATCGACGGTGAAGCTGGCTTTTGTATGCCCCAGAATGCCGGACAGCGTTTTGGCATCCACGCCGTTGGCCAGAGCGTGGGTAGCGAAGGCATGCCTCAAATCGTGGAATCGGATGCTGGGCAGTCCGGCCTGTTTCAGCAGCACCTTCATGTGAGTGTAGGCCGTATTAGGGCGGGTGGGCCGCTCCGGGCGGCGTGTGTCCGGGAAGATCCACTCCGAGTATGATCTTGTCTTGCGCTCTGCCAGCAGCTTGGCCGTGCTGGGCGGCAGGGTGATGATCCGCTTCCCGGCCCCGGTCTTTGTCTCT
>OGCZ01000891.1_pt1 | contig 10739 bp, 8 predicted proteins | sample 1570211 | NCBI WGS metagenome assembly OGCZ01 (sample SAMEA2582158, study PRJEB24529) | metagenome | biome: Human gut stool | place: China | collected 2011 | reverse complement strand
TGATTGCCAGTGCAATAGAAGGCGCTGATGCAGTTGTACAGGTCTTTTTTGTCCGTGAAGGCAAGCTGATTGGCCGTGATCACTATCATGTCAGCGTAGCCGGCGGTGATACCGAGGCAGATGTTTTAAGCAGCTTTGTAAAACAATATTATGCAGGAACACCATTTCTTCCCGGTGAAATTTATATTCCATGCGAGCTAGAGGATATGGAAGTGATTGGCAGTTGGCTAACGAAAAAACGTGGCAAAAAGGTTGAAATTCTAGTGCCCAAGCGAGGCCGTAAGGAAAAAATGCTTGAACTTGCTGCGCAGAATGCAAAGATTGTTCTGCGTCAGGATAAGGATCGCATAAAGCGCGAAGAGGAACGCACAACAGGTGCGCTAAAGGAAATCGAAGGCTGGCTAAACTTGACGCATATTGACCGCATAGAAGCATATGATATTTCTAATACAAGCGGTATGGAATCAGTTGGATCTATGGTTGTTTTTGAAGGTGGAAAGCCAAAAAGAAACGATTATAGAAAGTTCAGGATAAAAAGTGTGCAGGGTCCAAATGACTATGCTTCAATGTATGAGGTGCTGACAAGACGTTTCGAGCGTGCGAAAGCAGTTAGTGAAAACACATCCGACAGTTTCCAACGCCTGCCCGACGTCATCATGATGGACGGCGGCAGAGGTCAGGTCAATATGGCGCTTGAAGTGTTGGAAAAAATGGAAATGTCCATTCCTGTATGTGGTATGGTAAAGGACGATCATCATCACACAAGAGGCTTGTATTATAATAACGTAGAGCTTCCAATCGACACACATTCAGAAGGATTTCATTTAATTACACGCGTGCAGGACGAGGCACATCGCTTCGCCATTGAATACCATAAAAGTCTGCGCGGCAAAAAAGAAATTCATTCTATTTTAGACGATATTCCAGGCATAGGACCAAAGCGCAGACTGGCATTAATGCGTCAGTTTGGAGATATTAATGAAATCCGCGAGGCCACAGTCGCACAATTAGCAGATGTCGAAGGGATGAACGAGCGCGCCGCCGAGTCGGTCTATGAGTTTTTTCATTCAGTAGTTTACAAAACGGACACAAATTGATACAATGAAGAAAAAAAGGAGATAAATTTATGAGCGGAGTTACTATTTCAGCATTAATTAAAAAAATGAATTTGGAACTTTTGACAAAAGAGATAAATACAGACAAGATCAAACTGTATCATCCGGATGTTAATCGTCCGGCACTGCAGCTGGCGGGTTATTACGAGCACTTTGATCGTGAGCGTGTTCAGCTGATTGGTGTTGTTGAGTATACCTATATGCAGCGCATGACAGAAGAGCAGCGTCTGGAAAATTATGAAAAGTTGCTTTCAAGCGAGATTCCATGTATCATCTTTTCCACAAATAATAGACCTGGTGAGACATTTTTAAAGATTGCAAGCAAATATAGGGTTCCTGTTATGCTTTCTGAGAAAAAGACCTCTCCTTTGATGGCAGAGATAATTCGTTGGTTAAATGTTGAGCTGGCACCGACAATCTCAATTCATGGTGTGTTAGTCGATGTTTATGGTGAAGGTGTGCTGATTACTGGAGAGAGCGGCATTGGAAAGAGCGAGGCAGCGCTTGAGCTTATAAAGCGAGGCCATCGTCTTGTATCTGATGATGTTGTAGAGATACGTAAGGTAAGTGATGAGACATTAGTTGGAAGTGCACCAGATATCACAAGACATTTTATCGAGCTTCGAGGCATAGGAATTATCGATGTTAAGACATTGTTTGGTGTCGAGGCAGTTAAAAACACGCAGGCAATCGATATGGTTATTAACTTGGAGGATTGGGATAAGGATAAGGAATATGATCGTCTTGGTCTGGAGGATCATTATACCGAGTTTCTTGGAAACAAGATCGTCTGCCACAACATTCCGATTCGTCCGGGCAGAAACCTTGCGATTATTGTAGAGTCAGCGGCTGTCAACTACCGTCAGAAGAAGATGGGCTATAATGCAGCCAGAGAGCTGTATAATCGTGTACAGCAAAATCTTGCCAGGAGAGATGACGATTGATGGAATTTATGGAAATGGAAAGACAATTACAGGATAATGTTACAAAGAGGCTTCAGGCTATTTTAGAACCAGAGGATCTTCTTTTTGATGAGCCGATGAAGGACTACACGACTTTTCGAGTTGGAGGACCGGCAAAATGGATGGCAGCTCCGCAGGATGAGCAGCAGCTTCGCGTAATTTTAAAAATTTGCAGTGAATTGCAGGTTCCATGCTTTATTCTTGGACGCGGCAGCAATCTGCTTGTAAGCGATAATGGTTTTGAAGGCGTGATCGTGAACTTACGAAAACATTTCAATAAAATTGAAGTGGATCGCGAAAATAAAACAATCACAGCAGAGGCAGGAGCATCACTTCCAGCTGTATCACAGGCGGCACTATCTGCAGGGCTTACAGGTCTTGAATTTGCTGCCGGTATTCCAGGAACGATGGGTGGTGGTCTGTTTATGAATGCAGGCGCGTATGGAGGAGAGCTAAAACAGGTCGTAACAGAAGCAGCTGTAATGACAAAAGACGGCATGATTTTACATGTGCCGGTAGAGCAGATGGCACTTGGCCATCGTATAAGCAGCTTTATGCAGACAGGTGAAATTATTCTTTCTGTTAAGATGCAGTTAACACAGGGAAATCCTGATGTAATTAAAGAAACAATGAATGATTTTAACAGTAGACGAAGAGATAAGCAGCCGCTTGAATATCCAAGTGCAGGAAGCACCTTTAAGCGTCCAGCAGGTTATTTTGCCGGAAAGCTGATCGAGGATGCAGGACTTAAGGGATTTTCAGTCGGCGGAGCGCAGGTTTCAAAAAAGCATGCGGGCTTCGTAATCAATACTGGTTCTGCAACAGCAGCTGATATTTGGAATCTTTGCAATGAGATACAAAACAGGGTTCAAAATGAGTTTGGTGTAACGCTGGAAATGGAAATTCAGAAGCTTGGTTCATTTGAGCAGCAAAAAACAAAGGGTTAAAAAATGAGAATTGTAATTGTAACAGGAATGAGCGGTGCAGGAAAAACAACTGCACTCAAGATGCTTGAGGATATGGGCTTTTACTGCGTTGACAATTTGCCAATTCGCCTGATTGAAAAGTTTGTTGAGCTGATTAAGGGTGGCGGCACTGAGGCAAATGATATTGCGCTGGGCATTGATATTCGTAATCCTGAGTTTATTGGACTTATGAGCGAGGTCATTACGCAGCTAAAGCAGGAAGAAATTGACTGTAAGGTTTTATTTCTTGAGGCATCAGATGAATGTCTGATTAAGCGCTATAAGGAAACACGCCGCAGCCACCCACTGTCACAGGGACAGCGAGTAGAGGTTGGAATTGCAAAAGAGCGAAAGTTAATGGCAGAATTGCTTTCTAAGTCTGATTATGTCATAAACACTTCACAGCTTTTGACAAGAGAACTTAAGGCACAGCTAGAAGATATACTTTTAAAAGGCTTTGATTATAAAAACCTTTTTGTGACAGTGCTTTCATTCGGCTTTAAGTATGGAATACCTACAGATGCTGATCTTGTCTTTGATGTGAGATTTTTGCCAAATCCGTACTATTTTGAAAACATGAGACCGCTGACAGGAAATGATGCACCTGTTCGCGACTATGTTATGAGTTCAGACACGGCAAAAGTATTTTTAGAAAAGCTCACCGATATGGTGACATTTCTGATTCCCCATTATATTGATGAGGGAAAATCCCAGCTAGTTATAGCAATCGGCTGTACAGGCGGCAAGCACCGCTCTGTGACGATTGCCAATGCACTTTATGAAAAATTAAAGGGCAAAGAGGGCTATGGGCTGAGACTTGACCACAAGGATATTGAGAAAGATGGAAGAAGAAAATAAGAAAGAAAAAGAAGGAGCCTCCTTTTCCATGCAGGTAAAGGAGGAGCTTTCTAATGTAGAGGGAGCATCACGCCATTGTCAGTTAGCGGAGTTAGCAGCGCTAGTTCTTTGTTGTGGACGACTGGTTAATAAGAAAATGGATGATGATGACGAAAATAGTTGCATTAATAAAACGTTACTTTTTGAGTCAGAAAATGAAACAGTTTTAAGAAAGTACTTTACTTTTGTACAAAAAACATTTAATATAGAGTTAATGCGTGTACACAAGGGAAATGGATATGCTTTAGAGCTGAATGAACAAGACACGAAAAGAGTTTTGCATGCGATAGAGCTTTCTGAAGAGGAACCCCTGGAGAATTGCGTTGCAGACAGCAGACTTTTGCTTCGAAATTGCTGCCGCAGAGCCTTTGTCAGGGGTTGTTTTCTGGCATCCGGCTCGATCAGTGCGCCGCAGAAAGGGTATCATTTTGAAATCGTTACCGTTTCAGAAAAGCGAGCGCAACAACTGCAACAGATCATACGCACTTGTGGGATTGAGGCAAAGACAGTGGTACGAAAGAAGTATCATGTAGTTTATGCAAAAGAAGGAGAGCAAATCGGAGATCTGTTAAGTTTGATGGAAGCACCAAAAGCCAGAATGAATTTTGAAAACATTCGCATTCTAAAGGATGTCCGCAACAGTGTGAACCGCAAAGTAAATTGTGAGGCTGCCAATCTGAATAAAACGGCAAATGCCTCATTGGAACAAGTTAGAGATATTGAATATATCAGTGAATATTACGGCCTGGAAAGTTTACCTGAAAATTTAAGACAGGCCGCACGTCTGCGTCTTGAAAAACCAGACGCCTCTCTGACAGAACTGGGAAAAATGATGGATCCGCCAGTAAGTAAATCTGGTGTTAACCATCGTTTTAAGAAACTTAAGGCATTAGCGGATCAGATGAGAGAAAAAGGAGGAAGATTATGATAACAAAGACAATTACAGTGGAGATTCCAGCAGGACTAGAGGTACGCCCGGTGGCAGTGCTCGTTCAGGTAGCAAACCAGTATAGCAGCAGCATTTACGTAGAGAGCGGAAACAAGAAGGTAAATGCAAAGAGTATCATGGGACTGATGACATTAGGACTTCGTGCAGGTGAGTCTGTTACTGTACATGCAGATGGTTCTGATGAGGAAGACGCTGTAGATAAGATCGAGGCATATCTGACAGGAAGATCAGTTATTAATGCAAGAGCGTAAATAAAGGATGATTCTTATAAAATAAAAAGAAAACCGTGTGAGCATCGCTGCCCACACGGTTTTCTTATTCATAATCAGCAGTATTTGTCAGGAGTTTAAAGCCACCCCAATAGCGAAAGATTGCTTTTGCCAGAATTTTGTCACGTGCAACATAAGTATTATTCCAGTATCGCGAGTCTTTTGAGTTATTTCTGTTATCACCCATCATAAAATAGCAGCCCTCAGGAACCTGAAACTGCATTCCATCGTTTGCGATAACCCATTCCTCCTTCAAATAATCTTCTTTTAATGGAGTAGCGGAGTTATTTATATATACCTTGCTGTCTTTTATTGTGACTGTCTCACCTGGAAGTCCAATAATTCGCTTGATATAGTTTATAGATTCGTTGTCAGGATACTTAAAGATTACTATATCACCACGCTTTGGATCCTCCATAAGATAAGAAAGACGAAAACCGAACAATCGATCACCAGTCATGATTGTGTTTTCCATTGAGCCAGATGGTACCTTTGCATTTAACAGAATAAAATTGTTAATCAAAAGTGCGGCAACAATGGCAATGCCTATGCTGATCACATATTCAAGAATAGTTTTGGCTGTTGATTCTTTTTCATCCGTTTTCTTACTGCCTTTTTTTTCATTCATTTGCAGGTCATTTTCCTGCTCAGAAATATTGTTTTGCTCCATCTGAGTACCTGTACCTTTCTATTTGCTGTAACACTGCTGCAGCTGAAAATTTGCGTAAACGCTTTTGTACGAGTATAGCATAAACGAAAGGAAAAGTCTATTGTCAATTAGCGCTTTGCAACTAATGTTTGCTTTTCGCACGGAAAAATGATAAAATGTATTACAGTTCGTGCGATCTTTAAAAGGAGAATCTCGCGAGCAGGAATTGTGATGAGAATTGACCACAAAAGAAGGAGGCTTCTATGGCATTTACACATCTTCATGTGCATACAGAGTATAGTCTGCTCGACGGCTCATGTAAGATAAAGGAATTAATTGACAGAGCAAAAGAGCTGGGGATGCAGTCCCTGGCGATTACAGATCACGGCGTCATGTACGGCGTGATTGATTTTTATAAAGCAGCAGTTAATGCAGGTATAAAGCCCATTATAGGCTGTGAGGTTTATGTGGCACCGGAATCAAGATTTGACAGAGAAGCAGGCGGACAGGGAGATGATCGTTATTATCATCTGGTGTTGTTAGCAGAAAATGATACAGGCTATCATAACCTGATGAAGATTGTTTCAAGAGGTTTTACGGAAGGCTATTATTATAAGCCGCGTGTAGATAAAGAACTTCTTGAAAAATATCATGAGGGCATAATTGCACTAAGTGCATGTCTGGCAGGTGAGGTGGCAAGAAATGTCACAAGAGGTCTTTATGAGGACGCAAAAAAAGCAGCGCTTTCCTATGAGAAAATTTTTGGAAAGGGAAATTTCTTTTTAGAACTGCAGGATCATGGAATCAGTGCACAGGCAACTGTTAATCAGGCACTTCTTCGTATGAGTGAGGAGACAGGGATTGAGCTTGTAGCAACAAATGATATTCATTATATAAATGCAGAAGACGCAGAGCCTCATGATGTACTTTTATGTATACAGACCGGAAAAAAGGTAAACGATGAGAACCGCATGCGCTACACGGGAGGCCAATATTATTTAAAATCTGAGCAGGAAATGCGTGATCTGTTTCGTTATGCACAGCAGGCGATTGACAATACAGCAAAAATTGCAGACAGATGTAATGTTGAGATTGAGTTTGGAAAGACAAAGCTTCCAAAGTTTTCTGTGCCGGATGGCTACACATCAGAACAGTATCTTGAGAAGCTTTGCCGTGAAGGATTGGTGCGCCGTTATGGTGAGGAGGCATCACAGGTAGAAAAACGTCTTGACTATGAGCTTGGTGTTATAAAAAAGATGGGCTATGTTGACTACTTTTTGATTGTGTGGGATTTTATTCATTTCGCAAAATCAAAAGATATAATGGTTGGTCCGGGACGAGGTTCAGCAGCAGGAAGTGTAGTTGCCTACAGTCTGGAGATAACAGATATTGAGCCGCTTCGCTATCAGCTTCTGTTTGAGCGTTTTTTAAATCCAGAGCGTGTATCTATGCCAGATATTGATGTAGACTTTTGCTTCGAGCGCCGTCAGGAAGTAATTGACTACGTTGTAGAAAAGTATGGCAAAGATCAGGTCGTTCAGATTGTTACATTTGGTACGCTTGCTGCAAAAAACTGTATCCGCGATGTTGGACGTGCACTTGATTTGCCATACTCGCTTTGCGATATGATTGCTAAGCTTATTCCAGCTGAATTAAATATGACAATTGACCGTGCATTAAATGTCAACCCAGAGCTTCGGTCTCATTATGACAGCGATCCGCAGGTTAAAAAACTTATTGATCTCTCAAAGAGGCTTGAAGGTCTTCCACGTCATACATCAATGCATGCGGCTGGAGTTGTCATAAGCCAGCGTGCCGTAGACGAATATGTGCCGCTCTCAAGAGGAAGCGATGGTGCAGTTGTCACACAGTACACTATGACAGCCTTAGAAGAGCTAGGTCTTTTAAAAATGGATTTTCTGGGACTTAGGACGCTTACAGTTATACAAAATGCAGTAAATAATGTGAAGCGAAGTCAGGGCATTGCATTAGATATCAGTAACATTGATATGAATGATTCACAGGTACTTGCCTCAATTGGAACAGGTCATTGTGAAGGTATTTTCCAGCTTGAGAGTGCAGGAATGAAAAACTTCATGAAGGAGTTAAAGCCAGACAGTCTTGAGGATATTATCGCTGGAATTTCTCTATATCGCCCAGGTCCTATGGATTTTATTCCGAGATATTTAGAGGGAAAAAATAATCCGGAAAAAATCACATACGAATGCCCACAGTTAAAGCCGATTCTTGAACCTACGTATGGATGTATAGTGTATCAGGAGCAGGTTATGCAGATTGTTCGTGATCTTGCAGGCTATACGCTTGGACGAAGCGATCTTGTGCGCCGTGCAATGGCTAAAAAGAAGGCAGCTGTGATGGAGAAAGAGCGTCAGAATTTTGTGTACGGCAATGAAGAAGAAGGTGTTCCGGGATGTATTTCACGCGGAATTGATGAGAAAACGGCAAATCATATATATGATGAGATGATTGATTTTGCAAGATATGCGTTTAATAAGTCACATGCTGCAGCATATGCGGTTGTAGCATATCAGACGGCTTATTTAAAATATTATTATCCTGTTGAATATATGGCTGCACTTATGACGTCTGTAATTGAAAATTCTGGAAAAGTTTCTGATTATATTCAGGTTTGCCGTAAGATGGGAATTTCAATCGTTCCGCCTGATATAAATGCCGGTGAGTGGGATTTTTCTGTGCGCGATGGAAAAATCTGTTATGCATTATCTGCCATAAAAAGCATTGGAAGAAATGTTATTTTAGCGATGGTGCGTGAGAGAAAAGAAAATGGAGCATACACAGATCTTCAAAATTTCTTAGAGCGCATGTATGGCGGTGAGTTAAATAAACGAGCCGTTGAAAATCTGATAAAGTCAGGTGCGATGGACTGTATTGAAGGCAACAGAAGACAAAAAATGGAAGTTTATTCCTCTATTATGGATGAATTAGCCAGAGAACAGAAACACTCTATGACAGGACAATACAGCCTGATGGATTTTTTAGAGGGACCGCAGAAGGATGACTTTAAGATTTCATTCCCCAAGGTGCCAGAATATGAGCCAGGTGCACTTCTCGCAATGGAAAAAGAGGTGCTTGGAATTTATATCAGTGGTCATCCGCTAGAGGCTGACAGAAGTCTCATCGAGAAAAATATCACAGCAGTCAGCAGTGATTTTATTCAGGATGAGGAGACTGGAATGGCAAGGGTGCGAGATCAGGCCATTGTTACGGTGGCAGGAATGATTGCAGCAAAAACAGTTAAGACAACAAAGACAAACCAAATGATGGCATTTCTGACGCTTGAGGATTTACGAGGAACTCTTGAGGTGATTGTTTTTCCAAAAGATTACGAAAAATATCGCGCAATTCTCAGTCCAGATCAGAAAATTTTTGTTAAGGGTCGCGTGTCACTTGGAGATGAGGTGCAGGGAAAACTGATCTGTGAAAAGATAGTGGCATTTTCTGAGATTCCGGGTGAGCTGTGGATTCAGTTTCAAGATCTTGAAAGCTACCAAATGAATGAAAAGAAGCTTCTGTCTATGTTGGCACCGTGGGATGGAAAAGACACAGTAGTGGTTTATCTTTCCAACACAAGACAGTACCAAAAGCTGCCGCCAAGCCGATGTGTCGGCATTTGTCCACAGCTTATTGACCAGCTTGACCAAGTATTTGGAAAAGAAAATATAAAAACATTGAAAAAAATCAAGGAAAAGCTCTAAATTGTATTGAAAAACTTTGCAAAATCAATTAGAATAAGTATTGGTAAATTTTTAACACACTTTACCAGACAGCAAGAAAAACACAAAATGCAAAGCAAAAAGATAAGAAACATGTCAAGACAGCAAGGAGGAAACGTCATGGCAAATAAAGTAAAGACAATTGGTGTATTAACAAGTGGAGGAGATGCTCCAGGCATGAACGCCGCAATCCGCGCCGTTGTTCGTACCGGTATTGCGAAGGGTCTGAACGTAAAGGGTATTATGAGAGGTTACGCCGGACTGCTGAAAGAGGAGATCGTTGATATGGATTCTCGCAGCGTATCTGATATCATCCAGAGAGGTGGTACTATCCTTTACACAGCAAGATGTGCAGAGTTCCGTACAGAGGAGGGTCAGAAGCTTGGTGCAGAGATCTGCAGAAAGCACGGAATTGATGGTATCGTTGTAATTGGCGGTGACGGTTCATTTAATGGAGCATGTAAGCTGGCAAATCTGGGAATCAATACAATTGGTCTGCCGGGAACTATTGATCAGGATATTGCTTGTACAGATTATACCATCGGCTTTGATACTGCAATCAATACCGCAATGGAAGCAATTGATAAGGTAAGAGATACTTCTACATCTCATGAGCGCTGCAGTATCATTGAGGTTATGGGAAGAAGCGCAGGCTACATCGCTTTATGGTGTGGTGTTGCAAATGGTGCAGAGAATATTCTTCTTCCAGAGTATTATGATGGCGATGAGCAGGCACTGATCAATCAGATCATTGAGAATCGTAAGAAGGGCAAGAAGCATCATCTGATTATTAACGCAGAGGGTGTTGGTCATTCCGCAAGCATGGCAAAGAGAATCGAGGCTGCAACTGGTATTGAGACCAGAGCAACCATTCTTGGACATATGCAGCGTGGTGGAAGCCCGACATGTAAAGACCGTGTATATGCATCTATGATGGGTGCTCTGGCTGTAGACCTTCTTATTGCAGGCAAGACATGCCGCGTTGTCGGATATCGTCACGGTGAATTCGTAGACTTCGATATCAATGAAGCACTTGCTATGCAGAAGGGTATCTCTGACTATCAGTGGGAAGTATGCCAGTCACTTTCTCATAACTATGATAAAAACAACAAATAACAAATGAATAAAAAGATGCAGTTATATAACAGACTGCATAAATTAAATACTGCTCAGATAAT
>OGCZ01000890.1_pt1 | contig 10741 bp, 10 predicted proteins | sample 1570211 | NCBI WGS metagenome assembly OGCZ01 (sample SAMEA2582158, study PRJEB24529) | metagenome | biome: Human gut stool | place: China | collected 2011 | reverse complement strand
CGTATATGGAGGCACTGAATAAGTTTGGTCTTCCATGGAAGGTAGTTGAAAATCCGGTATCCGTGGATTGTTACAAGACAGCAGACCCTTCTGTTCATATGGATTGAGCCGGAGGGAAGGATGAAGATTAATGAACTGAAAACTCCCTGCTACGTGATAGATGAGGGAAAACTGACAGAAAACCTGAAGATTTTGCATCATGTAATGCAGAGAACGGGCGCAAAGATCCTTCTTGCACAGAAAGCATTCAGCGCATTTTGTGAATATCCCCTGATTGGAAAATATTTAAGCGGGACGACGGCAAGCGGGCTGTATGAAGCACGGCTGGCACAGGAAGAGATGGGAAAAGAAAACCATGTCTTCTGTCCGGCATATCTGCCGGAAGAAATGGACGAACTGGTAAAAATATGTGACCATATTGTTTTTAATTCCGTTTCCCAGTTTCTGGTTCATAAGGAAAAAATCAAAAAAGCAGCTGCAGGGATAAGTACAGGACTTAGAATTAACCCGGAGTGTTCTACACAGGAAGGGCATGAGATTTATGATCCGTGCGGTACGGGTTCAAGGCTTGGTGTAACGAGGGCAGAGCTTGACAAAGCCATACAAAACGGTTTTGACCTGTCGCAGATAGACGGGTTTCACTTCCATACGCTCTGTGAACAGAATTCGGATGCCCTGGAAACGACACTTGATGCCGTGGAAAAAAAGTTCGGAGATCTGCTGTACGGACGGAAATGGCTTAATATGGGTGGCGGACATCATATCACAAAAGCCGGTTACGACATGGAAAAACTGGAGGACTGCATCCGGCGCATGCAGGAAACATATGACCTTGAAATTTATCTTGAGCCGGGGGAGGCAGTAGCCCTGAATGCAGGCTATCTTGAGACAACCGTACTCGATATTGTCGAAAACAATGGGATAAAGATACTGGTTCTGGACACTTCGGCGGCATGCCATATGCCGGATGTACTGGAAATGCCCTACCAGCCGCCTTTGTACGGGGCCGGCAAGGCAGGGGAAAAAGCGGAAACCTGGCGGCTGGGCAGTGCAACCTGCCTGTCCGGAGATGTGGTGGGGGACTATAGCTTTGACGGGCCTTTGCAGGTAGGCGACCTGCTGCTTTTTGGGGATATGGCCATCTACACCACCTGCAAGAACAATACCTTTAACGGCATGCCCCTGCCGGATATCAACGTGCTCCGGGAAAACGGGAGCGTGGAGAATCTGAAGCATTTTGGCTACGCCGATTTTAAGATGAGATTGTAATATTTATTGTGAGAAGCACCGTGCTGCGGCAGGTGCTTCTTTTTTTGCCCCAATCCAGGCAGTCTGCGGGTCTTGAATTTTTCCGGACGCAATTTGTTCAGATTTTACAATTCTTTACAATTCCTTGTCTTTAGTTTTTACATTGTCCTGATATCTTATAGGCATACCGAAATTGTTTATAAGAGTGAAAACTAGATATTCAAGGGAGCGATGAAAAGATGAATTTGAAAAGCAAATGGAAAAAATTGGCAGTAACCGCAATGGCATTGGGTATTGTGATTGGTGCAATGGGCTGCGGCTCCAGCAACAATGCTGCTACCGACAGCAAACCGGCTGCCGTAAAGGGGAACATTACGGGTTCTGGTTCTTCCGCCCTGCTGCCTCTGGTAAAAGATGCTGCAGAAGCCTTCAAGAAAAAGAATCCGGACGTAAGCATCAGCTTGAACGCAGGTGGTTCCGGTATGGGCCTGAAACAGGTTTCTGAAGGTTCCGTAGATATGGGGAACTCCGATGTGCCGGCTAACACCAAACTGACCAAGGAACAAGCTGACAAACTGGAAGACCATAAGATCTGCGTCATGACGGTAGCTACCATCGTGAACAAGGACATTGCTGCTACGGTAAAGAGCTTGACCAATCAGCAGCTGGCCGACATCTTCACGGCTAAAGTAACCAACTGGAAAGAAGTAGGCGGCCCGGATGAACCCATTACCCTGGTAACCCGTCCTAAGACCAGCGGTACCCGCGCTCTGTTTGCCAAATACGCTATCAACGGTGCTGAAGAAGCTTCCAACAAATCCCTGGAAACCGATAACTCCGGTCTGCTGCTGCAAAGCGTAGCCCAGAACAAAGGCGCCATCGGCTATGTAGCCCTGCCTTACCTGACCAAGAATGATACGGTTGGCACCATCGCCATCAACAACGTAGCTCCTACCCTGGAAAACACCTACAGCGGCAAGTACAATGTATGGGGTTATGAACACGTTTACACCAACAAGAGCCCGAAAGCAGCAGTGAAAGCTTTCATCGACTACATGCTGTCTGCTGACTACGGCAAGAGAATCGAGGAACTGGGTTATGGAGTCAGCAGCAAGATGCAAGTTAAAGACACAGCTCATGAATAATGAAAAAGCAGTACAAAGCAACAACTTAATACAGGTGCACCGTCAGGAAAAGATCTCCCAGGCCTTCATTGTGGCCTGTGGGATCGGGGCGGCTCTCCTGCCTTTCCTGATGGCCGCTTTCCTTCTTGTGAAGGGAAGCGGTACCTTTTGGGAATTTCACCATAGCGTGTTTGAATTCCTGTTTTCTCCTGTTTGGAGTCCCAGCGACAGCATGGAAGGGGGCGGACAGGTAGGGGCGGCCATGTTTATTGCCGGCTCCCTGGTGACCTGCCTCCTGTCCCTGGTGTTTGCCCTGCCGGTGAGCCTGACGGCGGCCATCTATATGTCGGAAATGGCAACGCCTGCCCAACAGCGCTTCCTGCGCCCCATTGTGGAACTGTTTACCGGTATTCCTTCCGTTATCTACGGCTGGATCGGCCTTACCGTACTAGTACCCTTCCTGCGGCAGATTTTCCCCATGCCCTTTGGCTTTTCCGTACTGGCGGCTTCTCTGGTACTGGCCGTCATGATTTTCCCGGTAATCACCACCATGGCCGCAGATGCCATGCTGGCAGTGCCTAAAACCTGGCGGGACGCTTCCTATGGCTTGGGGGCTACCCGGTGGGAAACCATTCGGCAGGTAATTCTGCCGGCGGCCCACAGAGGCATTTTTACCGGTATTGTACTGGGTATGGCCCGGGCTTTGGGTGAAGCTCTGGCAGTGGCCATGGTAATCGGCCAGATGAAGCGTTTCCCCACCTCCCTGTTTATGCCGGCCAGCACTATGACCACGGTGATTGCCAACGACATGGGCGGGGCCATGGAGGGCGGCGAATACAGTGCAGCCCTGTGGGCGCTGGCACTGCTCTTGTTCCTGCTGTCCTTCCTGTTAATCTTTATGATCCATAATATGCGGCTGGGTTCCAGCCCGGCAAAGGAGGCCTAAGCATGAACGGTTTAGCACGCAAGAAAATGATGAACCGGATTATGAGCGGCATCTTTACGGCCGGTGCGGTGGGAGCCTCCCTGCTGCTGTTTGCCTTTATCCTGTTTGTGGTAGGCCAGGGCGTTTCCTTTGTAAACCTGCGGATTCTCCACAGCATTCAGGATATGTTCTTCAACACCCTGTACCTGGTATTCCTGGCCCTGGTTTTCAGTGCCCTCTGGGGGATTCCCGCCGGGGTTTACCTGTCAGAATACGCCCAGGAAGGCCGTTTGACCAACTGGGTAAGAATGGCGGTGGAAACCCTGTCTTCCCTGCCTTCCATTGTGGTCGGTTTGTTCGGCTACCTGGTTTTTATTGTGATGACCGGTTCCCAGTGGAACCTGATGGCGGGCGCCCTGTCCGTATCCATCTTGACCCTGCCCCTGATGACTTCCGTAACAGAGAACGCTTTGCGGGATCTGCCACCGGAATATACTCTGGGCAGCTTGGGTTTAGGGGCTTCCAAATGGCAGACCATTTGGAACGTGCTGCTGCCAGCCTGTCTGCCCCGGATTATGACCGGGCTGATTCTGGCTGCTGGCCGTGGCTTCGGGGAAGCAGCCGCCCTGATGTTTACCGCAGGGATGTCTACGGATATTGATTGGAGCAACTGGGACCTGGCTTCCAGTACCTGCCCCTTGAACCCCTTCCGTCCTGGGGAAACCCTGGCCCTCCATGTGTGGGTTATGAGAACGGAAGCTTTAAGCCCGGATGCGGCTCAGATTGCCGGGGTAACTTCCGCCATTCTGATGACTGCAGTTGTTGTATTTAATGTTCTGGCCCGGTATGTCAGCTGGCGCCTGGAAAAGAAGATGGAGGGTGTCACCAATGACTGATAACCAGAAGCCAGCAGCTTCTGCTGCTGACCTGATTTTTGATATCCAGCACCTGGATTTGTACTACGGCGCTCACCAGGCTCTGAAAGATATCAATATGCAAGTAAAGAAAAATGAGATTACGGCCCTGATTGGGCCTTCCGGCTGCGGCAAATCCACCCTGCTGAAAACCCTGAATCGGATGAACGACTGGGTTTCCGGCTGCCGGGTGGAAGGTACCATCTTGTTTGAAGGCAAGGATATCTTTAAGGAAGTGGATCCCCTGGCCCTGCGTTACCGGGTGGGTATGGTATTCCAGCAGCCTTCCCCGTTCCCCAAAAGCATTTTTGACAACGTGGCCTACGGGCCTCGGGTGCAGGGTATCAACAACAAAGCCCAGCTGGCGGAGATTGTGGAACGCAGCCTGCGGCAGGCTGCCATTTGGGATGAACTGAAGGACCGCCTGGACAAAAGTGCCCTGGGTCTGTCCGGCGGGCAGCAGCAGAGATTGTGCATTGCCCGTACTTTGGCAGCCCAGCCGTCCGTAATCTTAATGGACGAACCAACTTCTGCCCTGGATCCTATTTCCACCCAGAAAATCGAAGATTTGGCCTTGGAGTTGAAAAAAGACTATACGATCGTTATTGTGACGCATAATATGCAGCAAGCCAGTCGTATTTCTGACAAAACCGGTTTCTTCTTCTTGGGAGAACTGGTGGAATTCAACGACACGGAAACGCTATTTACGAATCCCAGCGAACCCAGAACAGAGTCCTATATTACGGGCCGGTTCGGCTGAGAAAGGGGTCATGATGAGAGACGCATACGTACGGTCTTTAAACGAAATTATGGAAAGTGTCCGGGTGCTGATCGATGCTTTGGAAGAAGCTTTGAACAATACCCGCCGTGCCCTGTTTACCCAGGATATTGACCTGGCCCGGCAGGTACGGGATGGGGACGGAAAATTTGATGATATGATCCGCACCATTATGCGGCATGATTTGACCATCCAGGTGCTGCAATCCCCGGTGGCCAATGATTGGCGGAATTTGGTGGGTACTTTCCGGGTACTCAGCGAATTGGAGCGGATTGCGGACCACTGCTCCGATATTGCTACCTATACGGTGCGCATTTTGGAACGGAATCCCAAGGTAAAGCCACCCGAAGGCTTTGCCGAAATGTACGCCGACATGCAGTCCCTGCTGGAGGAAAGTTTCCGCTGCTATCTCCAGGGAGACGATGAAAAAGCCCAGTATATTGGGGACCAGGATGATGTGGTGGATGCGGACTTTGAACGTCTGTTGCCTGTGATGATGGACCTGATCCGGGAAAATCCCGATCTGGTGGCCTCCTATGTGGACTACGTGCTGATCCTCAAGTACATGGAACGGACTGCGGACCATGGCACCAATATTGGCAACTGGGTCGTATACCAGAAACGGAACCTGTTAAAAGGGGACCGTCCGGATAAGGATTAAGGAATCAATAAGAAACCGAGTGGGCATGGGCTCACCCGGTTTTTTGTTATGTGGCAAAAGATATGGAAAGCCTGTGAATACGATAAATTTGGTCAAATTTGACACAAATTATACATACTCTTGATTTTAATATGACAAAGTTTTTGTATGCTATTCCCGTAGAAAAAATCAAACAGAACGCTTACGCCCTTCCCTGGAAGGGCGCTCAAGTTCAGGAGGTATGGTTTATGAAGAACAAATGGCTGCAGCGGGCGATTCTCACCGTGATTGCAGGGGGCTCTCTCATGGGCTTCCAAATGCCGGCAGATGCGGCGCAGATCCGGATTCTGCCTGTGGACACTGCCAAGTTTTGGGCAGGTGCCAAATTTGATTTTGATGTGGAAGTATCCCAAGCGGATCAGCTGAAGAATGTGGCAGTTACGGTCAATGGCCAGCCTGCAGACAAGTTCTTTGGCAAGTCCCTGGAAAAGAAGGACCTGGGCAACGGTGTCACCTCTTACCGGGCCAATCAGGTTTCTTTCCCCAAAACTGGTACCTATGCCATTAAGGTAACGGCACAGGACAGCCTGGGCAACAGTGTTTCCTCCGCCGGTTATACCGTGGTGAACGAAAAGGCTCCCAAACGGGCCAAAAACGTTATCCTGTTCGTGGGTGATGGTATGTCCCTGCAAGCGCGGGAAATCGCCAGAATCCTGTCCAAGGGCATGACCAACGGCAAGTACAATGACCTGCTGGCCATGGAAAAACTGGACCACAATGCCATTATTACCACCAGCGGCTATGACTCCCTGGTAACCGACAGCGCCAACTCCGCTTCCGCTTATGCCACCGGCCATAAATCCGTAGTCAACGCTATGGGCGTTTACGAAGATTCCACCAAGGATCCCTTTGATGATCCCAAGGTGGAAAATATCTCCGAAATCGTGAAACGGACCCGTGGAATGTCCGTGGGCATCATCACCCAGGCAGAATCCACCGATGCTACGCCGGCTGCCATGATTGGCCATACCCGCCGGCGTGCCAACCAGGACTTCCTGGCCAAGAGCTACCTGGACGCCTACCATCGTCCTGACGTCATCATGGGCGGCGGTTCTTCCCGTTACCTGCCCCAGTCCACCCCCGGCTCCAAACGGAAGGACCAGGACAACATTATTCAAGACTTTAAAGATTTGGGCTACACCTTTGCCGGTACTGCCACGGAGATGAAAAATGCTCCCAGCGACAAGCCCCTGCTGGGCCTGTACCATACCAGCACCATGAATGTGTACCTGGACCGGGAAATGTTGAAGGATCCTTCTGTACTGAAGGGCTTCACGGACCAGCCCAATCTGATGGATATGACCAAAAAGTCCCTGGACATCTTGTCCAAGAACCCCAACGGTTTCTTTGCCATGATTGAAGGGGCTTCCATCGATAAGCAGCTCCACGTCATGGATTGGCAGAGAGCCGCCTACGATACCATTGAATTCGATAAAGCCATCGAATATGCGGAAAAATGGAACAAGGAACACGGCAACGATACCCTGATTATCGTGCTGGCTGACCATGCCCATGGGGTTTCCATCAGCGGTACCTACCATGAACACGATGGCAAGAAGGGCACGGAAGCCGTTCGGGTATACCAGAACTCCGTATTCCCCACCTTCGAAGACAAGGATAAGGATGGGTTCCCGGATAATCCGGATCCGGATGTTACCTTGGCTGTGCAGTACGCCAACCATCCTGAATACTACTCCAACTACCACTTTATGAAGAAACCCACCCCGCCGGCCCTGTCCGTAACGGAAACCAAACAGGAACAAAGCACCATCGGCGACAAAGTGGAATTCCATCAAGTGACCACCAGCAGCTCCAAGGCCAACCCGGCCCGTATTCATCAGGGAGACCCTGTACAGCTGATGCCGGCCAATACGCCTAAGGACGATCCCCAGGAATGCCATAGTGCAGATGACATCCTGCTGAACGCCGGCGGCCCCGGTTCCGAATACTTCAAGGGTACCATGGATAATACCGAAGTATTCTTTGGCATGCTGCGCGCCCTGGGCATTGATGCCAACCAAACTAAAGTGGATTACAGCAAGGTGAAGAAATAAGATGAAGTGGCTGAGAAAAGGCCTGCTCTGCCTGTGTCTGGTATTCGCTTTTGCGGTGCCGGCACTGGCAGCAGACTTAGCTTTCGATGAATTGTACAGCGGCTATTCTTCGGAGGGCTTGGCTTTTTCAGAGAAAACCCGGTCCCTGGAGGGATCTACTGTGACCATGACAGGGTACATGGCACCGCCGCTGACCCCGACCATCCGTTTCTTTGTCCTGACCGCTGTTCCCATGTCGGTCTGTCCGTTCTGCTCCAGTGATGCAGATTGGCCCAACGACATTGTGGTGGTGAAATTGTCTTCACCGGTAACGGCACTTCCTTACGATGCCCCCATTACCGTAACGGGGACCTTGGAACTGGGCAGTGCAGTCGATGAAGAAACAGGGTTTGTGAGCCAGCTGAGAATCGATGCAGATTCAGTAAGCGAGGACTAAAAAACGGAGCTGCTGCAGCTTTTGCAGCAGCTCCGCTTTTTGTCCGGGTAAAAAGGAGAACAAATGATTGAAATCCAGAACCTAATTTGTGATTACAAGGACGGTGATGGGCAGGTGGTCCGGGGAGTGACCTTGCCCTCCTTCCAGCTGAGAACGGGGGAAGCCTGTGCGGTAACTGGTCCTTCGGGCAGCGGCAAATCTACGCTGTTTCATTGTTTGGCCGGTATTCTGACGCCAACCCAAGGGGAAATTACCATCGATGGGGTAAAACTGGGGCAGCTATCGGATCAGGAACGGGCCAAATGGCGGGCCCAAAATTTGGGGTATGTATTTCAGGAAGCAAAGCTCCTGCCTTTTCTCACCATTGAAGAAAACATCAAATTATCTGCTTCTCTGGCAGGAAGAAACGTGGACAGTCAGGAAGTGGAAAAACGTCTTTCCCAGGTAGGGCTTTCCGGGTATGGGAGCCGCAGACCGGAACAACTGAGCGGCGGGGAACGGCAGCGGGCTGCTTTTGTTCGGGCCATGATCCGCCGGCCCAAACTGCTTCTGGCCGATGAACCAACAGCCAGTCTGGATGCCGCCAACAGTCAGCGGCTGCTGGAACTGCTTTTGGTATACCAAAACGAGTCTGGCTGTATGCTGCTTTGTGCCAGCCATGACCAGACGGTGCAAAACCGGTTTCATAAGAAACTGGAGCTGCATAAGGAGGCGGTACGATGACCTGGAAATTGGCTTTTCTGTCTTTGTGGCGGCGGCCCCTGCGCTATGGGCTGCTGATTCTTTTAACCGCCGTAGCCTGTGCCCTTCCGGTTTTTGTCATCCAGCTGGCAGGGGGCCTATATGAAGGCCTGAACCGGGCTACAGCACCTTTTCCCATTTTGGTGGGGGCCAAAGGCTCCCCCTATCAGCTGGTATTCAATACGGTGTTTTTGAAGGACCGGCCCATCGGCAATATTCCCTACAGTGAAGTGGACCGGCTCCGGGAAAGCGGCAAGGCAGCCCAGGTGCTGCCCCTGGCTTTCGGGGACAGCTACCGGGGATTTCGGATTTGCGGGGTAGAGCAGGAGATGTTCTCCTACGCAGATCCAGGGTCCCGGACGCCTTGGCTGCAGCCCCAGGAAGGCCGGGTTTTTGCCGGCCCGGGCGAAGCCGTGCTGGGGGCGGAGACCGCCCGGCTTACGGGCCTGAAAATCGGGGATAGCTTCAACTCGGTACATGGCTTTGCCCTGAAGGGCCACGAGCATCACCATCCCTTTAAGGTGGTGGGCATCCTGAAAAAGGTGGGAGGGCCCTACGACAGTGTAATCCTGATTCCTCTTGGGGATGTGTGGGAAGAACATGAGCACCAGCACAACGGGGAAACGGCGGAAAGTGAACACGAAGAGCATGAAGAGCATGAAGAGCATGAAGTTCAAGCCGGGCACCAGAGCGAAGCCAAGGGGGATGTAACGGCCATTTTGGTGCGTCCGGTGGGCTACGGGCAGGCCCTTCAGCTGCTGAGCCAGTACCAGAACAGACGGCAGAGTCCTTCTCAAATGATTTTCCCAGCCCAGAACCTGGTAGCCCTGTACGCCATGGTGGGGCAGAGCCGCCACTTCTGGGTGGTCCTGTCCGGAGGTATGCTTTTGGCAGCGGTCCTGGTGACCCTTTTGGCCCTGTATTGGGACGGCACCTCCCGGATGGAGGAATGGGCCGTCTTCCAGGCCCTGGGTGCTCCCCTTACCCAGGTAATGAAGCTCCTTTTGGCGGAGCAGTTCCTGCTGCTTTGCGCAGGGGCCGGGGCCGGCTGGCTGCTGGGCTGGGGCGGAAGCCTTTTGGCCGGCTGGGCGGTGGATACCCAATCCGCCATCCAGATGACCCAGCTGCCGCTATGGCAGGGCGTTTTGGCGCCGGTGCTGCTGATTGCCGTCGGTACCCTGGGCGGGGTGATTCCCCTGTGGCTTTTGCGGAAACGGGATATTACCCCGTATTTGTAGGTGACTGAACAGTCGGACCATGTTATAATCATACACACCTTAGAGAAAGCAGGCGGAAAAATGACACTGCAGCAATTACGCTACATTGTGGCCATTGCGGAGGCAGGAACCTTCAGCGGGGCCGCCAAAAAACTATATATTACCCAGCCCAGTCTGACGAAGACCGTCCGGGAGCTGGAGCGGGAAATGAATATCCAGATTTTTGAACGGACCAACAAGGGGGTCCATTTGTCCCGGGAAGGGGAAATCTTCCTGGGGTATGCCCGGCAGGTGCTGGAGCAGGCCTCCCTTTTGGAATCCCGGTACAAGAAGCAGGTGGGGGGCAAGCAGGAATTTACCGTGTCCACCCAGCACTATTCTTTTGCCGTCAATGCGTTTGTGGACCTGATCAAGGAGTACGGGGGAGATACCTACGATTTTAGTCTCCAGGAAACCCAGACCTATACCATTATCGATGATGTGGCCCACCTGCGCAGCGAAATCGGGATTCTCTACTACAACGATTTCAACAAGGCTGTGCTGCAAAAAATTTGGCTCATCACGGAAAATTGGGGGATACGAAATCTAAGACAGAATTTAAAAA
>OGCZ01000888.1_pt1 | contig 10769 bp, 7 predicted proteins | sample 1570211 | NCBI WGS metagenome assembly OGCZ01 (sample SAMEA2582158, study PRJEB24529) | metagenome | biome: Human gut stool | place: China | collected 2011 | reverse complement strand
TCGTCCACCAGGTCGCATGCGATCTGCAGAGCAGCCTGCGCGGTGCGCTTGCCGTTGCGGGTCTGCAGCATGTACAGGTGGCCGTCCTCGATGGTGAACTCCATATCCTGCATATCGCGGAAGTAGTTCTCCAGACGGGTCGCGATCTCAACGAACTGATCGTACACCTCAGGCATCTGATCCTTCAGGTGGCTGATGGGAGAAGGAGTGCGCACGCCTGCGACGACGTCCTCGCCCTGTGCATTGATCAGGTACTCGCCCATCAGCTTCTTCTCGCCGGTGGCGGGGTCACGGGTGAATGCGACGCCGGTGCCGGAACGGTCGCCGGAGTTGCCGAATGCCATCTGCTGCACGTTGACCGCAGTGCCCCACTCGTAGGGGATCTCGTTCATCTTGCGGTACACGTTTGCACGGGGGTTGTCCCAGCTGCGGAAGACAGCCTTGACAGCCTCGATCAGCTGATCGCGGGGATCCTGGGGGAACGGCTTGCCCTCGTTCTCCTCATAGATCTTCTTGAAGGTGCCGACCAGTTCCTTCAGGTCGTCAGCAGTCAGGTCCACGTCGTTCTTGACGCCCTTGGCTTCCTTCATCTTATCGATCTCGACTTCGAACAGGCTCTTCGGGACCATCATGACGACGTCTGCGAACATCTGCACGAAGCGGCGGTAGCAGTCGTATGCAAAGCGGGCGTTGTTGGTCTTCTTGGCCAAGCCCTCAACAGCCTCGTCGTTCAGGCCCAGGTTCAGGATGGTGTCCATCATGCCGGGCATGGACTGACGTGCGCCGGAGCGGACGGAGACCAGCAGGGGGTTGGTGTTGTCGCCAAAGGTCTTGCCGGTGATCTTCTCCAGGCCCTTGACGTGCTCGAAGATGTCAGCGGTGATCTCGTCGTTGATCTGGCGGCCGTCGGCGTAGTACTGGGTGCAGGCCTCGGTGGTGATGGTGAAGCCCTGCGGCACCGGCATACCGGCTGCGGTCATTTCAGCCAGGCCGGCGCCCTTGCCGCCCAGCGTGTTCTTCATGGTGACTTTGTCGCCACCGAAGGCGTCGTTGCCCTCGCTGAAGTAGTACAGATACTTTTTGCTCATGCGTTGTTTACCTCCCAATCGTGGCCCCCGGTCCAGATGTCCCGGCGGTCTCATCGTTTGCTCACAATTACTGATACGATGAACATTGTCATGTGAATGCTCAATTATTATACCAGAAAATCACTTCCTTGCCACCATGCAAAACACCGAATTTGTTTGATAATTTTTGTGCAATCCCTTGCATTTTACTGAGTTTTTGAGTAATATAGAATGGGAAAGATTTCGAGAGGTTTTTGTTTTCTGGAGCCATTTTTCCGCCTGTTGGATACATCTTTCTATCCAATGAGCTTTGTTGCGGACAGCCCGCCGGGGATCTGCCGCAATTTCTCCTCTCCCCCAATCAATTTCGATCCAGTTCCAAGGAGGGATCATTCATGGAATCCATCTCTAATCCTGCACGTGCGGCTGCCCGCGCCAAGCTGGCCGCCGCTGAGGCAAAGCGGGAGGATATCCTGCTGTACCACATCGCCAACGGCGTGAACATCGAGAGCCGCACCGTAGAGATCGACGAGGGCGTCGTCATCGCGCCCGGTGCCACCATCCTTTCCGGCACCATCCTGCGCGGCAAGACCGTCATCGGCGCAGGCTGTGTCATCGGCCCGAACAGTCTTATCGAGGACAGCACCGTGGACGAGGGCACCACCGTCAACGCCAGCCAGGTCTACGGCTCCCATCTGGGCCCCCACAACAACATCGGCCCCTTCACCCATGTGCGGGTGAACACCGTCACCGACTACGGCGTCCATCTGGGCGCTTACGTGGAGACCAAGAACTCCAACTTCGCCCGCGGCAACACGGTCAGCCACCTGACCTACATCGGCGACAGCGATGTGGGCAAGTACTGCAACTTCGGCTGCGGCACCGTCACCTGCAACTACGATGGCAAGGATAAGTTCCGCACCCAGATCGGCGATTACTGCTTCATCGGCTGCAACACCAACCTTGTGGCTCCGGTCAAGGTGGGCGATGGAGCCTACACCGCCGCCGGCAGCACCATCACCAAGGATGTGCCCGCGGACGCGCTGGCCGTGGCCAGGGCCAAGCAGGAGAACAAGGAGGGGTGGGCCAAACGGCGGCGGAAGCTGTACGGGCAGGAGCACTGATGCTCCTTCGGCTGATCGATCCTACTGACAGAAACCAAGAACATTCAGAACATAGAAAGAGGGCGTTCAAACAATGATTTCTCACGGCAAGGACATCAAGGTGTTTTCCGGCAACGCGAATCCGAAGCTGGCGGAGGAGATCTGCAAGTTGATGGGAACCAAACTGGGCGAGGCGGAGGTCGGTACCTTCTCCGACGGGGAGATCTTCGTCTCCCTGTACGAGACGGTCCGCGGCAGCGACGTGTTCGTGGTCCAGTCCACCTGCACCCCGGTGAACAACAATCTCATGGAGCTGCTCATCATGATCGACGCGCTGAAGCGCGCCTCCGCCGGCCGCATCACCGCGGTCATCCCCTACTACGGCTATGCCCGGCAGGACCGCAAGGCCAAGGCCCGTGACCCCATCACCGCCAAGCTGGTGGCCAACATGCTCACCGCCGCGGGCGCGGATCGGGTGCTGACCATGGACCTGCACGCCTCCCAGATCCAGGGCTTCTTCGACATTCCTGTGGACAATCTGGCGGGCAACCCCATCTTTGTGGACTACTACGCCAAGAAGTACGGCTCCGAGTGCGAGAACATGATGGTGGTCTCTCCCGACGTGGGCTCTGTGTCCCGGGCCCGGGCCTTTGCCCAGAAGCTGCACATGAATCTGGCCATCGTGGACAAGCGCCGGCAGAAGGCCAACAGCTGCGAGGTCATGAACGTCATCGGCGACGTGCGGGACAAGGACTGCATCCTCTTCGACGACATGGTGGACACCGGCGGCAGCCTGTGCAACGCCGCCAAGGCCCTGATCGAGGTGGGCGGCGCCAAGAGCGTCCAGGCCTGCGCCTCCCACGGCGTGCTCTCCGGCCCGGCCATTGACCGGATCAACGACAGCGTCATCACCGAGCTGGCCCTGCTGGACACCATCCCCGCCATTGATCCCAAAAAGAGCAGCAAGATCAAATACCTGCAGGTGGCCCCCATGTTTGCAGAGGCCATCGAGCGTATCTACCAGGAGATCTCCATCTCCAAGCTGTTCCGCTGAGAAGCGGCGGAGCTCCGGCATTTCTGCGTATCAATAATGGACTGGTCAAGGCGGGGAAGGGAACTTTCCCGCCTTGGCTGACGTTGCAAAGGAGTTTTTTTCATGCTGTTAGGCGCCAAATCCGCCGCCGTGGACTGGCTGGTGGTGGGCCTGGGAAATCCCGGGGCCAAGTATGAGCACACCCGCCACAACATGGGCTTTCTCACCGTGGACCTGCTGGCGGAGCAGGCGGGGGTGAAGCTGAACAAGGTCAAGTTCAAATCCGCCTATAACATCATCCCCTTCGCCGGGGCCAAGTGCCTGGTGATGAAGCCCCAGACGTATATGAACCTCTCCGGCGAGGCGGTGCGGGAGGCGGTGCAGTTCTACAAGATCCCTGCCGACCACGTGCTGGTGATCTATGACGATGTGTCATTGCCGGTGGGGAAGCTGCGGGTGCGGCCCACCGGCTCCGCCGGGGGGCACAACGGCATCAAGAACATCATTGCCCACCTGGGGACCCAGGACTTCCCCCGGATCAAGATCGGCACCGGCGCGCCGGGCGAAGGGGGCGACATGATCGACTGGGTCATCGGCGTGCCCTCCCAGGCGGAGCGGAAGGTGTTGGTGGAGAGCTTCCGCCGGGCCATCGACGCGGCGGAATGTATCATTGAACATGGCTGTCAGAAGGCCATGAATGACTTCAATTGAATGAGGGCCGTCCAATGGGGCGGCTCGCCGCGCCTCTTTTTGCCGCCGGGCATGGCGCCCGGTAAAGGGGAATACACTAAGGACGGATCCATTTTCCCGGATCGTGCCGGTGGATATGACCTGGGTGGGAGAATCATGTCCATCCGCTTTACAGCCCCTGCCTCCAAACAGGCGCCGGGCGGAGAACGCCCACCGGGCCATGCGCCCGGAAGCGGCCCGGCGCCCAGAGAGTCTTCCCAATTTTTCATGTTGACAAGGACCACATCCTATGGAACAGTTTCTGAGACAATTGCAGACTATCCCCGAGGCGGCGGAGCTGATCCGCCGGGTGGAGGAGGGCGGCTGTCCCGCGGCGGTCAGCGGCCTCCAGCCGGTGCAGCGGGCCTGCGTGGGCGCGGCGGTGGCGGCAGCCTGCGGCCGTCCGGCGGTGTTCCTCTGCGGGGACGAGCGGGAGGTCCAGGTCCTCTCCGCTGATCTGGAGACCCTGACGGGCAAATGCCCCGTGACCCTGCTGGGCCGGGAGTGGCAGTTCCGCCCCGGGGCCGTGGGTTCTCGGGACTGGGAGCGGAGCCGTCTGGCGGCGCTGTACGCCCTGGCCCAGGGGGACGCGCCGGTGGTGGTGGCCACCGCGGACGGCCTCATGGCCCGGACCCTGCCGCCGGAGACCCTGCGGTCCCTGGCCATCACCCTGGAGGTGGGGGGGCAGGCAGAGCTGGGCGCGCTGGCGGAGCAACTGCTCTCCGCCGGGTATACCCGGTGCGAGCAGGTGGAGGGCGTGGGCCAGTTCGCCCTGCGGGGCGGCATTCTGGACGTGTTCTCTCCCCTGATGGACCAGCCGGTGCGGTGCGAGTTTTTTGACGATGAGATCGACTCCATGGGCGCCTTCGACCCCGGCACCCAGCGGCGGACCCGGAACGTGTCCTCCGCTCGGATCCTGCCGGCGGCGGAGGTGCTGCCCCACTGCGCCCCCGGAGGCCTGCCCGGTCTTGCGGACCAGCTGACCGCCCTGGCGGAGAAGCTGGCGAAAAAGCAGAAGACGGAGGCCATCGTCCAGACGTTGCGGGAGGACGCGGAGCGGCTGCGCAGCGGCGCGGCCCCGGGGGCGGCGGACCGGTATCTGGCAGCCATCTATCCGACTGTCACCGCCGGGGTTCACTACCTGCCTCCGGACGCGGTGGTGTTCCTCAGTGAGAGCGGCCGGGTGGACGAGCGGGTGAAGAACACGGTCCTCCAGCAGAAGCAGGACGTGGAGGCGCTGCTGTCCGCCGGGGTGCTGGCGGGGGAGTACGCCCATCTGACCCTCACCGCCGAGGAACTGTACGCCGCGCTGGAGGACTTCCCCGTGATCCTGGAGGACTCTCTGCCCACCTCCCGGCACCCCCTGCGGCCCCGGGGCCTCCTGACCATGAATGCCAAACAGCTCAGCTCCTACGGCGGCAGCCTGGAGACCGCCGTCACGGATCTGGAGCACTACCGCTCCTCCGGCAGCGCGGTGCTGGTGCTCTGCGGTGGGGAGACCCGGGCGAAGAATCTCCACCGGCTGCTGGAGGAGAAGGGCATCCCGGCCACCCTGGATCTAAGCGGCGCCGCCATGCCTGCAGCGGGGGAGGTGCGCCTCTCCCTGGGGGCCCTGTCCGCTGGCAGCGAGTGGCCGGCGCTGAAGCTGGCGGTGCTGACAGAGGGCCAGCTGACGGCCCCGGCCATGCGCAAGCGCCAGCGGGTGAAGAAGGACTCCAACCGGCAGAAGCTCCAGTCTTACACCGACCTGTCCCCCGGAGACCTGGTGGTCCATGAGCACCACGGCGTGGGCCGGTTCGTGGGCATCCAGCGGATGCCGGTGGACGGCGTGGAGAAGGACTACATCAAGATCGACTACGCCGGCGGGGACTGCCTGTACGTCCCCGTGACCCAGCTGGATTTGGTGAGCAAGTACATCGGCGGAGGCGAGGACACCGAGCGCACCAAGCTCAATAAGCTGGGGGGCGCCGAGTGGACCCGGCAGAAAACCAAGGCCAAGAAGGCCGCCAAGGATCTGGCCAGGGGCCTCATCGCGCTGTATGCCGAGCGGCAGAAGCGGCCGGGCTTCGCCTTCTCCCCGGACTCCCCCTGGCAGCGGGAATTTGAGGAGTCCTTTGACTACACCGAAACCGACGACCAGCTGCGGTGCATCGCGGAGATCAAGGCGGACATGGAGAAGCCACGGCCTATGGACCGGCTGCTATGCGGCGACGTGGGCTACGGCAAGACGGAGGTGGCACTCCGGGCCGTGATGAAGTGCATCCTGGACGGGAAGCAGGCCGCCATTCTGGTGCCCACCACGGTCCTGGCCCAGCAGCACTACGCCACCGCCGTCAGCCGGTTCCGGGACTTCCCGGTGAAGGTGGAGGTGCTGTCCCGCTTCACTCCCGCCAGGGAGCAGAAGCGCATCCTGGAGGCCGCAAAAAACGGCGGCGTGGACCTGCTGATCGGCACGCACAAGCTGCTGCAGAAGAACATGGCGTTCAAAGACCTGGGCCTGCTGGTGATCGACGAGGAGCAGCGGTTCGGCGTCACCCACAAGGAGCGGCTGAAGGAGATGAGCCGCCAGGTGGACGTGCTGACCCTCTCCGCCACTCCGATTCCCCGGACGCTGAACATGGCACTTTCGGGCCTGCGGGACATGTCCACCCTGGAGGAGCCCCCGGCGGACCGGCAGCCGGTGCAGACCTATGTGCTGGAGCACGACTGGGCCATCATTGAGGATGCCGTCCGCCGGGAGCTGGGCCGGGGCGGCCAGGTATACTACCTCCACAACCGGGTGGAGAGCATCGACGCCACCGCCGCCCGGCTCCAGAAGATGCTGGGGCCGGAGGTCCGTATCGTCACCGGCCACGGGAAGATGACGGAGCAGGAGCTGTCCTCCGTCATGCAGGCCATGGTGGACGGGGAGGCGGACATCCTGGTCTGCACCACCATCATCGAGACCGGCATCGACATCCCCAACGTGAACACGCTCATCATCGAGGACGCGGACAAGATGGGGCTGGCCCAGCTCCACCAGATCCGGGGCCGGGTGGGCCGGTCCAGCCGGCGGGCCTTCGCCTACCTCACCTACCGCCGGGGGAAGGTGCTCACCGAGGTGGCCTCCAAGCGCCTGTCCGCCATCCGGGAGTTTGCCGAGTTCGGCTCGGGCTTCAAGATCGCCATGCGGGACCTGGAGATCCGGGGCGCGGGGAACCTGCTGGGGCCGGAGCAGTCCGGGTATCTCATGAGCGTAGGCTACGACCTGTACCTGAAGCTGCTGGAGGAGGCCGTCCTGGAGGAGCGTGGCGAGGAGAAGCGGATCGAGACGGAGTGTGCCGCCGACCTGACGGTGAACGCCCATATCCCGGACCGGTACGTCCCCTCGGCGGAACAGCGGATGGACCTGTACCGCCGCATCGCCGCCATCCGCACGGACGAGGACGCCTCGGATCTGCTGGACGAGATGCTGGACCGCTACGGCGAGGCGCCCAAGTCCGTTCTGGCCCTGCTGGACGTGGCCCTGCTGCGTTCTGCCGCGGCCAAGGCCGGCGTGTCCGATATCTCCCAGAAGGGCAGCCTCCTGCGGCTGCAGCTGGGAGTGTTCCACCCACAGGCCCTGGTGGCGGTGTGCGGCCACGCCAAGTACCGCCAGCGGCTGACGCTGGCGGCGGGGGAGATCCCTGCCCTCACCCTGAAGCTCAAGCCCGGGGAGGATGTGCTGGAGGCCGCCCGGGACCTGGTGGAGGACCTGAAGCTGGCCGCGGAGGAGGCCGCGGGCGGGACCCCGTAAGTTTCATCATGTTTTTGCCATGCCCCGCATAGGATGGTGGCGGTGGGACGTCCCCCGCCTGTCCTGTGCGGGGCGTTTCCACGGAATCTGCGAGGAATGACAAAGGAGAACCGTGATGAAACGATGCATCGCTTTTTGCCTGGCCCTGGGGGCCGCCCTCTCTCTCACCGCCTGCGGGGGCGGAGACACAGAGGGGGGACTTCTCTGCGAGGCGTCCGGCATCCGTCCGGACACTGTGCTGCTGTCCGTGGACGGGCGGGACGTGTCCGCCCAGCGATACCTCTACTGGCTGGCCTACGCCTGCGACTACATCGCCGACTACTACGACAGCGGGGAGGGGATCCAGTGGGGGGACACTGTCTCCGGCCAGAGCCTGGAGGATTACGCCAAGGACCAGGCGCTGCAGAACGCCGCCCTGTACGCCACAGTGGAGACCTGGGCGGAGGATTACGGCTGCACCCTCACCGACGAGGACCGGACTGCCATGGACCGGGAGTGGGCGGCCCGGGCGGCCCAGTACGGCGGGGAGGAGGCCTATTTGGCTGTGCTGGCCCGCATGGGGCTGGACCGGGCGGAAGCGGAGGCCATCTCCGGGGACTACTATCTCTACGAGCACCTGTACGACCTCTACTGCACGGAGGGCAGCGAGCTGGCCCCTGCGGAGCATGACCTGGAGACCTTTGCCCAGGAGCAGGGCTACCTCACCGTGGACCACATCTGGCTCTCCACCGCCGCCGCGGACCCGGCGGACGCGGAGGCCGTGGCCGCCTGCCGGGCCAAGGCGGAGGAGGCCTTTTCCAAGCTGAACGGCAGCGCGGACCCTGCCCACGACTTTGCCGTCCTGGCCGCCACTTACAGCGATGAGACGGACCGGGACCAGCATCCGTCCGGATACACCTTCACTGTGGGGGACGGCACGCTGCCCGCCGCCTGCGAGGAGGCGGCCCAGGCCCTGGAGGAGGGCCAGTTCAGCGGCGTGGTGGAGGCGGATGACGGCTTCTACCTGATTCTGCGCAAGCCCGTGGACCTGGAGGCCGTGGCCCCGGACTACTTCGACGCCCTGCTCCAGGCTGCGGCGGACAGCGCGGACATCTCCACCACCCGCACCTATGCGGACCTGGATGTGAGCCGGTTTTACGACGAGCTCATCGCCGCCCGGGCGGAGCTGGATGCCTCCGGCGGAGAGGTTGCCTGATGGGTATTTGTGCCAATTTTGGCAAAATGACGAAATTCGCAGAGGTTTTGATAAAGTTTTAACAAATTTTCGAATTTCACAGAAATTTGCATTGACGGGGCAGGAAAAACCCAGTATAATCAAATCAGCAAGCGGTTGGTGTATGAGCATTTGTCAAAAATTTGGCAATCATGTTTTTCTTTTGACAAACTCTCGCCGCCACCCTCAACTTGTGATTGGCGTCTGCGGCAGCGCCTGACGAAGAGCCGTCGGAGCTGCCAATCCCATATTTTTATAAAAACGGAGGAAGATCATGAAAGAGCTCTATGTTGTGAATTGCTGCAGAACCGCGATTGGTTCCTTCGGCGGCGCGCTGAAGAACACCCCTGCCGTCGATCTGGGTGCCATCGTCATCAAAGAGGCTCTGAACCGTGCCGGCGTGAAGCCCGAGCAGGTGGATGAGGTCATGTTTGGCTGCATCCTGACCGCCGCCCAGGGCCAGAACGTGGCCCGCCAGGCCTCCATCAAGGCCGGCATCCCCTATTCCGTCCCCGCTTACACCGTGGGCATGGTCTGCGGCTCCGGCATGAAGTCCATGATCGAGGGCGCCCGCTCCATCCTGGCCGGCGACGCCGACGTGGTTGTCTGCGGCGGCACTGAGAACATGAGCGCCGCTCCCTACGCCGTTCCCACCGGCCGCTACGGCGCCCGGATGGGTCACACCCAGATGATCGACACCATGATCAAGGACGGCCTGTGGGACGCCTACAACAACTATCACATGGGCACCACCGCTGAGAACATCGCGGACATCTGGGGCATCACCCGCAAGGAGATGGACGAGTTCGCCGCCTCCTCCCAGCAGAAGACCGAGGCCGCCCAGAAGGCTGGCAAGTTCGAGGCTGAGATCGTCCCCGTGCCCGTGAAGGTCAAGAAGGACATCGTGGAGTTCAAGGTGGACGAGTTCCCCCGTGCCGGCGTGACCGCCGAGGGCATCTCCAAGCTGAAGGGCGCCTTCCCCGTGGGCCCCGAGTCCCCCAATCCCCAGGTGGTCCACACCTTTGAGCCCACCGGCATCCAGGAGACCGACGACAAGGGTCAGCAGCGCGTGACTGCCGCCAACGCCTCCGGCATCAACGACGGCGCCGCCGCACTGGTGCTGGCCTCCGGTGAGGCTGTGGAGAAGTACGGCCTGAAGCCCATGGCCAAGCTGATCGGCTGGGGCCAGGGCGGCGTGGATCCCAAGATCATGGGCGTCGGCCCCGTGCCCGCCTCCCGTCAGGCCATGACCAAGGCCGGCGTGACCATCGACGATATCGACCTGGTGGAGGCCAACGAGGCGTTCGCCGCCCAGTCCATCGCCGTGGCCCGTGAGCTGGGCTTTGTCATGATCATTTCACAGTCTCAAAGGCGGCAAAGGCATCCTGGTACTTCCCGGCAGCACGATAGGCGTTGGCGCAGTTCAGCAGGGTGGTGGCGTAGGAAATGCTGTGGGTGTCCCCGGCGTTTTCGAACAGGGCACGGGCTTTGGCGGCGGTGCCCAGCGCCTGGGGAAACTTGCCGCAGTCCCGGTAAAACCCGATCTGCTCGTTGCGCAGGAGCTTTTCGCTTTCCATGTCCTGCTCTGCCTGCGCCTGGGCGATGGCTTGGGTAAGGCAGACCTCTGCCTCGTCCAGTTTGCACTGGTGCAGCAGGGTGTCCAGACGGGAAAGGGTTTCCTGTATTTGCATGGGCGGTCTCCTTTCTTCGGATATAACAAAGTGAACAGAGGGCAGAGTGTCCAGTGTTCACTTGAGGTTGGGTATTTATAATATGTTGCACTGCCAGTCGTGCGATACATTGCCTTTTCATAAAAGGGTAGGCGAAAAGCTTTTCTTTTTTTGCTTCT
>OGCZ01000880.1_pt1 | contig 10888 bp, 10 predicted proteins | sample 1570211 | NCBI WGS metagenome assembly OGCZ01 (sample SAMEA2582158, study PRJEB24529) | metagenome | biome: Human gut stool | place: China | collected 2011 | reverse complement strand
ATACCATTGTCTATTCATACTGATATGTAATCAACTGATTCATGTCTTTTAAACCCGCCATTTCTATTAGGTTCTATCATTATATTATAGTTTTCATATTTTTATAGTATCCTGCATTATCCATAACACTATTATTGCCAGATGTACCCACAGTACTTACCTCAGAGTCCGAAATATTATACCCTGCCTTAAATGCAAGAATATCCTCCAATCCATATTGATTTTTATAATCCGTCAGCATATAGATATTATCTCGTATTTCCTCATATTTCGCATTGGCTTCCTGGGAGTTCATTATTTTACACATTTTCTCTGGAAGTCCGGTAATCTTCCCATTGTCATCTACGTTTATATCGTCAAATGAATACTGTCCATTTGTTGCTTTCTGAATGAACTGTTCCACTTCATAGTAAGCATTTACTAATCTATATTGTGTGTTAGAAATATCTGCTGTCTGAATATATTTTTCCCACATATCATCAGCAAAATTTTCCGATATCATATTTTTTATCTGTTCTTTGTTTTCTTCTGTAATGTCCCCGTTAATCGTAATAGTTCCAGATACATCTATTTCAATTTTCCATGATGTATCTGGCAGTTCAATTCCTTTTTCATTTGCTATTCTTTCTATTTCTGCATAAAAATCGTTTTTTATATAATTCGACTTCTCTGCTCTCTCATAATCAGATAAATTGGCAAATATTTTCACATATGCCATTTCCGACACACTTAACTGCTCCCCCTTTTTCATCTTATTTAATAATTCTTCTACACTATCCGTTCCCGAATATTTTTCATCTTCCGGCAACGCTTCAAATTGCATCTGATGTAATTTGTCAATTTCGCTTTGATATGTTTTTTCATATTTCTGCTTTATTGCATTTTTTTCTTCTGAATTATCTGCATTTGCTATTTCTTGTGAGTGCTGCACATTACTACTTGAAGTATCCCTGTTTTTCGTTTCCGTAATTTTTATTCTATAGGAACCTTCCCCGGAATCCGATGTCATATTGGAATTTTCTACTCTGATCACATAATCTGATGTAACGCAGTCCCAATTAGGTACCGTAAGCTGTTTATTACCATGTCCATCATCTGTCGCTATTCCAATCTGATTGCCATATAAATCGTACAATACTAAATTATATGCCTGACTATTCTTGCTTTCCAATGAAATCGTTATCTCTGAAGATATACCCATTTTAGAGTAAAAACTTTTTTGCGGATAAGAAAAAGAATAGTAATCTACATCATATTTTGAATCGATTGTTCCCTCTAAATAACTTTCATTATTATGCAACAATGTTCCTATATCATATGTACTGTAATAGCGATCTACCTGATCATCGTATTTCGTATGCTGATGATAACTATCATTCTTATTTGTTTTGGCATTTTCTATTAACACCGTTTGCTCATTTAATTCTTTCATCGGCGATTTAAAACTTTTTGCTGCATTTCCTGTCTCATATATTTTACTATCTACTATTCCGCCACCTATATAATGTACATAGTGTCCCATCTTATCGTCACCTCTTGGAATCCACGGATGGTATAAAAATACCATCCGTAATTTATTTATCTTTCTAAATATTTAGCCCACTATTATTCCGAAAGGAACTAAATAATCCAATGTCATCTGTGTCATTGTAGTGCAACTAGCATTTACATAAGAAATACCACTTACCCAATGTACTGTAACAGATGTTGCATAGTTTCCATCAATTGATCCTGATGGTGGATTATTGTCAACCAAGTCACTCCACCAACCACCTGTTTGTGCTAGTTTTTTTGAATAACTAGCAGTTGCTGGCGTATAATAATAGTCAATGCTTGATGCGTATGTATTATTAGCAAATGCTTTTGATTTATCCGAAAATTTCACACCTGTCAATGCATACTCATCTTCACTTCCACTAGGACAATTAATGGTCAATGTTTGCGTACTTGCTGATTGGCTAGATGAGCTTCGATTCCACTTTATTGTTGTATAATGTGTAAGATCCGAAAAGGTTGTTGTTTGTGCTATTGGCAATGGTTGTCCAGCATAATATCCATAATGATAACCGGTAGTTGCTGTTGCATCTTTTACCTTAAAAACAATATAATAATTTCCATCAATAAGACCTAAACTAATTACCTTATTCGACGTTCCTGCAATCGTTTTAGTTGTTGAATAATATCTGTCAAAATAACTGGTAACTCCCGCCTCATCCGATGAACGATATATTAAATTTATATCATTGTCAAAAATAAATACATTAACATTAGATTCTAACATAAATGTAATATTATTACAGTCCTCATCCGAAACAACACATTGATAATAATGTCCCTGATTTTCATCATATGCAGAATCATTCAGATACCCCTCTCTTAATGCCGAATTATAGTTGCTCTGACCTTTTGGATTCAGTAAGAAACCAGACATTACAAACCCTTCTGATGTTTTTGCATATGTACTAAAAATTTCTGTATTCGATGTCCATTTCTGATCAGAGAAATTATATTCCATCGTGCTTGCACTCCACATATATTTATTTGACACCCTTCTTGTATCTGCATATGCACTTGCTCCATCATTTGTTGCATCCGTAAAGTCACAAGTCACTTCTTCGGTTGCAATTTTCGATTGTAATAATGTTAAATCCGTGTCGTTATCTTCTGTATTGAAATGTACTTTATTGCCATTATCAATACTTGCCGCATTCGCTACTGAGACATTTCCTAACAGCAAACATGCTGCCAATAATATTGTTGCTATTTTTCTCTTTTTCATGAATAATTCCTTTCTGTTCATAGTTCTTTATTTTATAGTTTTTTGATTTATATAGATTCATTATTAAAACGCTTTCCCTCCCTCTATTGTTTATTTTTTAATTTAAAAATTTCGAATCATATATTTTATCTAAAAAACTATATTACTATACTTGACACACTTCCCTATATTTTTTCAAAAATATTATATTTCTAAAGTACAGAATACCATTGCCTGTTTGTACTATCAGCTTCATATTGATATGTGATCAACTGATTCATGTCCTTTAAACCACTCTTTCCATATAAAATGCTTAAAGTCATATCCGGCACATTGTTCCATCCTTTAGTTGACATAGTTGAAACCAGGTCATGTATCCAATTCTTCATTTGCTGCTTGAACTCTTTCGGAACTTTTCCAGAATCTTCAACAGCCTTATCCACTAAGTCTAATATATTCTCTCCTGACTCCGTATAATATGTCCCATTTTTTTCCTCAAGTTTGTCTAATCCATATCCTGTATAACTATAAACCTGATGATATGCTTCGTATTTCATCTTTGATTCCTCTGTTACTTGAGAACTCTCACAGCCATCTTGTGTTGAGCAATAATAGATATGCTTATAGAGATTTTTCCCATTATTACCTACATTTAAAGCATTCTGCATCAACACCTTTGTTTCTTCATCCACGCCATCTACCGTTATCTCGTAACTGTATGGATCGACAGTAAAAATACAATCTTCCGTAATAGAAGATGTGTCTACACCAGCCTGCTTTAAAATATTTGAAATCTGCGAATTTACCAATGCTCTTTCAAATTGGATTTTATCCGAATCTACACTGTCGCCGTCCACTTCAATTCCCCTGAACAAAGAATCCTGATAATTTACACCATTTATTTTTCCTGTCCGGCACATCTGCATCTCATAATTATATGCAATCCTACGTTCTGTATCAGTCAGATTCGTCTCGTAATACTCTGAACTCTTATCAAAATACTTGGAATGAATATAATTTTCAGGGTTAGAATGTGTTTTTGCTTCTGCAGCAAGCTTAGAATACTTTTCCGTTAATGCTGCCCTAAATGCTTTACCTGTACTCATATATTCACTTGTTTTCGCATTAATCTGTGTTCCTGCATTCTCAATGATCTCTTGATTCGTTTTTTTTGCTGAAGCTATATAGGACTTTAAATCAATGCTGCTATCAATACTTGTATTATGTGTTCTTCCACTTGTACTTTTTGTCAGTTTTTCCTTTCCTGATGCACTTATCGTTAAAGTATCTCTTGTGCCTCTACAACCAGTGTTTTGACTGCTTGCCGCTTTTTGTTGTTGACCAAACAGAACATTAAGCAATGACTGATTAGCATTTATTCGGCTGTTAAAAAATATATTCATAATATCACAAACCTCCTTATATATATCGGATTATCCTAATCTTTCACTATCTCAATAATCACCGAATCTGTCATTGATTCCTGTTTCATACGAATACCATCGTGTAAATACAGACATATTACTCAGGAAATTTTTGACTTTAGAATTGTCTTTAGTATCCGAATAATAATCTTCCATTAAATCCCATACATTACGGATTTCGCCTTCCGACCTGATTTCTGAAATCCGAATTCCATATACTGTTAAAATCAAAACCACCGTCTAACGTAAGGCTGGAATTTGCTTCGATTTCATCACAGTCAATCCCGCCCAATTCCCATTTTTCCGTCATTTTCCAGGCAGATTCTCTCAATGCCGCATTGGTGTCATTGCATTGATAGTAATAATCTGAATTATAATAAGTCCAATCACTGTGATCATCAGAATAGTATTTTTCCTTAAACAATGCCAGTAAATCTGTACCATCCTCTGCAATAAAAGTACCATTCTTTGAAAACAGATTTGATATCTGCTGATTTACAACACTCCTATTTATAAACCATTATTTTAATCGCACGCTCTTTACGCTTTCATATCAAAATTGTCTTGTGACATTATATTTTCATTCATACCACCAGTTCTTTGTTCACTGTTTAATGCTTTTCTTGCATCACAAAAAGCCTCATAATACGTCGATTTTAACGCCGAATGTACCTGTGACTCTGCTTTTGTTTCCTTTTCTTGCCAGCCTACTCCCTCTGTATATGTCAGAACTTCTTCACCACATTCGTTATATACATGAGCTGCTGATCCTGTTCCCTCTCCCTGAAACTCTGCCTCATATGGTATCCCGAACAAAATACAGAGCCATTTTTTATCAGCTTTTTCAACTTCTTTCATTGCGGACATATTGCCGGAATTCATTGATTGATTAAATTTTCCAATTAAGGCTGCCCTGTTCGGTGCCACTTTGCTTACTTCCATCTTACGCAAATTCATAAACGCATTTCCCATATATACGTTGTCCTGTGCATCTTTTTTTGCCAGTTCAACAATTTTCTCTTTTAAAGAATCCGTTAATTTCCATTTGTTTTTTTCAGAAGATTTAGAAACTTTTTTATCCGAAGTGCCCCATAATTTTGCTGTGCTATAATTATTTGATACCTCCATTTTATGGTAACTCCTTTCTTCATTATTTGAAGTTCTTCCAACTATGCTACCTGTTGGATTTCTCTCAGCATCAATATGATATGTAACTCTATTTGCAAACCACCATACTGATATCATCTTTTGAATTTTGACACTCAGCAATAACCATTGCATATTTCCATCATAATCCTAAAGTGCATACATATGTTGTAATTTACTCAACATATTACTTACTCTGCCTTCAACAGCTTCTGACTGATTTCTTAATTCATACCTGCTTCCATAGTAATCATTTAAACGGTCTTTCATTTCATTACAAAATAATTTTTGATCTGTTTTACCATTTAAAAACTGATTGCAGATACCACTTATCTCTTTCTTCTCATTTGTATAAAAAGCTGTCTCATCTGAGATTATTTCTGACTTGTACTTATAAGATTCTGTTTTACTTCCAATTCCAACAACCATGTAATCTGGTGTCATTCTCTCCATGATGGAATTACGTGCTGAATCATTAAAATGAACATATTCGTCAATCATGTCTGAAAAACCAGCTTGAAATTGCTCTGGAACATACATTTCATTTACTTTCCTTAGCCCAGCTTCACTTGCACTTAACAAAAATACAGATTCATAAGAAGTTCCTCTATATCCCTCCTGAGCATTCAAAGAATCTACATCTGCTGTCATTGCATTAATCTTCTCTTTTAAATCTTTCATTTCATCTTCTGTCAAATATTCAGAAGCATTTTCGTCCAGCCATTTTTCAAAAACCTCTGACTGATTTTCCGAACAGCCTTCAAACGCACTTTGTTCTCCAGAAATGGAAGTTGCTTTCAAATCTAATTTGAATAAATTTTCACATTTATATTCTGCTGGTATCTCTCTTATCTCTCCCATAATAGATGAAAAATGCATTGTATGAAAATCCGATACCTTATTACGAGCAGTCTCAACTAACTTTCTTGCTGAATCACTGATTTTCACATCATCCTCCGAAATAATATTCTGAGGAACAGTTGTTTTCTTCTCGACCTTATTTTTTATCATCTCAGGATTATTAATATACCTATTTCCTTGAACTTTCATAGCAACCTCCCTAAGTTAGTCCACACTTTCTATACTTCTTTATCTATCTTGCTCGATGTCAAAGAAGAATCCGTCTTAGAGTATGTACCATTATTTGTATAGGTTGCACTCGCCCGGTTTGCAGCATTCGATATACCAGTTGCTTTCTGCGATATTTTGCTTACAAAAGAATTATATCCTGTAAAGATCGTTTTCAGCGAACTGATATCTGCCTGCTTTAAAGCATCCTCATCTAATTCCAACTTGTTTCCTTTTCCTATGGTAATACCTATTTTGGCAAGCATATTACTGTTTTTGTCTGTCATTCCAGTCATCCATGAAGCATTTCGCAATACATCATTTGTATTCGATTCTCCTGCTTCCTTAACTACATCATTATAATCTTCAACAAAAGATTTTACTGCCTTGGTGATTTTATCCCAGTCATAATCCTCTACCGCAATCTCTTCCCCCGTTTTTTCATCTTTCTTTTTTATTTTCTTTTTTTCCCAAAGAGAAGAGTCATTCAAAGCATCTGCTGATTTTTTCAGAGAATCCGCACTTGTTTTCATCAAGGTAAGTTTTTGTGAAGTATCACCTTTTCCCGATAATTTTTCAGCATCCTGTTTTGCATAATATGCTTTCATAAGTTTTCCATAGCTTCCATTTTTGATTGCAGCATAATCAGAAAGCATATTTGTATTGCCTATTGATGAACTATCTGACGTTCCACTAAACAAAGCTGAAAAATCTACATTGCTGTTATATTTACTTGTATAATCACTAAAACTTTTGATTTCTGACATAACACCAGCCTCCTTTCCAAACTATAAACGTATATCTATCGGTGTATATACTACCGACTGTCCACTTTCTGACGCTGGATTTTTTATTGTTTCTGCTGTTTCTGTTTTAACATCTGCATTCTCTGATGCATCTGTTGCCGTATCTGCATTTTCCTGTGTATTCTCTGCTTTCTGCGTTTGATCCTTCTTTGTTTCTGCTGCATCTGTACTGTTGTCTGCCTTTACTGCTTCTTCCATAGATTTATTTGCATCTGAAAGTGAAGACATCTGTGATGCTGTTGCAGACTGCGCTTTTGCCTGCAAATCTGCCAGTTCTTCTTCTTTCTTTTCGGTATTGCCTTTTCCAGCATCCTGCTTGATTTCAGACTCAAGCACACCGGCTCTTCCTTCCATCTGTGTTGCCATACTACCCTGCACTTTTGCTTGCTTCATAGATGAATCTGCGGAAATCATTGCCCGCATACCTGCCTGTGACAAGCCTGTTCCTTTCTTTGCAGATGTATTTTTTTTACCAGCCACCATATCATCCATAGATGATTTTTTACTCTGCTGTTCCTTTCTCTGTTCAATCTGGTGCTGTCTTAACTGTTGATTGAGATTTGTAATTTCCTGCTGTATCTCCTGACGTTTCTTCATCTTATCCTCTAATGACAGTTCTTCATTTGATGATAAGTCCTGCAATTTCTGCTGTGCATTTGCAATCTGATTCTGAATATTTTTACTCACAGAATCATTCGCCTGAGCCATTCCCATTGCTCCTGTCTGCGTATTCGTTCCGTTAAATCCATTAATTTTCATCATTTTAATCCTCCTTGTTTTGCGAAGCAAAATGCGACTGTCCATACAGGAGCAGAGGATTTTACCTCCTTGAGCTAATACTCTGAAATCCGTTTCCTGAAAATCTGTATAACATGATTTCTCTTTATTTTTCTTTCGGCATATCTTTCTTCACAATAAACCGTGATGTTGTGAACCGCCCTTTTTTCGTTGTGAAGCAGTCTGAAAATGCTTTTCAGACTGTCGCAGTGCTCCTCAAATATTGTTGCAAGCAACATATTTTCATCGCTACCTGCGCAAAAAAAGCACTACATATTTCTGTAATTTCTGTAATTTACAAAATACATAGTGCCAATTTATTTCTTTATTCTACCTGCATCATAATGCTAAGGATTACTTCCTCATTTCCCTGCTCCAAAGATATATCTCCCATATACATTCTGGCAACCCGGCGAATGTTATTCAAACCCATTCCATGTTCCCTCCCAGATTTGGTTGTTTCTGGCAAATCGCTATCACCAAAATTAAGCTGACCCCCAAAACTGTTTTTTATGGTTATCATAAAGATACTGTTTTTCCGAAAAGAAGAAATACTGATATACGGATCATCTCCACTTACATTTTCCATACAGTTATTCAAGGCATTATTCATGATCACACTCAGATCAAATGCATTTAACTTCGTATTCTGCGGATAATGAAAATCCGACAGAAACCGAATCTGCCTTTCTTTTGCTTCTCTCAGCTTTTCCATCAAAATGACATCAATTACCGGACTTCCTGTCTTTATTTCCGGAGATACCTCGTCCCATTCATTTTTCAGATGTTCCAAGTATTCTGTAGCATCATCCATATTATTATGTGCCACCAGATGTTCCAGTGTCTGTATATGATTTCCCATATCATGGCGCATGGAGCGGATATCCCGATACAACTTTTCGACTTCCTCGATATGCTTTTTCATGTCACTGATCTGATTTAATACCAGCTCTTGTCCCCGCTGTTCTTCCTGCATCTCTTTCCAGTTTTGAAACATTACAATCACAACAAGAATAGCAACTATGGAAATCAGATAGTGTAAAAAGCTTAAAGCTCCATAAAATCCATATGTATCAATCAAGTTCTTTCCAGTATCTCTTTCGTATATCATGAGATAATATTGTAAAATGCCATACCCAGTGACGCCTACAAGCGAAGGTATAATAAGCATTACCATCTCTTTGACGCTCATTTCATCTTTTTTGTATATATACGCTTTATTGATCAGTCCTATTGCAACCGCAATAAAAGCAATACAAAGTACAATATCCAAAACTCTGGTTCCAACATATAGTCCGTATTGCAACCACACTTTTTCTGCACTCATATTCCGAAATACAAGTGCTTTTGTAACAAGATCATCAAGTCTGCCTGCCATTGCAACCGTCAACCATCGGATAGAAAAGAACGTAATTGCAAGAAATATTTTCTGATATATATTTCTTCTGTCCTCTACATACATTGCAAGAAACGCTGCTATAACTCCAATCAGATATGCGGAAAAATTATCAATCTGTGGCGGAATCATATATAAAACAAGCATAATCGTAATATAAACAATACTGACTGCCACAGCCCCTTTTTTCTTTTTTATATAGGGACAAACAAATTTTCCAAAATAGATTCCTGTAATCATAAGGAGTGCAATAACAGAAATTTTCGATGTAACCATCCAGCATTTTTCTACCAAACTCATCCGATTTCTTTTCCTTTCCTCTGATTATATTTCAAATATTGTTTTACAAACTCAGAATAATTCTGTTTTGCAATCAATGCAGTTCCATTTTCCATCGTCACACAATTTGCATCATATTTCTGAACATATTTGAAATGTACGAGGTAGGCTCTGTGTGTACGAAAAAAATCTGCTCCCGCAATTTCACTCAGTTCCTGCAATTTTCCATAATATTCAATATTCGTATCCCGTGTATGGATAATGACTTTTCGATTATATACCTCAGCATACACAATATCCTTCAAAAACACTTTCATATGGCTTCCTCCGGACTGCACCATCATGTATTTTTCATCCAATTGATTTTCAGAATATTCTTTAATGCTTCTGACTGCACGTTTCACAACTTCCTCAAATTTTTCATCTGAAAACGGTTTCACCAGATAATGAAATGCTGCAACATCAAATGCCTGAAAAACATACTCCTCCACAGCAGTTACAAATATCAATACCATTCTTTCATTTTTCTGACGCAGAATCCTCGCCGTTTCCATTCCATCCATTCCTGGCATCTGAATATCTAAAAATAGAATATCCGGCTCACAACCACTTGCAATCAATTCATCACCAGATAAATATTTATCTATTACTGCATCCGGTAATAATTTCTTTATTTTTTCTTCTAATATCAATCCTATAGATTTTTCATCATCGCAGACTGCTATTTGCATCTTGTCACTTCCTTACTTACATACAATTATATTTATTATATCGGAAAAAGTCTTTTAATAGCCAGCCGCCATGTTGCGAACAGACCTTTTTTTGTTGTGAAATAGGATATCACATATATCGCTTTATCTGATTCCTGTTAATTTGTTTTATCCGACACACGCTCCTGGGAGTGACTGTATCTATATGTGCATACTTCTGTTCCTCCAATCATCTTAAAAATTTCTCTATATTCTAGACCACTTCCTGCCTTAACTTTTTTTGAATACACATGAAAGGGATTTTCTCCTTGGTGTGAATGACCATCGGTTTGTCATCAACCTTTCTAATTTTCAATTTTCTCACCTACTACTTTGAAAAATAAAATAAGCCGCTAGGGAGCAAAAATTACTCCTTAACGGCTATGTAAAATCATTCAATATTCAATTATTAAAAGCAACATGAAACTGAAATTTTGGCATTTCTACAAGTACCAATATGAGTGCATTCCACATAAATATGTTTT
>OGCZ01000876.1_pt1 | contig 10933 bp, 9 predicted proteins | sample 1570211 | NCBI WGS metagenome assembly OGCZ01 (sample SAMEA2582158, study PRJEB24529) | metagenome | biome: Human gut stool | place: China | collected 2011 | reverse complement strand
TTTGGCGGTGCTCCACGCCCCGCTGGACTTCCGCCGCTCCATCGACATGCCTGGCTATGAACGCATTCCCCTTCACGACGCCACCCGCTTCATCGCCACCATGAACTACGGCTACGCCGGCACCCGGGAGCTGAATGAGGCTCTGGCCTCCCGGTTCGTGGTGATCGACATGCCCGCCATCACCACCGAGGGGCTCATCAAGCTCCTGAAGCGGGAGTTCCCCTCTCTGAAAGGCGTGTATGCCGAGCAGTTCGCCGGATTGTTCCAGGACATCCAGAAGAAATGCGACGGCGGAGAGCTTTCTACCAAGCCTCTGGACCTGCGGGGCCTGCTGGCCGCCGTGCGACTGATGCGCACCGGGCTGGAGGGCAACCGGGCGCTGGATCTGGGCCTTGTCAACAAGTCCTTTGATGACTTTGAGCGGCAGCTGGTGCGGGACGTGATCCGCACCCGCCTGCCGGAGACGCTCCGCCGTGAGGATGTGTTTGACTGATGGAGATCCTGGACAGTGAGAAGCGGCGGGCCCGGAACCTGATCTGGAACGCCGCTGCGGATTACTCCTTTGAGCCAGACTTCAAGGCATACGACGAGGATGGCCGTGCAGACCTGTATTGGAACAGCATCATCGGCGCCGTGCGGAAGAATTACGGAGCAGAGACCATAGAAGGGCTGTTTGAATCCCTCCACGGCTGCTCCAAGGAACAGCTCTTTGAGCAGCTGCTGTGGCTGGGGCTGGAAAACGCCGTCTACCAGCGGGAGGCTCCCCGCCGGCCGGCGCTGCCCTCCCTGCGGCGGAGCTATGCCCGCCGGGCCGTGGCTCTGGACCAGCGGGCAGATCCCGGCGACCTGCTGGCCACGCTGGAAAACGCCCACTTCTGCAGGGCCCTGGGGCAGAGCGAACCGCCCCTGCTGCCCAGGGACCGGGAAATGCTGGATGCCCTGGAGTTCCCCGGAGACCTGGACGGCCCTGCCATTGCGGAGCGGGCCCTGGCATTCCTCCACACCTATTTCCATTTCACCCCCGGCGAGACCCAGGCTCAGGAGGCGGAGGAGCGGAAACGGCGCCGCCCCCTCTTCGCCTTCCGCCGCCGGTCCGAGGCGGACCTGCTGCCCGCCGTGCGGGCCTTTGGCCACGGGTTCGGGGAGCATCTGGTGAAGGGCCAGGGCGGCGGAGCCAACGCAGAGCCGGTCCAGCGCCGCCTGACGGACTACAACCTGGCCCAGACGGAGGCCGCCCTGCGAAAATACATGCGGGGCTACTTCGGCGCCCCCCTATACGACCAGTCGCAGCTGGAGAGCCTGGAGCGGGAGCTCTGCGTGGACGAGCACCAGGGCTGCCACCTGTACTACGCCACCGGAGACGACACTCATGAAAAGCTCAAGGGCTATGTGGCCGCCCAGCGGCGCAACGCCCTGCGACAGATGGAGCTGAACCGGGCCGCCTACGAAGCCGACGCCACCCGCCACCGCACCAGCATCCGCCGCCTCACCGCCCGCATCCGCAACGCCATGCTGGCTTATCTCCAGCCCACCCCTGTCCGTGCCGCCTCCGGCGCGCTGGATGCCGGCCGCATCTGGCGGGGCGTGTACTTGGACGACAACAAGGTGTTCACCCGTATTCTCCAGTCGGATCCCGGCGACCTGTCGGTGGACATTCTTCTGGATGCCTCCAGCTCCCAGATCGACCGGCAGGCGGTGGTGGCCGCCCAAGGCTATATGATTGCCGAAAGCCTTACCCGCTGCCACATTCCGGTGCGAGTATCCTCCTTCTGCTCCCTCAGCGGATACACCGTGGTGACCCGCTATCGGGACTACTATGAGACGGGCAAAAACGACCGCATCTTCAATTACTTCACCACCGGCTGCAACCGGGACGGCCTGGCCATCCGGGCCTTGGCCAAGGGACTGGAGGACTCCCCCAGCGAACACAAGCTGGTAATCCTCCTCTCCGACGTGAAACCCAACGACGTGATCCAGATGAACCACAGCGGAAGCTTTGTGGAATACGCCGCGGACAACGGCATCCAGAACACCGCCATGGAGATCCGGTCCCTGACCTACAAGGGCATCAACGTCATGTGCGTTTTCACCGGGAATGACGACGACCTGCCCGCCGCCCACACCGTCTATGGCCGGAACTTCGCCCGCATCCGTTCCCTGGACCAGTTCGCCGACACGGTGGGTTCCCTCATCCAAAACCAAATCCGCAGTCTGTAAAGCACGCCGCCCTTTCGGGCGGCGTGCTTTACATTCATTCTTGGGCGGTGCTCAGTTCCGGGAGCACTTCTCCGCGTCGATGGCTAGCACCAGCATCAGTACGCACAGCGCGCTGCCCGGGTCCGCCACGTCGATCACGTAAGTGTCCGTCCAGTGGAGCAGCTCCTTGTGGATGGACGCCACCTGCGCCCCGCAGGCCTCCGTCACCCGGTAATCCCACTCCAGGAAGTCGCCCTCCACACGCCAGCCGTTGCAGTCGATGTCAAATTTCGGCGTGAAAAATGTGAATTCCTTTTGGATGCAGCCCACATACTGATCCTGGACGTACAATTCAAATTTGGGCAGAAAGGTCAGCACCTGCTCCCGCACAGTGCCGATGTGGTCTCCCGCCGCATTCAAAATATGGAGGCAGTGTCCCCAGGCCAGCTTTCCCTCCACAGTGTAGACGGTGTTCCCCGCCTCGTCGTAGATGTCATAGCTGTCAAACCAGGAGAACAGCCGCTGTCTGAACAATAATCTCATAGAACCTCCTTCTGCAGTGCCGCCGGCTGATATTCCCGGAACCGCTTTGCTGTCCGGTAGAGATAGACCAGCTTCACGATCCCCACCACCAACAGGCCGATGGCGTCCGCCAGCATCGCCAGAAGACCCAGAATTGCCGAAATCAATGCCAGGAAGATGCATCCAAACAACCCCAGCAGCAGGCCGATCCACCATTTCCAAAGCAGCCGCCACTTCCCCGCCAGCTCCGGGTCAAGCTCTTCCAAAACCTCTGCATGGGCATAAAACTCCTGATATGCGGCACAGAGCTCCAGCACCATGACCGGCAGGGAGAGCAGCCACCACAGCCAGTTCCCCTCCGGAATTGCCGGAAGCAGCAGCACACCGCTGATGATGCCGCCAGCCAAATAGCACAGGGCCGCCGTGCGGTACCGGCCTGCCGCCTCCCGCAGCTGCCACAAAAGGACACCATAGGCCAGGGAAATCAGAAATGCCAGCACATTTCCAACGACTCCGGCAGTTGGAAACGCTCCCGCCACAGTATCCATGGTCAGAATGTTGCTGAAAACACTGGGAATCACCAGCCAGAACAGCAGCCACAGCCACTTGGCCAGCACAGGGGCATTCCGGTCCAGCCGCGCCCGGCGCTCCCGCTCTGCCTCAACGGCCCACAGCCGGTTCTGGGGCATATCTCTTCGCCGCAGGGCACAGCCGGTAGAAAAGGTGCAGGTCACACATGCCGTATGCCCCTTCTCCCGGCAGCAGTCCGCAATGGGACAGCCGCCGGAAAACCGGCGCCCCGGCCCATCCTGACAGCCGGGACAGTCCAGCTGCTCTTTCCAGGTACATGCGTCGCACATTCGCCCGCAGATGCCCTCCATCGCCAGTGCCTCCCTTTGTTTTTTTGAGATTATATCATAATCCGCCCTTCCGATGGGTAACAAATCTATGACATTTTTCTCCAAGACGTCCCTGCCAACAAATTTTTCCGCCAGAAAAACCGCATATTCTCCCGTCCCGGAGTCAAACTATGCTCGCGATACCCAGTAACCCACACGCAACAAATGTATGATGAAAAGGAGATTCAATTATGTCTAGCAAGAATAGCAATAAGATCAACGTTCCCGAGGCCCGTGCGGCTATGGATAAGTTCAAGATGGAGGCTGCCGCCGAGGTGGGCGTCAACCTGAAGGAAGGCTACAACGGTGACCTGTCCTCTCGTGAGGCCGGCTCCGTCGGCGGCCAGATGGTCAAGAAGATGATCGAGTCCTACGAGAAGAACCTGTAACTTCCCACTGGACACAGTGAAGCGGCCCGGCAATCGCCGGGCCGCTTTCTCATGTTCCTGTGTTGTCTCCCCAGAAACCGCTCCACCAATCGCCGCCGGCGTCTCCAAAGCCGCCGCTGGGATCGTTGGGATCCGGCTCCGTAGGCTGGTCTCCGCCGCCGGAATCGCCGCCGGAGGGGTCCTCTGTCGGCGTATCCGGATCTATGGGCACATCAGGGTCGTTGGGATCAGGCGGCTGCCAGTTGGGATCGCTGGGATCCAGCCCCCCATTCGGGTCATCGGGGTCCGTAACTGCAGCCGACGTGTGGACGGGACATCCGCCGGGGCTGGTCTCCGTGGGGGCCACTGCCTTTTCCAGGGTGCTGATGAGATAGGCGTCGTCGGAGGCAGTGATGCTCTCGCCGTAATCCTCCCGCACATAGTCCAGATAGCCCTTCTGCACGATGGACTCCGCCGGGCAGAACTCACCGGCCAAGCAGTTACCCTCGGTGCAGATGTCCACCATCTTGTGGAGCGTGCACTCCGTCGTGGGCTCCGTGCCCACAGCCACCTCATAGGATACCGTCCGGTCCCCTCTGGAATCGGCGCGGCAGGCATCCGTCGCCCGCATGCCGCTGTCCGCGCAGACACTGACCGTTGTCAGGCCGCTGCTGGGACGGTTGAAGGACTTGTCCGGCAGATCCGCATGGACCTTCTCCATCACCTGCCGCCACAGGGAGGCCGCGGGGTTCACGGAGTAGCTGATCCGCTCGTTGTTCTTGTAGCCCACCCAGACCGCCGCGCAGTAATACGGCGTGTAGCCTGTGAAATAACGGTCATAGTTGTCGTTGGTGGTGCCGGTTTTTCCTGCAATGTGCATCCCGCTGAATCGAGCGCCGCCGCCGGTGCCGCCGGACTCATTCACCGCCCGGCGCAGCATGTCCGTCATCAGATAGGCGGTGGTCTCCTTCATGGCCACCCGCTGCTCCGTCTCCTTTTCCAGCACCACGGTGGAGTTGTCGTTGGCCAGAACCTTTACGTAGGTCTTGGGCTCATTGTACACACCGCTGTTGGCGAAAGCAGCGTAGGCCGCCGCCATCTCCACCGTGCTGAGGCCGTAAGTCAGGCCGCCCAGCCCCAGCGGGCTGACGTTCATATCCTCCGGTGCCAGACTCAGCCCCAGATTTTCGGTGGCGAATTGGTAGGCCGCCGTGACCCCAACCTTTTCCAGTGTCTGCACCGCGATGGTGTTGATGGATGCCTTGACACCGTTGCGCACGGATGTCCAGCCCGTGTAGGTGTTGGGCGAGTTCTTGGGCCATGGATTCCCATTCAGCAGGCGGACCGGATAGTTGTCAAAGGTGGTTGCCGGGGAGACTGCCCCCGCATCCAGCGCCGGGGCGTAAGCCGTCAGCGGCTTGATGGAGGAACCCGGCTGCTGGATATCCGTTGCATAGTTCCACAGCAGGTTTCCGGACTTGGGTCCCATATCGCCCACCATGGCCACGATGTTGCCGGTGGAGGGCTCGATAATGGTAATGCCGGAGTGGATCAGCTGTCCGCTGGCGGAGGTGAGGTTGTTCAGACTCCCCCGGTCCTCGTAGACAGACTCCGCAATCTCCTGAATCTTCGGGTCCAGCGTGGTGTAGATGTTGTAGCCGCTGTTGTAGATCCGGTTCAGGGCCTCTTTTTCGGTGATGCCGTACAGGTCCGCCAGATCCGCGGAGACATCCCGCAGCACCTGGTCCACGAACCAGGAGTTGACATTGGCGCCGCCGGTAGCCTCCGTGACAATGTCCTGAGCGGAAGTGGTGCCGTCCGTGAAATGCAGCTCCTCCGCCTTGGCGGCCTCGGCCTCCTCCTTTGTCAGATAGGTGAGCCCGGTGACGCCCACATCGTCATTGCCGCCGGCCATCCGGGTCAGGATCATCTCCTGGCGCTCCTTGTTCGCCTCCCGGGGCGTGACGGTGCTGCCGTCCTCCCGGGTGATGGTGATGGTGGACATGGGACCATACAAGGAGGGGTTGTTGGTGATGGCGATGAGGCAGGCGCATTCCGCCGGATCCAGCTCCGACACATCCTTGCCGAAGTAGAACTCCGACGCGGTCTGGACGCCGTAGCAGCCCTGTCCCAGATAGATGGTGTTCAGGTACATCTCCAGGATCTCCTGCTTGGTGTAGTTCTTCTCGAACTCCAGGGCCCGGAAAATCTCCCGCACCTTGCGGTTGATGGTGTTGCCGTCGTCGCCGGTCATGTTCTTCAGCACCTGCTGCGTCAGGGTGGAGCCGCCGAAGGTGGCCCGGCTACCGGTGAAGAAGTTCAGCGTGGCGGAGGCGGTTCGGGTCCAGTCCACGCCGTTGTGCTCAAAGAATCGGTGGTCCTCAATGGCTACGGCCGCCTGCCACAGCGCGTCCGGGATCTGTTCATAGTCCACCCAGATGCGGTTTTCCGTGCCGTAGACAGTCTGGTATTCCACCCAATCTCCGGTGTCCCTGTCCTGGTAATAGATGATGGAGCTGAGATTCATGGTGTAGTCGTCGGCGTTGACCTCCAGCGTAGGGGCCAGCGTGGTCCGGACGTACATCATAAAAAGCCCGGCAAGCATCGCCACTGTGCAGATGCCCACCAGCAGGACCGTCCCCAGGATGAAGACGACCTTGTGTCCCGTTCGTTTGGTGCTTTTCTGCTGTCTGGGTTCCCGGCGGGGGATCATCTCATGGGATCCCTCCCGTCTTCTGCGTTCCAATGCAGAGCACCTCCTTCTTTTGAATTTGAATTTTCTGCAAAAGCAGTCTGCCGCGCCGCCTGTCTGCGGCCGCAGAGGCTCAGAGTCCTCCATAATATGTTCTATTGTACCATCCCATGTCAATATCGAAAATGTCGTATTTTACCGAAAAAAAGTTTCTTATCCGCATGGTTTTTCTGCTTTTGGGCAGGATAAATCCATCCCCAGCGCCCCAGTTTCCCACATTTCCAAAAGTTCACCCCCTTGCAATCTTCTGGAAAGTCAGTTACAATACCTCTAGAATACAGACAGAAGGAGGACGCCCCATGGCGGATGAGTACGGCCCCACTTTCATCACAGTTACAGACGAGGACGGCCGCGAGATCGTGCTGGAGTTTGTGGACGCGCTGGAATACAACGGCCAGCAGTACCAGGCTTTCTTCCCTGCGGAGACAGAGGGAGAGGATGAGGACGATCCGGACAATGGACTGGTGATCCTGAAGGTCCTCCACGAGGACGGGGAGGATCTGCTGTCCACGCTGGATTCCGACGAGGAACTGGACGCGGTCTATGACCTGTTCATGGAGTCCCTGTTCGACGAGGACGGAGAGTCCTGACACTCCATACAAAAATTTCTCTCCGGGTCCGCTGGTTTCCTCTTGCATCCCGGGCCGGGATGTGATACGGTGAATATGTGCCCTGCGGGGTTTGTGATAGGTCTTTTTTTAACCCACATTTCGTTATACGGGATGCCGGATCAGCGCGTGGTTCGCAGGCCTCCCAGCTGCTGTCTGCGGCTGGAAGTTGGAAGTGGTAAAGCGCGTTGGAGGCAACCCACCTGGCCGTGAAGGTGCAGGTTATAACGGGCCTACACGGCTCTCGCGGGGCACGTTTTCTGAAGGGGCGGTCTGGCCGCTCCGCTTTTTTTTGCGGATCAGCCAAAAAATCCCCTGTTTTTGCCGATCCTGCCGGATCGCGGCGGGGATTCCGCAAATTTCTCTTGCAGAATCCGGCCATATCCAGTATAATATCAAAGTGCGTAATTTCCGGTTTCTTGCAAACCTTGCACCTGAATACTTGAGAGGACTGAAACACACATGAGCGCATCAAGAGAAAAAAAGACCCGCCAGGACCTGTCCGGCTCCGGCTGGAACGATCCCAAGACCGCCCGGGAGGCCAAGCAACGCCAGAAGGAGCACAGCACCAACCTTCTGTATGGCACCATCGGAGTGGTATTCCTGGTAATCGCCATTGCCGCCGTCATCTGGAAGTCCAACATCATTCCCAAGACGGCCACGGCGGCCACCGTCAACGGTGAGAAGTACACCGCCGCTGAGGTCAACTTCTATTTTGAGAACTACTATCAGAACTTTGTCAACGGCAATTACAGCATTCTGAGCATGATCGGGCTGGACACCGGCACGTCCTTGAAGGACCAGACCATCTCCTCCAGCGCCGTCATGTTCGTCACCGACGCCACCGAGGGCGAGACTTGGTACGACTACTTCGCGGACAAGGCCCTGGAGCAGTTGGCCGGCGTCCAGGCCATGAATGCCGCTGCAGAGGCCGAGGGCTTCACCTGGAACGACGAGATGCAGGCCGACCTGGACGACACCATGGAGTCCCTTGCCTCCGCTGCCAGCACGTACGGCTATACGGAAAAGCAGTATCTGGGTCTCATCTACGGCAGCACCATGACCCGCAGCATCTATGAGGAGCAGACCCGGCGCAGCCTGCTGGCCACCGCCTATCTCCAGTCCTATCAGGACAGTCTGACCTACTCCACCGACGAGCTGGAGGCCGCCTATCAGGAGGACCGGACCGCCTACGATCTGGTGGACTGTGCGTATGTCCGCGTCAACGGCGCCGCAGCTGATACAGATGAAGAGGGCAACTCCATCGAGGTCACCGACGAGATGAAGGCGGAGGCCATGGCCGCTGCCAAGACCACCGCAGATGCCATCTACGCCGCCTACAAGGCGGGCACCTCTCTGGAGGATGCAGCCGCAGAGTATGAGTCCACCGCCACCTATGCCTCTTCTGACAGCTTCTCGTACAGCTCCTCTGTTCTGGGTGAATGGCTGTATGACGATGCCCGGCAGGCCGGTGACTCCGCCGTGCTGGAGGACAGCGACAGCAGCAACTACTATGTGGTGGTCTTCAATGGCCGCTCCCGCAACGAATACAACACGGTGAACGTGCGCCACATCCTGATCCAGCCGGAGGCCTCCGAGCTCTCCGAGGATGACGAGGGCTATGAGGACGATGTGGCCGCCAAGGACGCCGAGGCCGCGCAGAAGGCCCAGGACATCCTGGACGAGTGGAAGGCCGGCGACGCCACCGAGGACTCCTTTGCCGCGCTGGCCAATGAGTACTCCCAGGATCCCGGGTCCAACACCACCGGCGGCCTGTATGAGCAGGTCTATCAGGGCCAGATGGTGACGGAGTTCAACGACTGGTGCTTCGATCCCGCCCGCCAGACCGGCGACACCGGCATCATTCACAACGAGAGCACCGGCTACCACGTCATGTACTTCGTGGGCTATGACCAGCCCTACTGGGAGATCCAGGTGTCCGCAGATCTGGTCAATGACGCCGTGGATACGTTCTACGAGGAGAAGACCGAGGGCTATACTGCGGAGCAGTCCTCCTTCGGCATGAGCTTTGTGGGTTGATTCCCATTCACAACACAAGACGTCCGGCTTTGAAATTTCAAAGCCGGACGTTTTCCACCTGTTTGCAACAAGGAGGTCCGTTATGGAACATCCCTTTCTCCGCAACGAGATGCTGTGGGGCCCGGAGGCCCAGGCCCGGCTTGCTCGGGCCCACGTGCTGCTGCTGGGGCTGGGCGGCGTGGGCAGCTACGCCGCCGAATGCTTGGCCCGGTCCGGAGTCGGCGAGCTGACCCTGGTGGACAGCGACACCATTGCCCTCACCAACCTGAACCGCCAGCTGGAGGCCCTCCACTCCACCCTGGGTCAGCCCAAGGCGGAGGCGGTGGCCGCCCGTCTGCGGGACATCAATCCGGATGCAGAGCTCCATCCTGTCCACGGTCTCTATGACGCCGCTCATCGGGACTGCTTCTTCCCGGAGGGCTGCCGGTACGATTACATCGTGGACGCCATCGATCTGGTGTCCTGCAAGCTGGATCTGGCAGAGACTGCCCTGAAGCTGAACATCCCCCTGATCGCGGCCCTGGGCACAGGCAACAAGCTGGATCCCACCCTCCTCCAGGTAACGGACATCTCCAAGACCTATGGCTGCCCCCTGGCCCGGGTGATGCGCAAGGAACTCCGGACCAGAGGCATTCACCATCTGAAGGTGGTGTTCAGCCCGGAGAAGCCCGTCTCTCCCGCCCAGCCGGAGACGCCGCCCCCCGGCCGCCGCAGTGTGCCCGCCAGCAATCCCTGGGTTCCCGCCACAGCCGGTCTGCTGCTAGGCAGCGCTGTTGTGCGGGACCTGATTGCCCAGGTCTCTCTGCCCTGTTAAAAAGCAGCGGCCCGCAGTTTGCGGGCCGCTGCTTTATGGAAAGCGTTCCTTATACCGCGTCTGTCTTCTCCACAGAAACCGCCACAGGCACCGGATCCTCGCTCCCAAGCTCTCCGGTATAGGTAACTGTGACGCTGTCCCCCTCTTCAAGACGCCCCTGATCCACATCCTCGCCAAAGTCGAAAACCTGATAAGTCCCATCGTCAGTAAGCAGAACCAGGAAATCCCCCATACAGTTCACCACACCATTGACCGTTGCGCTGTCCTCTTCCTTCCCGTCGTTGCCGGCGTCCGTCTTTTCAGAGCCGCAGGCCGCCAGCGTCAGCACCAGCACGAACGCAAGCAGTATGCAAAGGTATTTCTTCATTCCGTTTACCAGTCCTTTCAACTTAGTCGAGACTGCGCGCCTTTATCTGCTCCAGGATCTCCGCCGTGAACTCGTCAAGCGGCATTGCGCCCTTGTCTCCGCCGGCGCGGGTGCGCACGGAGACGGTGCCCGCCTCGGCCTCCTTGTCGCCGGGGTTCATGTCGGGATGGTATTTTTTCGCCAGTACCCGGTATGCTTTTTTAATTGCAGCATCATCTGCATTCTTATCTACACCGAGGACCTCGTAATAGTCTCTCTTCTGCTCTGCCATTTTTGCACCTCTGTCATTTAAATCTAAAAACGGTTATGCACAGGGCACGCTTTCGCATACCCCGTGCCCCCTGTTATTCGCAATCACTGTTACACA
>OGCZ01000864.1_pt1 | contig 11073 bp, 10 predicted proteins | sample 1570211 | NCBI WGS metagenome assembly OGCZ01 (sample SAMEA2582158, study PRJEB24529) | metagenome | biome: Human gut stool | place: China | collected 2011 | reverse complement strand
TCTGGAGGCGTTGGCCACACTAATTAACAAATAAATTCATGCGTAGCCCCTGTTCCGCAAGGCTTTAACTGATTTTTTGATTGACAGCTTCAGGTCGGTTGGCTTCTCCTATGACAAGGAAGGAACATCGGTTTTTAGCCAGCTGTCTCGATGGTTAAAGACAATTCCTCCCTGCACTTTGGTTCTCCTCATCGTTGATTACGACTTCCCGCTAACTTATAGCATGAGCAATGAAAAGTTATACCGAGATGTCGGATACGTCTTGTCTGAGTTCTACGCGCTTTTGAAATCCAATGACGGGGCTTTTCGGTTTTTACTCATAACTGGCGTTACTGACTTCAGACAGACATGCCTTCTCAACGATTTAAACCATTTAACGGACCTAAAGCGCCTCTCGCAAGGATCACTACTTGGTGTTTCGTCGGATGATTTAGTTCGCGGTTTTGACGATTGCCTGACTCAACCAAGCGAAACAGTCCCTACCAAAAATAACAACATTTGACGAACATTCAATCTACATTGCTTTCCTTCCTGAGACGGATTGCTTTTTTCCCGGTTGCTGGAAAGCCTGGAGGATTAGAGCTCTGAAGGTGGCTGACCTTATGTCGTAACCATAGAAACAAACAAATCACTGGTTTTTTCTTTCTTCAGGTCAAAAATCCGCAAAAGATATTCCAATCATGCGAATTTCCTAGTAAATTTTTCCCGTACTGCCGATTAATTGACAATAATTGTCAGTAACTATTAATAACATCATAGGAGATTTTTCATGACCCTGAATCGCAGACAACTCTTCCGTCTGGTCGGCGCCGGAGCTGCTCTCTCTTCCCTCGGAACAACAGCCGCTGTCGCTGCTCAGCCGAAGTTTGTCGAACCCACGGCTCAGAAACCCATGCTGCTGTGCTTTAACGAAAACCCGCTGGGCATGAGCGAAAAAGCCAAAGAAGCCATCGCCAAAGCTGCTATGTACGGCTCTCGCTATCCCTTCGCACAGGTCATCGCCTTCAAAAAAGATTTGGCTAAATTCATGGACGTCAAACCTGATGAAGTGCTTCTGACACACGGTTCCGCTGAAGCCATTCGCGCCACCATTGAAGCCGAAGCAACAAAGAACACGGTTTTGGTTCAGCCTGAGCTGACTTACGGCGACGGTGCCGATGTTGCCAAACGCAATAACATCCTCGTTAAGAACGTCAAGATGGGTCCCGATTGGAGCATCGACCTTGCCGCTCTGCGCAAAGTAGCAGCCGCCGAGGCTAAGAAACACCGCGTTCTGGTTTATCTCGTCAACCCGAACAACCCGACCTCTACGATTGCCGACAGCAACGAAATCTTCAACTGGATCAAATCTCAGCCGAAGAATACCTTCTTCATTCTCGACGAGGCCTATGCCGAGTTCGTCAACGATCCGTCCTTTAAGTCCTGCTGTGAACTCGTCCGTCAGGGCTTTGACAACTTGGTCGTCCTGAAGACCTTCTCCAAGATCTTCGCAATGGCCGGTATGCGTTTGGGCTATGCCGTCGGCGACGTTAAGGTTATCAATAAGATTCGTGACCATGTCGCCTACGAAGTCATGATGAACCAGACAACCCTGGCTGCCGCGCTGAGCGAACTCAACGACAAGGAATTCTTAAAAGAATCCAAGGAAAGCAATGACGAAGCTCGTGAGATCCTCTACAAGGCTCTAAAGGAACTCAACATTCCTTATCTGCCGAGCCAGACCAATTTCGTTTTCATTGATCTGAAAGCTCCGCTGAAACCCTTTGCAGACAGAATGAAAGCCGAACACATTCTCGTCGGCCGTCCCTTCCCGCCTGCTGTTCAGTGGTGCCGTATTTCTCTCGGTACACCTGCTGAAATGCGTTACTTTGTAGAAAAACTCAAAGAATTCCGCCAGAAAGGCTGGGTCTAATCGCTTGATTTAGCGGTTTAACGCAAATCCCGAGCTTTGCAAGAGGCTCGGGATTTTTCTTTGCTTCGTCTCGGCCGGCTGAAGATAAAAAAAGACCGCGGTGAAGGGGATCCGCGGCCAAATATTCGACGGACAAGGTCGAATGAACACTAGGAAATTCTATGAAACGGCTAACTCCTCATCGGTTTCGGCCGCTGCAGCCGTGTTCTTTTTCTTTGCGCCGTAGCGTACTTTCTGAGAGAGGAAAGCAATACCGAAGAGCGCGATACCGACAAGGTAGCCCCACCAACGCTGTTCATACGGAAGGACGTAGCCGGAAATGAGAGCGGGGAACATCAGAACGACAGTAGCAGCAACAAGGATAAGTCTTTCAAGGATATTGACCTTATCGATCAGCCAGCCCTGGATCGCGGAGGAGACCGCAACCATACCCAAGCCTGTCATTGCAAAGATCATCAGGCTCACCGGCAGAGATTCAATACCGATCAGAAGAATGTCGGAATTGAAGAGGAAGAATACCGGGATGATGGCTGTACGAATATCGTAGAGGAAGCCCTGGACGCCGACGGAAATCGGGTTCTCCTTTGCAATCGCAGCACCTGCGTAAGCTGCCAAGCCGACCGGAGGTGTATCGTCAGCCAGGATACCGAAGTACAGGCAGAACAGATGAGCAGCGATCAGCGGAATCGCAATTTCCTGACCATGCAGAGTCAGTCCGGTAGCCAAGGTTACGATCACAGGGGCTGTTAGAGAGGCCATGATGATGTAGTTAGCTGTTGTCGGTAGACCCATACCCAGAAGCAGACTGGCAACTGCGGTAATGATGATCATCAGGAAGATGTTGCCCATGGAAAGCGCTTCGACGAAGGACGTGATCTGCTGACCTAAACCTAAAGAGACGCAGCCGACGATGATGCCTGCGGAGGCGGTTGCCAGAGCGACACCGGCCATATTGTTAGCACCGGCGGCCATGGAGTTCAGTGTGTTCTTAATGCCGAATTTGAACGCTGCCCAGAGATCTGCGTCATGAACTGTAGCGATCGCAACCGGCTGGAGAACCATGATGATGGCGAGCACAATAATGGCGCGGAAAACGGAGAGTTCAGCGGAGTGCATTTCCACTACCAGTTCCCAAATGAGAACAGCAAGCGGAATTAAATAATGAAGACCGTTTTTAAGTTCCACGAAGAACTTCGGCAGTTCCTTCTTGGGAAGTCCTTTCAGACCCAGCTTACAGGCTTCGATATGGGTAATCCACAGCAAAGCGATGTAGGAAGCAAACGCAGGAATGGCAGCGGCCTTTGCGACTTCAACATAAGGAACGTTAACGTATTCGGCAATAATGAAGGCTGCTGCACCCATAACCGGAGGTGCTAACTGGCCGTTCACGGAAGAAGCAACTTCAATGGCTGCGGCTTTGGTAGCCGGATAACCGAGACGCTTCATCAGGGGAATCGTAAACGTTCCGGTCGTCACGACGTTTGCAATGGAAGATCCGGAAACCATACCGGAGAGCGCAGAACTCACAACGGCCGCCTTAGCCGCGCCGCCGCGGTACTGACCCAGACCGGAAATCGCAAGACGTGTAAAGAACGCACCTCCGCCCGCTCTGTCAAGCATCGTACCGAACATCACAAAGAGGAACACAACGGTTGCGGACACGTGAAGCGGGACACCGTAAATGCCCTGTGTGTCCATCGTGATCTGGGAGATAAAGCGGGAGAGTGTTGCACCTTTAAAAGCAACCACATCCGGCAGATACGGACCTAAAAAGACGTATGCGATGAAGGCGCCGCAGATAATCGGAAGCGCAGGCCCTAAAACGCGGCGGGTAGCTTCCAGCATGAGAACAATCAAAATCACGCCGAAGATCAAGTCGCGTCCGATCGGCATGCCGGGACGCTCGGAAATACCGGCGTAATCAATCACAATGTATAAAGCGCCGATAACGCCGACGATGCCGATCATCCAGTCGACGATCGTCACGCGTTTCATTGCCAGTAGAATTCTGAGGTCCCAGCGAGACTTAAGTTCGGACTTAAGCGTCGGGAGATTGAGATAAATCAGTGCAAGCGCAAAAGCCAAGTGGAAGGCCTTGACATATAAAGAGTCCAACAGCAGCCAGGAAGCGGTGGACATCTGGAAAAAGGCCCAAGCCAGCGCGACGATGTATGTCAGCTTAGCTGAGAGCCCGGTCTTATCTTCTTTAAGACCTTTATCCCCAAGCTGCTGGACCTGTTTCTTATATTCGCCGATTACGTCTTCGGAGGCGTTCTTCTTAGGCTGCGGAATGTAGCCCGGAATACCCGCCTGCGGCAGCAGCATTTCTGTGTTCGATTTGTCCGTCATGTTGACTCCTTTTTACTTCTTAACGAGCCTCTAATGAGGTTCGCAAAGACCCGGAGTCCCGAGTCTTTGCATCATTTAAAGCTGTATTACTTCACAAGACCTGCTTCTTTGTAGTACTTGAGAGCGCCCGGATGGATCGGAGCGGTCAGACCCTGAAGCATGCTTTCTGCTGTCAGGTTGGCAAGAGCCGGATGCAGTTTGCGGAACTGATCGAGATTGGTCATCACTTCTTTCGTGACGGCATAAACAACGTCGTCCGGTGTATCGGCGGAGGTCACCAGAGTTGCGAGCATGCCGACGGTCTTAACTTTGTCCTTAGCATTGACGGCGTCCGGGTACTGATCCATCGGGATTTCCGTCATGCTGTAATAAGGAGCTTCCTTAAGCAGAGAAGCGACTTCGGCTTCGGTAATCGGGACAATGCGGACTTTGCGCTTGCCGGCGGTTGCTTCCTTGATGTTGCCGTTCGGATGGCCCACGGTGTAGAAGAATCCGTCAATACGTCCGTCCTGAAGAATTCTGGGCGCGTCGGCGGGCTTCAGTTTTTCGTCACGAAAATCTTTCCCCGGAACGATGCCGACAGCGTTGAAGATATCGGTGGAGTTAATGCGGTTGCCGGAGCCCGGGTCACCGAGGTTAATCGTCTTGCCTTTGACGTCTTTAACAGACTTGATGTTGGCATCTTCAGCGGCAACGAAAGTCACGGCTTCAGGAGCAAGAGCGAAAACAGCGCGGAGTTTTTTAACGGGTTTGCCTTCCCAAGCCCCTTTGCCGTTGTAGGCCATGTACTGTGTATCGGCCTGAGCAATACCGAAGTCCAGATCCTTAGAGTCGATGGCGTTGATGTTGAACTTAGAGCCTCCGGTCGATTCTACGGAAGCACGAACACCGTACTGATCTTTCTTAGCGTTCACGATCTTGGCAATAGCGCCGCCTGTCGGGTAGTAAACACCGGTGATGCCGCCGGTACCGATCGTGACGAATTCTGTTTTAGCGAAAGCAGCAGCGCCTGCCATAGCGAAAGAAGCTGCAACTGCAAAGGGGATGAGTTTTTTGACGAACATGAAAGTCTCCGTTTGAGATTTATTTGTGTAACCAGTGCGTTTGCTGCTCAGCTTATGGCTTTCATCGCAGCGGACAAGGTCTCGATTTTTTTACTCGCAAACCCCGGAAAAGCGCTTCGCTTTTCCTGTCACTTTCGTGTATGCAAAACGCGTGCCAACTTTTGTTCAAACAAAACAGCCCAGGAGCCATAGAAATTGAACCAAAACAGCGCATCAGGAATGGACAAAAGTTTTTGATTTGCACTCTCTTGGTGCATTTGCACCAAATTAGGATTTTTTCTACCGGACGCCCTCTTTTGTGCAAAGAATTTTCAGTTCGCGAACTTAGAATAGGTGCATTGTTTTTAAGGAGCTTTGAATGAGTCAAAAGGAATTTGTAAAACCGGTCGGTTTAGAAACCCCTTATCGCCTCTTCAATTTAGGCGGCACTGCCTTTGTTGAAAGCAAACAAGGCGACGATCTGGATATCATGCCCGCTTCTTGGAACTGCCCGTTGGATTATGACAAGATGACGGTCGTCATTGATTCGACGCACTATTCCCGCAAGCTCATTGAAGCGAGCGAGTACATCCTGCTTGCCGTTCCGGGAATGGGAATTCAGAAAGAAATTCTTTATTTAGGTTCCGTAAGCAAGAACGACAATCCCAACAAGATTGCCGACAGCGGTCTGAAATTCTTCACGCTTCCTGACTGCGACTTCCCGCTGCCTGAAGGCTGCTCTGCCTGGGCCGTTATCAAACTGATCCGTGAACCGCACAACGAAAAGACGTATGACCTCTTCATGGGGCAAATCGTTAAGGCTTGGGCTGACTCCCGTGTCTTCTCCAACAACCATTGGCATTTGGAAGAAGGTCCGGATGAACTGCGCTCTATGCACTATGTTGCCGGCGGCCACTTCTATGCCATCGGCAAACGAGTGGATGTCACACTCTAATTTTTCCAAACATTAAGTTGCTTAGAATAGGTCCGAACCAACCGGACCTATTTTTATGCCAGAAACCACAAAAATCCAATCTGTTGCCATCCTCGGTCGAGGAGCCTTGGGCGTGATGTACAGTGACTTCCTCACGCCGCGTATGCCTGAGGGCTCGGTTTATTTTCTAGCAGACAATAAACGCTGCGAACGGTACAAGATTCAGCCGCTCACAGCCAACGGCCGTCCCTGCTCCCTCTTTTTTAAGAGTCCCGAAGAGGTGAACAAAGCACCTGACCTTCTTATCGTTGCTCTAAAAGGACCCGTCCTTCAAAGCGTCCTGCAAAGTCTTAAAGGTCTGATCTCTGAAAATACCATCGTCATCTCAGTGATGAACGGCATCTCCAGCGAGGACATTATCGAACAAGAGCTTGGAACACACAGGATCGTTCACTGCGTTGCTCAGAGAATGGATGCTCTCTTTCAAAACGGCGTACTGACTTATAAAAATTTCGGAGAACTGGTGATCGGACTCAGCCCGGAACATAAAGCAATACCAGAAGTTCTCAGTGCAGTCGTCGATTTCTTTGACAAAACCCAGATGCCCTACGTCGTAGACGAAAACATCCTTCACCGTATGTGGTGCAAGTGGATGCTCAATGTCGGCGTCAATCAGACATTGGCCGTTTATAACGATGTTTTTCGTCGTGTGCACCAAGAAGGCGAAGCCAGAGAAACTCTAAAAGCCGCGATGCGTGAAGTGCTTGCCCTTTCTCAAAAAGAGGGGACCGGACTCACGGAACAGGACTTTCGAGATTATCTACAGATCATTGACGAATTAAATCCTGACGGCATGCCCTCGATGCGTCAGGACAGGCTGGCAAAACGCCTGACCGAGGTCGATTTCTTTGCAGGAACGGTCATCCAAAAAGCAGAGAAACATGCTTTACCGGTGCCTGTGAACCGCAAACTTTACGATGAGATAAAAAGTTTTGAGGCTCGGTACTAAATTAACTCACTTTGGTGGAGTTTCGTGAAGCCGTATGTTGAGGCGTCCTACTATGCTCACAACTATGGAGGTATAGCAAATGTCTAATAACGTTTTGATTCTTGATGCGGGCTGCCAGAACTACGGAAAAGGCGGCGAGCTCAACCATTATCTATCCCGTATTGCTGAGGAAGAACTGACTAAGCTCGGCTGGAATGTCGAAATCACACTGATCGACAGTCAGTGGGAAACTGCGGCAGAAGCAGAAAAGATTAAGAAAGCCGATGTCATCATTGTTCAAACCCCGGGATGGTGGATGAGCACGCCTTGGCAGCTCAAGCGTTATGAAGACCTTGTCTTTGTTCAGCCCGGTGTCGTCGGCAACGACGGCCGCTCGCACCTGCACCCGGACGACAACTACGGCAAGGGCGGCATTCTGACGGATAAGAAGTTCATGATCAGCAGCACTTGGAACGCTCCGAAGACCGCTTTTGACCGTAAAGGCGATTTCTTTGAAGGCCGCGGTGTCGACGGTGTCTTCTTTCCTCTGATTAAGGCTTTCGAGTTCTTGGGAATGAAACAGCTTCCCTCTTTTATGTGCAATGACGTCGTCAAGAACCCGCACATCGGAGAGGATGTAAAACGCTGGAAAGAACACCTTCGCCGTGTATTCAAGATTGAGTGATTGAATTCACAGCGCAGAAAAAATCCTCGGACCGCCATAGGAGATCCGAGGATTTTTATTTTAGATGAACCGCAGTTCGACCTTAGAGTTCCATTTCCTTAGTGGCTTTGTCCAGTCCGAAGGCTTTATGAAGCGCGCGGACGGCCAATTCCATGTATTTTTCGTCTACGACAATGGATGTGCGGATTTCGGAAGTAGAAATCATCTTGATGTTGATGTTTTCTTCAGCCAAAACGCGGAACATCTTAGCTGCTACACCGGCGTGGCTGCGCATGCCGATACCGACGCAAGAGATCTTGGCGATGGAAGCGTCAGTCAGGATACCTTCTTCACCGAGGTACGGTGTGACTTCTTTTTCCAAAACCTTCATAGCTTTGTCGAGGTCGTTGCGGCTGACAGTGAAGCTGAAGTCGGTTAAACCGTTCTTAGCGGCGTTCTGAACAATCATGTCCACTTCAATGTTGGCTTCGGCAATGTGGCCAAGAATCTTGTAGGCGATACCCGGGGTATCGGGTACGTGCGGCAATGTAATCTTGGCTTCGTTTCTGCTGAATGCGATGCCGGAAACAACAACTTTTTCCATCTTGGGATCTTCCTCAAAAGTAATCAGGGTACCGGAGTTTGCTTCTTCATCTACCGGAATATCAGGGTCTGTCAGGCTGGAGAGCACGCGAGTAGGAACGTGGTATTTGCCTGCAAATTCCACACTGCGGATCTGGAGAACCTTGGAGCCGAGAGAGGCCATTTCCAAAATTTCTTCGAAAGCCACAACATCCAATTTGCGAGCGTCGCTGACTACACGCGGGTCAGTTGTGTAAATGCCGTCAACATCAGTGAAGATGAGGCATTCGTCTGCATGAAGCGCAGCCGCTAAAGCAACGGCAGAAGTATCGGAGCCGCCGCGACCGAGTGTTGTGATGTTACCCTCTCCATCACAGCCTTGGAAGCCGGCTACGATCACGACCTTTCCGTCATTCAGGTCACCCATGATTCTGTGAGAATCAATCTCTTTAATACGAGCTTTGGTATAGGCGTTGTCAGTCAGAACTCTGACCTGAGGACCAGTATAGCTGCGAGCCTGCACACCCAAATTCTGGAGCGCCATCGCGAGAAGACCGATGGTGACCTGTTCGCCTGTGGAGGCGATCACATCGAGTTCGCGAGGATCCGGGTTCTTTTGAATTTCTTTGGCCAAGGCAATCAGGCGATTGGTTTCTCCGCTCATCGCAGAGACGACAACTACAACCTGATGGCCGGCATTTTGCCACTTCGCGATACGTCGAGCGACATTTTTGATGCGCTCAACGGAACCGACTGAAGTGCCGCCGTATTTTTGTACTATCAACGCCATTTTTTATCTGTGTCTTTAAATATCGAAGGGGCTGGTCTTTGTTGTTTCAACCAGAACTAACTTTCATTTTATGTAAAGAATCGATAAAAATTGGCTTTCCTAGTAAAAGTTTGATCGTCCTTTTAGATGACCATAGCGACATGCACGAAAACCAGCAGCCCGCTGAACAGCACGATAAGGTACACGATCACTCCGAAGATATAAATAGCCTTAAGGAGCGGTTGGCCTTTGAGCCTCATGGCCGCCATGAAACTTAAGACAGAAAATACAAATCCCCACAGGTAGAGAATGACCGCACAAACTAAAAGCGCCAGGCCTGCAGCGTCAAAGTTGGGATTTTCCCGATAAGTAAAGGCCATGCCTACGCCGTAGAACATCAACGCCCAAAAAAGTGATCCGCATACGAGGTAGCCCCAAAAAAGTTTGCCGACGGAACGGTTGCCTGGGAATCCTTTATTCAGTTCCGCTTCTACTTTTTTCTTTTCCTCTTTTAACGCAGCCTCTGAAGGCTGTGCAGGAGCAGGCTGCTCCTGCGTCTCTGCGGTTTGAGCAGCGATTTCTTCGCTTTTCTTTTCCTTTTCTTGTGTGTCCATGCTTTTCCTAGATTACTGTTTCGGGTAGACGGCGAGTTCAACCAAATTTTGATCCGGATCTCTTAGGTAAACCGATGTCATCTCGCCTTTTCGTCCATGGCGGATCACCGGCCCTTCGACGGGGACGTCAAGTTTACGAAACGCTTCAGCGATTTCGTCCGGATTTGAGTCCGTTTTGATTTCCAAACAAAAGTCTCCGGTACCCGGCACGGCAACTTTCGCTTCGGGCAGTAAGGGATGCCCGATCACATGAAGGTTGATCTTAAAGTGCGGAAACTCGATCTCATACCTCTCACCTTCTTTTCGAACTGGAAGTCCGAGAAGTCGGTAAAAGGACACCATAGCTTCCGGCTGCGCCGTCGTCAGGCAGAAATGATCGAGTTCCAAAATCTCAAATAATTCGGAGGGCGCCGAGCATCTGCCGATATAAACTGGCTTTCCTTCCTGCAGAACAATGTCTCCCTGCTTTATCTCGGGATGCATGTGAAGGTATTCGTCTTTGATGACAATCTCACCGCCGACGACTTTCCCTACGGAAATTCGATACAGCGGCTTGGACCGTTTTTTAACCGGGTCCCAGACGTTCTTGTACTCAAAGACATACTGCGATGTTCGGGTCTTTTGAATGCCGAATTTCGCTGTTTTAAGGTCGGATACCGACTCAGCGCTCACTCTTTCCTCCGTTTTTTGAGTTCCCTATTATGGACAATTTTGAGGCTCTGTTTCGCCGCCCCCGACTACAATTTCCCTGCTCGGGCAGTAAAAGACCCGATCAAAATTCAAATGAACCTACAGGAGGTAAATTCCGATGACCGATTCTTGCACATGCTGCTGCGGCTCTAAGAAGGCGGATGAAAAGAAACCTGCCGATCCGAAAGTCGAAGAAGCAAAAGAGCTGAAGAAAGACGAAGTTGAAGCTGTTGAAGCCAGTACTGTCGAAGGAGAATAACTCTCCGTCTTCAGACGCAAATTCTGAATAGAGTGAAGGAAAAGAAAACCGCGCATGAGCGAAAGTTCATGTGCGGTTTTCTTTTGCCTTTCGGCAATCACCAAGGAGAAAAGGAAAAATCGATCAGTTAAGGAACCTTAATATTTGTGAATTCGTGACATTCATCGCAGGCGAGAACTGGTTTCTTATGCCCGTGGTGGCAAGCGCCGCAATCTAAGGAACCTCTGCACAAAAGGTGGGTGATATGATATAATTAGCACACTACCGAA
>OGCZ01000862.1_pt1 | contig 11094 bp, 9 predicted proteins | sample 1570211 | NCBI WGS metagenome assembly OGCZ01 (sample SAMEA2582158, study PRJEB24529) | metagenome | biome: Human gut stool | place: China | collected 2011 | reverse complement strand
GACGGAGGCTAGGAAAGTGGAATTGGCGAGTTGCCTGGGACATTATCGTTCCAGTGACGAGCCTGCAGGTGAGGTCCTGACGTCTCTTTAATTTCCCGGAGCAAAGTAAGCAGACTTGCCTCCGCCGCTTTGCCGTTTGTTCGCAAGTCCGCGAGTCTCTGATTAAATTCAACAGGTTTTTTACTCAGAGCTGCCACCAGTTTATTTCGAAAAGCTCGGAAGTCCCTTACCTCGCCTCGAAGTTCTCTGGTTTGGAAGGCAAAGAGGAATTTGGAAGCCACAAAACCATATGACGAACACATCCGATCCAGTGAAACTCTGTCAGTCTCACCGGGCATCTCAAACTGACGCACGAGTGTTCGTTCAAGGCTGGGCATTTAGGGGTAAAAATAAAGTAATAATTGGATATTAACGAAAACTTAGATTTTTTATACCCGTATTTTCCTTAACCTTATTTTTCCAGGATCTTTTTCCGTAAAGACGGGCGCAGAAGACAGTCATTAGAGTAATAACGTCCTTGACAAGCTCCGTTTCGAAAGACTGCTGTTGCGGCTCATCGAGGATGACTATATGAGTGCCCATGAGATTAGCGATGAAATAAATCAGCTCGGTACCGAATCGGAGGAGCCGATCGTCGTGAGTAAGAACCAACGTGCCGATACGATGAAGTAAAAGCAGTCTCAATAAACGCTTGAGCCCCGGCTTTTTGCAATTGAGCCCGCTTCCGAGGTCTTTGATTACCAACTGACATCCGTAGTGACTGAGTCTTTCGGCTTGGGCTGCCAAGTCCGAGCGCTGATCATAGCTTGAGACTCTTGCATACCCGACCATGATCCTTTTGTCGAGGTTCGGATGAAGTATTTCATGAACTTCACCAGGATCAAAACGCCTTTGATTTCCGATTGTTCTGATGACTCGCGAGAATTTGCCGTTTTTGCACCACCGCCTTACGGTTGCAACACAAACGCCAAATGATTTGGCAACATCTCCGATAGACATTAAATTCTGCAGCTCTTTCATACTCACCCTCCAATCTCTGGAACCCCGTCAATTGTCAAGCAATTTAGGGTTGAGGGCTCCTCTCTAGTCTTGCGAAGCAAGACTCTTCCCTATAGCTTTTTGATGATTGTCTAGGTAACTTGTTCGAGATTAAATGCGTCTGCTTCTGCATACAGAAGAGGCCAATCTACCAATCTCTCCAGGCTGTTTCAAGAATCTCATTTGATTCTATTTGCCTACCATGAACTTCAAGATCAGTCCGCTCGTGCCCCTTAAAGGAAAGTAGCTGTAGCGCTAATTGGAGGGTCCGGGCTGTGGAGCGGGCCTTTCGGCTTTCTCATGCTTAGTTGTAGACGATTGTGCTCGAACTGTAAGTTAAATCTTCAGGTTGCCTTTGGTAATGAACATTTCGCGACCCCTGCTAACTTGGGATCATATGCTTTACGGCTTATAAGAACAGCTCTGACTATTCGTAAAAGCTTAGCTGCAACGGCACATACGAGTTTTCCCCAGGGCATTTTTTCTTTTTGCTTCTTCAAAATCCACTTCGTTAACTGTTTGGATTTCAATTTTCCTTTAGTGGCCATGTTAATCACGCTCCCGGCCCCTTGCACCATTAAAGATCTCATTGTTTTGTCCCCACGATGGGTGATTTTTCCTTTCTTCTCGTTGTGCCCCGTAGCAATGCTTCTTGGCACCAAGCCATAATAGGCAGGAAAATCTTTGGGATTTTTGAACCTTCTGATATCCCCAATAGTTGCACGAAGTCTGCAGCTGCAGATTGGTCCCAGCCCCGGAATCGTTTGAATTAGCTGGCAAACTTTATCGTTCTTAGCTAACAACTCAAGGGTTTTGGTGATTTTATTCAAGGCCTTTTGAGCTGTTTGAGCGTGTGTGACCATGTCAACGAGACTTTCCTTCAATTCCTCCGGAAAAGCTGCGTGATTTTCAATCAGATCTTTCAATCGAGCTTTCCCGCTGATTCCTTTCGATATATTCAATCCCCAGGCTTGGCAAATCCCTTTTAAAGACACAATGGTCTGTCTATATTGCTTGATATATTGTTCCCGCAGCGTTGTTAAGCTCGCGTACTTTTGTTGCTCCATATCTTTGGCTTTGATCGTTCTCAGCTGTGTATCTTGGGCTAGAAAAGCCAGGGCTTGAGCATCATTTAAATCAGTTTTTTGGCCTGAATAATGATTTTCAACGTAGTTCTGTACATTCTTGCCGCCGATAACTAGGCAGCGATGTCCCCAAGCCTCTAACTTTTGAACTAAATAATTCATTTCAGTGCACGGCTCCATGGCGAACGTCGTGGGGCATAGCACCTGAGCACTTTTCTCGAGTTCAGAATAGTCTAGGCGGTCGATGCAGACCACCTCACCATCTGTTGTTAACAGAGCAACACTGACGCAATTCTTAGCTAAATCTATACCGATGGCTTCGTATTCGAGATCTGTATTGATCGTTTTTGCGAGTATCCTTCTAACTGACATGGAATCACCTTTGATGAGAACTTTGTCACTTTCATTTTGCTCCCTCTATCTCGTTGGGAGCAAAGGGGTTCCATGTCATTAAGGAAGAACTGATTAAGCTGGTTGCTCAAAAAGAAGAACAGCTTCGAGCTGCTGAGGATTTGGCAGAGAAACGCGAGCGCTCCAATATAAAGTTCGCTCACGGCGTTACATCGCTGGCGCTTCTCCTCAAAGACGTCAACGGCAGCTACCTCGCTCAAGTGGAAGAGTACCTGAGTTACGCCGATGATGAAGAAGCTAAAAAGGCGATGAAAGTCCTCTACGACATGATCTCCTACGGCATAAAAACTATTGGTGTCACTTCTGTGCAAATTGCAAGTTTCTTCGCTCATGGAAACGAAGCCATGAAGGCAGGAGAAACTTCTGAACAGGCTTACGCTAAAGCACAAAGCAACTTGAAAGAATTGAAGCAGGTTCGCTCATTTACCAATAACGTCAAGGGAATCGTCAAGCTGAGCAACGCTATTGCCAAAGCATCGAAAACATTGGATGCTTCGACAAATGCAACGGTTAAGACTCTGCAGGAAATCTCTGAGATAAATAAGGAATCTGAACCGTCCCCTGTCAAGGAAAAACAGACGCACAGGGGTCGCGTCAATAATATCGAGAATCTTCCGGAAGCCGGGCCGACTAAAGCGACAAAGATATCGGCAGCTTGCCGAGAATGCGGAGAACCCTTGGCCGGATTTGAGGACTTGATGGTCAATCTCAAAACCGCGATGACGGACTTCGAAGCAGGCTACCGACAGCAGAACACTTATACGATAGGGTTCTGTCAGAAATGCGGTCAGGTAGAGGTCTTCATGGATCCCGGACAAGATCATCCGCTCTTCCCGGACAGACACATGAGCACTAAAACCATCCTGTCTTGGAACCAGGCCATGTGCATCGGCATTCCTTTAGAGCGTGCTCTAAAGCGGTTCGAGCAAGAAGCCGGGCTGGGCTCCAACACCGGTTCTTACTCGTTGTTCGACTATCAAAGATTTTATTTAAAGCCGCTCTTTAAAGCACTGGAAAAGGTTCTGCAGCAGCGCGATGTGCTCGTATGTGACGAAACGCCGTTTAGCTGCCTTCAGGATCAGGGACGCGGGAAGCTTCCTGCTTCAGGTGCCGAGGCAAAGGGCAAGACCAACTATATAGTCGCTCTGACCACGGCCGATCATGCGTCAAAGCCTATAACTCTCTACTACTACAGTCCGACTCGGAGCGCAGAGAACATAGGCCGAATCTTGGAAGATTACAACTTTGAAACTCTGGTGACCGACGGTTACAGCGGCTACAGAACGATACTTAATAACAGAAATCAGGATAAACCGATCCTCGATCATGTTCGTCACCAATCCTGTTTGGTTCATCTGCGGCGGGAGATCCTGAAGGTCGTTCTGCCCTCGGATCTCTTCAAGAAGCTTCTCGATAAACCGGAAGTGTTCCTTATGCAGCAGCTTGAAAAACTGCTCAAAGCCGATACCGAAGGCATGAAGCTGCACGCCGCATTAAGAGCAATTAACTCGATCTTCTTATTTGAAGCCCAGAAAAATGATGGGCTTATCAGCCCGGAAAAAGCCAGGCTAACTCAGGCCAAGCTGATGAAATGCCTAGACCGGATGATGATGAAGGCAAGCGAGGGCCTGGTCAGGCAAAAGGGATCTCTCTGGGAAAAAGCAAAGGACCATCCCGCTGCCAAGCCGGGTGTCTATTACCTTAATGCCCGGGAGGACTTTAAGACTTTCTTAGAAAATCCTGAGATACCGCCTTGTACAAATAAAGTTGAACGGGCAATACGCGGCGTTGCCATTCTGCGTAAAAACAGCCAGCATAAGCATTCTCCCCAGTACATGGAAGCGATGTGTATCGCTCTGTCCATTGACGCTACCTTGAGGGAAAATGGTGTAGATACGTTCCGTTGGCTTCAAGACTACAGCCAGGCACTGTTCAAACACATTACTGCTAAAGGCATTACTCAACTGTGGAAAGAGACAGGATGTAAACAAAACAAGTTCTCTATCCGTTTACCTGAGAAAGCGGGCACAGACGGGGCCAACAATCCGTACCTTCCGGAGAACCTGACCGAGGACTTCGATATGAAGCCCTGGCTGGACTCCATCTTTAAACCGTCAAATAGCCAACAATAATAAACTCCGGTGCTCGTTAAGAGGACCGGAGCTGCACCGACTCTGTCGGTGCTTAGGCATGCCCCTATATAAAGAATTTAGGGCATAAGACATTTACGAAAAAGACCACAACTTTCACAGTCTTGAAAATCACAAAGGCTCGACAAAATGCCGAGCCTTCGCTTGAATTAACGTCGAATCAGATTAGTTGGGAACCTTTCCGATCACACCGTCAACATAGTAATTCATCGTCTGAAGCTGGTCATCCTTCAGAACTTCGCCTGCCTTAGCAGCTTCTTTGCCGTCGTTGGTCTTGATCGGACCCGTAAACGGATGGAATTCACCGCTCTCGATCTTGGCCTTCACTTCTTCCATCTTCTTCACGATATCGGCAGGAATCTTATCGGTGCGAACTCCTTCAAGAGACATTGCGCCGTCTTTGTAGTGCATCCAAACCGGTGTCGGATCCCACTTGTCGTCGATCATCTGCTGGATCTTCTTGGCGTAGTACGGTCCCCAATTCAGCACAAGAGCAGCAATCTGGGCATTCGGAGCAACAGACTTCATGTCGCTGTTGTACGGAATAACCATTTTTCCTGCAGCTTCAGCAGCACTCGCTACAGCACTGGTATTGGTGTGCTGAGTGAGAATGTCCGCCCCTTGACCCAACAGAGTCTTGGCAGAGTCGGTGTCTTTGGGAGGATCGTACCAAGCGTTGGTCCAAATCACCTTTACCTGAATATTCGGATTAACGGATTTGGCACCCAATGTAAAGGCGTTGATACCCTGCAGAACTTCAGGAATCGGGAACGGAGCGACATAACCGATGATGTTGCTCTTAGTTGCACCGCCGGCAAGCATACCGGCCAGATAGCGGCCTTCGTAGAAGCGAATATTGTAATTCGTCATGTTGGGCGCAGTCTTGTAACCGGTGGCATGCTCGAATTTCACATCCGGGTATTCTTTAGCAAGCTTCTGCATGTAGTTCATGTAGCCGAAGCTGGTTCCGAAAATCAGCTTGTTGCCGTCGGCAACCATCTGACGAATAACTCGTTCTGCGTCAGCAGTTTCAGGAACATTCTCCACGAATGTCGTCGTGACTTTATCTTTACCTACCTTATCAATAGCGTAGATACGGCCGATGTCATGTTGTTTTGTATAGCCAACGTCCGCAATCGGAGCCACATACACAAAACCGACTTTCAGGGGTTCAGCTGCCTTGGACTGAGCGGCAGGAGCTGCCGGTGTTGCCGGTTTAGCCGGGGCAGCTTCTTTTTTGTCTCCGCAGGCGCTCAAAGCAAAAGCGGAAGCAACAGCAGCCGCAGCTGCAACCAGTTTTAAAGACATCTTCACTGTCTTTCTCCTTTAAAGAAAGGTAAACAAAAATCATCAATGCGGGTTAAACGGCTTTCCGAGAGAAGCCGGCATGTTCAGACGAATCCAAGTCGGATTTCTCGAAATCAGCGCCAAAACGATAATCGTCGCCGCATAAGGCGCCATGGAAATAAACTGAGTCGGAACGGAAATTCCGATACTCTGAAGATTCATCTGCAGCATGGTCATGCCGCCGAACAAGTACGCGCCTAAGAACACTCTGAACGGACGCCAAGTACCGAACGTCACCAGCGCCAGCGCAATCCAGCCTCTGCCGGCAATCATGCCTTCCACCCATAAGGGTGTATAGATGAGCGACAAATAAGCGCCGGAAAGCCCGATACAGGCTCCGCTGAAAGCCAGCGTCGCGCATCGAATCATCGGAACCGAGTATCCCAAAGCGTTTGCTGAAAACGGCGATTCTCCGACGGCCCTCACGACCAGCCCGGGCCTGGTTCTGAACAAGAAATACCAAACAGCCGGAATCATGAGCAAGGACAAATAAACGATCCAATGCTGGCTGAAAAAAGCTTGTCCGAGGAAAGGGATCTGGTCTAAGAACGGAATGCCGTCAGCCGCTCTTTCAGGGAGCACGGCGCCTTGATAAGGAATGCCGATGTAGGCGGATAAGCCACCGCCGAAAATCGCTACACCCAAGCCGGATGCCTGCTGATTGGCCCTTAAGCCCACAGCGAAAATGGCAAAGAACAGTGCAAACAAAATACCCACTGCAACGGCAGCAATAAATCCGACCGCAAAACTTCCGGTCTCAACCGTTGCCATGTAGCCTGCGATGGCCGCCATCAGCATGATGCCTTCGACGCCTAAGTTCAGGACGCCGGAGCGTTCGGCAACCAAAATTCCCAGCGCTGCAAGCAGCAGCGGTGTGCTTGCATTCATCGTCGTGGCAATTAAAGAAGCTGCAACACTCATGCGGCCCCCTTCGCGGAATTAAATCCGACCCACTTTAATTTGCAGAAAATCAGAGAATCACAAGCCATGATGCTGAAGAGCAAGAGACCTTGGAACACACCTGTCAAAGCAGCCGGCGTTCCGAGTCTGGACTGGGCTAGTTCACCGCCGAGGTAAAAGAGCGCCATGATGAAAGCTGCAGGAATGGTTCCGAGTGGTTTTAAGCGCCCCACAAAAGCCACAATAATCGCGGCAAAGCCGTATCCCGGGGAGATCTTGGGCGTGAGCTGTCCGATCGGACCGCAGATTTCGATCACACCGGCCAATCCGGCTAAAGCACCGGAAAGAAGCAACACAAAATAAATAATGGCTCGATTGGAGAAGCCCGCGTAAGCAGCTGCCTTAGGCGCCATGCCGGAAACGCGCACCTGGAAACCGATAAACATCTTCGACATGATGAGCCAGATGCCGAACAAGGCAAAGCAAACGAGAGCCCCACCCCAGTGCATTCGGGTACCCGGAATCATGATCGGGAGCGTGGCTGCCATCTCAAACATCGGACTTTGCGGGAATCCCAAGCCCTGAGGATCTCGCAGCGGGGACTGAACCGCCCAGGAAAGGAAAAGCTCGGCAATATAGACGAGCATCAGAGAAACTAAGATTTCATTGGCATTGCATTTGTCTTTGAGCCAGGCCACGATGCCGGCGTATAACGCACCGCCGACCATCGCAGCCAGGATGACCCAAATCATGTAGAGCTGAGAGGCTTCGGGGCTAGCCTGCAATGCAACCACGCCGCCGGCAAGCGCGCCGACAATTAATTGGCCTTCCGCACCGATGTTCCACACGTTTGCTCGGTAGCAAACCAATAGGCCCAATGCACAGAGAATGAGCGGCGTCATTTTTACGCCCAACTCTCCCCAGCCCCGCAGTGTGAGCAAAGGCTCGACAATAAACACGTACATGGAATGCATCGGATCTTTGCCCATCCCGGCAAAAATCAAGCATCCGATCAAAAGCGTCAAGAGAACCGCTATAAACGGAGACGCCGCAGAAAGAAAGCGGCTCGGACGCTGGCGGTTATAGAGTGCTAAAGGAAAATTCATCACGACTCCTTAGCATCAGGCCAAAGACCGGACATCCATCGTCCTATCTCTTCAACGCTGACATCTTTTGTTTTGACTTGAGGAGAAATTTTGCCTTCGCTCATCACAACCAACTCATCACAAATTTCAAACAGTTCGTCGAGTTCTTCACTGACCACTAAAATCGCGCTCCCGCCGCTCCTCTGACGGATTAAGGCATTGCGGATAAGCGTTGCGGCGCCCGCGTCCACACCCCAAGTCGGCTGATTCAAAACCATCACCTTCGGGTTATGAAGCAGCTCTCGACCCACAATAAATTTCTGCAGATTTCCGCCGGAAAGGCTTTCAGCCGGAGCTTTGGGACCGCCGCAGCGGACATGGAATTTTTCAATAATCGAACGCGTAAAGCGCGCGATCATCTTGTTGCGCATAAAACCTTTGGCTAAGAACAAATTACTGGTCAGCAGCGTGTTGCTTTCCAAGGACATTTCCGGAACAGTCGCTTCACCCAAGCGCTGTTCGGGCACATAGCGCAGACCTAAAGCGCGTCTGTGTTTAACGCGAAGGTCTCCGGCAAAAGAGCCGACGATAGAAATACAGTTTTTGGGCAGCAGTACTTCGCCGCTGATTGCCTTCATAAGCTCTGCCTGGCCGTTTCCGGAGATACCGGCCACGCCGACGATTCGGCCGCAGGGAACGTTAATCTTGCCGTAGAGCGGGTAGCGGCTCTTAAAGCCAACCTCTTCACCTTGGAAACAGACTTCCAAACCGGGATGCGGTTTGATTTCCGGTCGAGACATGATTTCAGGAAGGTCGCTGCCGATCATAAGCTTGGCGAGCTCCTGCTCGGTCATTTCCTGAGGATTGATGTTGGCTGCCACCTTGCCGCTTCGAATCACCGTACAGTGTTTGGAAAGTTCACGAATTTCATTGAGCTTATGCGTAATGAAGATGATGGAAACGCCTTCGGAAGACAGCTGGCGCAGGGTTTTAAAGAGGGCCTGTAGCGCGAGAGGAGAAAGAACCGAGGTCGGTTCATCAAGAATCAAAAGCTTCGGATTGGTTAATAGCGCGCGGAGAATTTCCACTCTTTGCCGCTCGCCCATGGAGAGATCATTAACAATCGCGTTCGGATCAACTTCGATGCCGTAATGGCGGCTTTTTTCAATAATCTCTTTTTCTAATTCCTTGGGATCAGTGCCTTCAGGCATTCCCAAAAGAATATTTTCTTTAGCAGTCAGTGTCTCAAACAAGACAAAGTGCTGAAACACCATCGCGATTCCGAGTTCGCGCGCGTCCGCAGGAGACGAGATATTAACTTTTCGTCCGTCAAAATAAATCTCGCCCTCATCGGGCGTGACAGATCCGAAGATAATCTTCATCAGGGTACTTTTGCCTGCTCCGTTTTCTCCGAGCACGGACAAAATTTCCCCCGGCATTACCTCAAGCGATATTGCGTCATTCGCAACGGTTGACCCGTATCGCTTGGTGACGTTTACCAATTTAAGTCTTGGAATCATTTGGAAGCCTTGATCGAAGGCCGTATTTTACCAAACGGCCGCACTTCATTCGGCCGTCAGCGCTGGCTTTGCAACAAAAATTTAAGGGAGGCCCTCGGCCCCCCTCTGCGAGTTCAAAAGATTAGTTGATGAATGTTGCTGCGAACAGTCCAATGACGACGACTGAGACAAGCGTCAGAACCGCACCGGCAGAAACCATCTGCATAATCTTGATGCGTCCGGTACTGAACACGATCGCATTCGGAGGTGTTCCGACCGGCATCATGAATGCGCAGGATGCAGACAGAGCCGTCACCATCAGCAGCTGCTCGGCAGGCACGCCCATCGGAACAGCCGCGGAAGCTAGGAGCGGCATGAGTGTTGCGGCAAGCGCCGTGTTCGATGTGAAGTTACTTGCCAGCATCACGAACAAGCTCACACCGATAAGGATTGCCCAGCGCGGAAGTCCGGCTAGAACGCCTGCGTTTGCGCTGATAATCTGACCGCATTCCGTAATCTGCAGACCGGCAGCCATGGAAAGACCGCCGCCGAACAAGAGCAGAACGCCCCAGGGCAGCTCTTTCATATCCGACCAATCCAAAACCATATGGTCTCTGTTCACAGGGATACAGAACAGCACGATGGCGCAGATCATCGCAATTGCGGCGTCAGAGAGCGAAGCAAACGGCCTTGTGCCGCCGAAATCCAGACCTCTTAACACACCGCCGAAGGACCACAGAAGGATCGCAGAGCAGAAGACGATCAGAACGATCATTTCGCCCTTGCCGATCGGTCCTAATTTATTCAATTCGGACTGAACCCACTGAGCGCCGCCTTCGATTTCCTTCATGGTCTTACGGAAGAGAACCTTAGTCAGAAGGAACCAGCACAGCGGAAGCAGAATAAGTGTAAGCGGCATGCCATACTTCATCCAATGCGCAAGCGAAATCGGATCATTGAAGTTCTGCTCCATAAAACGCGCAAAAATGCCGTTAGGAGGCGAACCGATAATGGTGGCCATACCGCCGATAGAGGCACCATAGGCAACGGCAAGCAGCATGGCGACGCTGAAGTTTTCTTCTTCCTGATCGATCGGACCGCCGGCTTTTTTAGCTCGCACTAAGGAAAGAACGGCCATCGCAATCGGAACCATCATGGCCGCGGTTGCCGTGTTGGATACCCACATGGAAAGCACACCGCTCGCCAAGAGGAAACCGCCCACAATCGCAGGCGCCTTGGTGCCTACGAGTTTTAATGTGGTTAAAGCAATGCGCTTATCCAGACGCCAGCGCTGAACGGCAATCGCCAGAATAAAACCGCCCATGAACAGGAAAATCGTACCTGATGCGTACGGCGCCATTGCCTGCGCAGGTTTAGCGATCCCTAATAGGGGAAAGAGCGGAATGGGAAGAAGCGAAGTCACCGGAATCGGAACCGGTTCAAAAAGCCACCAAAGGACCATCCAAACCACGACGGCCAAACAAGCTTTGGCGTGAGGATTAAAAGGAAGGACTTGGTTATGGACAGGGCGAACGTACATAATTTTTAACAAAACATCCTTAACTCATTAAAAAGTCGA
>OGCZ01000854.1_pt1 | contig 11180 bp, 12 predicted proteins | sample 1570211 | NCBI WGS metagenome assembly OGCZ01 (sample SAMEA2582158, study PRJEB24529) | metagenome | biome: Human gut stool | place: China | collected 2011 | reverse complement strand
ACTGATTGCTAAATACGATTGGTTAATCTAAAAACACAAAATTCTTGACATCCCCTGAAATTTTTTCTTGTCCACGAAAAGAAGAAAAGGAAATGATTTATTACTGGAACACGAACGAAATCAATTTCTAAACGTAAGCCCTACTCACAACGAGCAGGGCTTTTCTCTATACAAAAAGCAGTCCCCGGGAATCGTAGACGCTTTCGTGAGCATTGTTCCCGCACCGGATGGCCCGGTCCAGGCCCATGATGGTGGCAATGGCCCCGTCTATTTTTTCTGTGGACTTTTCCTTATCTGCCTTGATATTGCCGGCAGGATCTCTCCGGATATAAATATTATCCATCATCCATCGAAGGACTGGATGCCCTCCATGAGCAATTCGCTGCTCCAGCGTGAGCTTCATAAGCTCCTTAGTAGGAGGGCTCATGTCCTTGAATCCCTGTCCGAATGGGACCACGGTAAAACCCATCCCCTCAAGGTTCTGGACCATCTGTACCGCACCCCACCGGTCAAAGGCAATTTCCTGTATATTGAACTTTTCACCCAGCTTCTCGATGAACTTTTCAATATACCCGTAGTGGATGACATTTCCTTCGGTTGTCTGGATAAATCCCTGCTGGGCCCAGATGTCGTACATCACATGATCCCGCTTCACCCGCAGGGGCAGTGTCTCCTCCGGCAGCCAGAAGTACGGCAGGATGCAGTACTTATCCTGGTCATCCAGAGGCGGGAATACAAGTACGAAGGCGGTAATGTCCGTGGTGCTGGAAAGGTCCAGACCGCCGTAGCAGATCCGGCCTTCCAGATCTTCTTCCCGCACCGGGAACGCACAGGCATCCCATTTATCCATAGGCATCCACCGAACAGACTGCTTCACCCATTGGTTCAGCCGCAGCTGACGGAACACATTCTCTTCGCTGGGTGTCTCTTTGGCCGATTCACAGGCCGCTTTCACTTTGTCGATCCCTACCGTAATCCCCAGGGAGGGATTGGCCTTCTTCCACACTTTAGGGTCGGTCCAGTCATCCTGTTCCGCTGCCCCGTAGATCACTGGATAGAAAGTAGGGTCATGTTTCCTGCCTTCCAGGATATCCATGGCCTTCTGATGGACTTCGTAGCAGATGCTGTGGGTATCCGTCCCGGCTGTGGTGATAAGGAAATACAGGGGCTGCATCCGGGCATCCCCGGAACCCTTGGTCATCACGTCGTACAGTTCCCGGTTCGGCTGGGTGTGCAGCTCGTCAAACACCACCCCGTGGATGTTGAACCCGTGCTTAGAATAGGCTTCTGCCGAAAGAACCTGGTAGAAGCTGTTGGTGGGCCGAAACACCATCCGTTTCTGGGAGGACAGGATTTTCACCCGCTTGCTGAGAGCCGGACACATCCGGACCATGTCGGCTGCCACTTCAAACACAATGGAGGCCTGCTGCCGGTCGGCGGCACAGCCATAGACTTCAGCCCCTTCTTCCCCGTCCCCACAGCAAAGAAGGAGCGCCACCGCAGCCGCCAGCTCACTTTTCCCCTGTTTTTTGGGGATTTCGATGTAAGCGGTGTTGAACTGCCGGTAGCCATTGGGCTTTATGGTGCCGAACAAGTCCCGGATGATCTGCTCCTGCCAATCAATGAGTTCGAAGGGATGCCTCGCCCAGGTTCCCTTGGTGTGGCACAGGCTCTCTATAAAGGCCACAGCATAATCCGCCAGTTCCTTGTTGTAGGTGGATGTTTTGGCTTTAAACTTGGTAGGCTTGTACTTCTTGAGTTTCCGCATGGGGGCTCCCTCCTTCCTTCTTACTGGGTATAAGAAAAGGAGCCCGAAGGCTCCTTTTTTCCCCGCTCCTCAAAGGCTGAAGAGGAAGGCGGGGATTTTTTCGTATTCGTTGCTCATGAATTTCTGGCCGGATCCGTAAATTTCGGTCATCCCTTTCAGGGTGCAGCCCATCTGAGTGAATTGCCAGGCTACTTGAATGGCGCTGGACCAGGAGGAGGAAAAAGTGAATTCCTTCACCCCAAATTCCCGGAACACTTTGAGGATCTTTTCCGGTTCCTGGTAGGTTCCGGAAAGGTCCAGCAGGCTGTTACCGTGCTTTTTCATGTCGCTGTAAAGGCGCATCATGTTGCAGAAATCTTGCCCTTCTGCCCGGACTTCCTTGAGGAGTTCCTGGTAAGCTTCCCGGCAGGCGTTCATCTCTTTTTCGTTCCCGGCCTTTTCTACTGCGTCGAACTGTCTTTCCAGTTCCTCGTTCCGCCCGTAGAATCTTTCGATCATTTCCATCTTCGTCATTGTTTTTTCCTCCTTGTGATTGTGTATCTTTGCCTTTTGGCATGTACATTAATCACTCTAAAGGCACATAATAGCAAGCAAAATCTGTGTATTTATGCAAGTATACAAGAAAGAGAAACAGGGCCTTCGGGGCCCTGTTCCCTACCTGTAGCTACCTTCTTCAAGCGGCGTTTCTCCAGGCGGCGTTTCCAGTAAGATGTTTCAGCAGATGCAGCCGGCAGGTCTTGAATTCGTCTCCAATGAGCCCAAGCCGTAGCATCCAGCACCGGAAAGCATATTTTTCGTTGTCCGTCTCCGTCTTTCTGGCCGAGGCTTTCTTTTGGGTCAGGGCCTGATGGGCTACCGCTAGGCAAAACTGGATGTATGCCTTGATTTCCCCAGCGTGGAGGGTACCGTTGAAAAGCCGGAACTCTACTGTCCCTTTGGTGAAAGTGGCGTGGAGATTAAGTCCGTGGTACCGACTGCAATTGTAATGTTCATTCCGTCCAAAGGGGGCCTGGATATACCAGATATCGGCAAACTCTTCCATAGTCTGAGGCTGCTTTTTGTTCAGTTTGGCAAGAAAAGTACCATCTGTCTTCTGGCAATATCTGCCTTCCCGGATCGGATCGATCTGGAGAGCATGGTAAATCATGTCTTCCTTGCTGGCCATCAGGTTCACCAGGTTCCGCAGGGTTTTCGGAGTGAACTGCTCGGCTCCCACATGGATGTGGATCCCGCAGGAGCTATTTACCAGGGCTCCAGCTTTTCTCAGGGTCCGTACCAGTTCCTGCAGCTTCGGGATGTCATCGTAGGAAAGGATGGGGCTAACCACTTCTGTGCGATACTCATTGGTGGCTCCTTCGATCTGGCCGTCCACCTTTCTCTGCGCCCAAATGCTGGAATCGCTCATGGCTTTCCAGGTTCTACCCTTATCATCGCTGGCAGTGTAGGTGTCGTAGGCACCGCCTTTATGGGTACCTCGTCCCGTCCCGAAAAAGGCGCCCATCAGATTGGCGGCTTGTGCTCTCGTAATCCCCGTCATTTCCATTTCAATCCCGAAGTGCAGTGTTTTCATAATTCTCGTCATCCTTTCGCTAGGTTTATGTGTTCTTTGGCATGTGTATTAATCACTCTAAACGCACATAATAGCAAGGGATTTTGAGAATAATTATTTGTTATTCTGTTTTTTTATTCAGTTTCCGGACTTCATCCACCCCATAGATCACATTCAGGCGGGATCCGTTGTCCCAAACCACCAGGAGGGACCCCATATCATCTACGCCGGTCACCGTGCCTTTCGTCCCCAAAGGCGGTGCCTGGAGATCGTCCATCCGGGTAAGGCGTACCCGGGTTCCGGGAGGGTATTCCTGCTGTAGAAATTCCAGCAGCTCTTTATTGGGAAACCGCATCTTTTTTCCCTCCGTTCCGGAAGGCCGCTGACCCACTGAGCTTTTCCAGCAGGATCTTTCGGCAGTCCTTGTATTCCTTCCCGATGAAGCCCAGGCGCAGGAGGAAACACCGGAATGCGTATTTCTCGTTGGGGACTTCATGTTCTTTGGCCGTGACCCGTTTGGCGTTCTTGGCGAACTGGCACAGGGCCTTCACCAGTCTGGAGTAGGCTTGGACCTTGGCGCCGTCCGCTTCGTGGAACCAGGGGAAGTTGATTTTCCCTTCACTGCGGATGATGGTCAGGTCATCCGTCCCCAGGGCCTTTTTGAAAAGGCCGGCTTTAGAGGCCACCAGGTTCTGAAGTTTCTCGAAGTCTTCTTCCGTGAAATCGTCCGGAAAGGAAATGGTGAGGGTGTCGACTTTCTCCGGAGTTTCTTCCGGTTCCTGGGCTGTTTCAGGGTCCGTCCCTTCTTCCAGTTCAGCCGTTTCCTGGGAAAGTTCTGGTTCCGAGTTTGCATCCGGTTCTGCCGTTTCCTTTACGGGTTCTTGTTCCGGAGTTTCTTCCGTTGCTGCCTGTTCTGCAGCCGTTTCTTCTGGCTTGAATCCTCTGGCTTCCAGTTCTTTTACCACCTTCTGGAACAGTTCTCCGTCTTCACATTCCATGGCACCGTTTTTCCACACCATAATGCTGCCGATCCGGTAAGCCTTGGTGGGAAGAAAAAGGTACTTTGCCTTTTCTCCCGTAATGGCGCTGATAGCCTGCACCAGCTCTTTTCTTGCTGCACCTTGTCTGTTGTATTCAACCTTCATTTTTAGTACCTCCTTAGGGTATTTTGGTACTGTTATTAATCACTCTAAAGGCGAATAATAGCAAGCAAAATGTAGCCCTTATTGTACTTATTTTTCCGCACCCGCCACTTCTTGGTAGGTGTACTTCTTCCCGTCCCTGAGGACAGTTACAGTCTCGTTCTCATGGGAAGCCAGGTACCGCTTCACCGCCACATCCACGAACTTGGGTTCCAGCTCCACCCCATAACAGATCCGGCCCAGCTGGTCGCAGGCCATGAGGGTGGAAGCAGACCCCAGGAATCCGTCCAGCACCACCCCGTTGATCTGGCTGCTCAGCTTGATCAGATAGGCCAGCATGGGTACGGGTTTGCTGGAAGGGTGGCCAAAGCCGTCTTCTTTGCTGTTCTTGATGCCGTCAAACTCAAAGACTGCTTTCTGCTTCTGGTCTCCGTACCAGTTATGTTTTCCGTCTTTCCGCCATCCGAAGATAATAGGTTCCATGTTGAACTTCCAGTCGGTGCGCATAAAGGGTGCCTTGGGCTTTTTCCAGATAAGGCCAGCTCCCACTTTGAAACCGGCATCCTCGAAAGCATCGTAAAAGACCCGGGCCTTCATGGTGGCGTAGAACACGTAGATGGAAGCATCCGCCGCCATGGTTTCATGGAAGCAGGTGAATGCCTTCTTCAGGAACTCGTACCCTTCCTGGTCGTTCATGTCATCGTTCTTGATCTTCCCGGAGGTGCTCCGAAGGTTGACCAGGTACGGGGGATCCGTCAGCACCAGGTTGGGTTTCACCCCGTCCATGAGCTGAGCATAGGTTTCTGGCTTGGTGGAATCCCCGCATAGGACCCGGTGCTTTCCCAGCTGCCAGAGGTCCCCGTCTTTGGAGAACACCGGCTTCTGGAGTTCTTCTTCCACGTTGAAGTCGTCTTCTTTGGCTTCCGTTTCTTCATCGAAGATATGGGCAATTTCGTCATCGCTGAAGCCTGTGAGGCTCACATCGAAATCCGCTCCCTGGAGGGATTCGATTTCCACCCGCAGCATTTCTTCGTCCCAACCGGCATCCAGGGCCATCCGGTTGTCGGCCAGGATATAGGCTTTCTTCTGGGCATCGGTAAGATAGTCCACCAGGACGCAGGGCACTTCTTTGATCCCTTCTTCCCGGGCTGCCATCACCCGACCGTGGCCGGCAATGATGTTCTTGTCCTTATCGATGATCACCGGGTTGATGAACCCGAATTCCCGCAGGCTGGCCCGGAGCTTGTTAATCTGTTCCGGGGAATGGGTCCGGGCGTTATTTACATAGGGAATCAGCTCATCGATGGGAATGAGCTTCATCTCTTTGGTCGTTTTTTCCATACTTTCCTCCCTTTAAACCTTTCGAGATCGCAGGAGACGCTCCATCATGTCATCCTGGGGCGTATTGCCGGAAAATTCCACAGAGCAGTTTTCCTTCACCACCTGGTAAATCTGGTACCAGATCTGGTTCACCTGCTTCATGTAGTTCTGGCTCATGGTCACGTACGGGGAAGCAATGGCCGCATTGGTGGTGGGGTGCTTGGCCAGAAAGCCATATTCCGAAATGGCGTGTTCGCACTGGATCCACCGGGACACTGCCATGGCGTACTGGCTAATGAGCTGAGGGCTCACCAGCTTTTCGCAGTGTCGGGCTTTGAGCCACAGCCAGGTTTCCCGGTAGATTTCTTCGGCTTCCAGTTTCCCGCCGTTCCGCTGTTTTTCTTTCATGTAGGCTTTTGGTTCCGGCATGTCTTCTCCGTTAAGGTCCGCTCCTTCCGGTATGTCCATCACCTTCAGCGGCCGTTTCCCCGGATTGTCCGGCAGTTTATCCAGCAGGGCCCTGGGTTTCCGACCCTGGCCGACTCTGAGTCCGCCCCGCATGGTTCCGTCTTTGGCTATTTTTCACACCCCCTTATTTCCATGGGTCAATACCTTGTTTGAATACGCGTTTTTTGTGCGCGTGACCCCTCGCCCGTTCTGGGTTTGCGGGCTTTCAGAGATTCATACTCCCCCTGGGTATACGGCTTTGTTTCAGATTTAACATTTTAAAATTCCACTTTTTTATGCCACCTGTCTCCCCGTTTAGCATGGATCCGGGCATGGCAGGCTTTGCATAAAGCGATCAGGTTGTTCCAGTCGTGGGTCCCGCCTTCCGCCAGGGGCTTCTTGTGGTGGACTTCTTCCGCCACCACGTACCGGCCGTTCTGTAAGCACAGCTCACAGAGAGGATGGCTGGCCACGTAGGCATCCCGGATCTTCTTCCAGGTCCTGCCGTACCGTTTCTTTGTACCAGGCCTGCGTTCGTACTTTTCGTACCGCTTGGCGATGATCTTCTGGTGCTTCTCACAGTACCGGCCGTCCGTCAGGTTCGGGCAGCCTGGGAAGGAACAGGGTCGTTTCGGTTTTCTAGGCACAGCTGCCACCTCCTTTCGGGCATGAAAAAAGCCCTGCAGGATAGGTCCTGCAAGGCTTGTCTTTATTCCCTTTTCTCGTGATTCTATCATACCACGAAGGGGCTGTTGAATTCTAGTGTTCTGTTACTGTATTTTCCTGCATTTTACTGCGCTCCTCCAAAATTTTTTCAACGGCTGCCACCCCATCACTGTGGACGGCGTAGATCCACCGGATCCCTTTGCCCATGCTCCTGGCAATGTCCTCCCAGGCATCGAAGTGGATGTACCGGTCCCGGAGGACCAACCGCTGGGCTTCGTCTTCCACCTGGTCGATGACCTGGCCGATCTCATACTTCAGATCCACCAGCCGATCCACTTCCCGGTTGATCTCCTGCTCCCTCTCCCAGATCTTCTCGATGGTCCGGACGAAGGGAGCTTCCGTGGGCCGGTTGGGGTTGTGGCTTTCTTCCAGCCCGGCTGCGGAGATCCCCAGGCAAAGATGCCGGAGCTCGGCCACCTCCCGCAGGTTGCTCTCTATTTTCTTATCCAGGTAGAATCCCTGTTGCAAGTACTCTTTCGCGTTCATGCTTTTCCCTCCAAATCCGCTTTGACGGCTTCAATGAGATCCGCCTGGGAACTGTCTTTCTTCTCCAGGGCCTTCAGGATCCGTTCGTCCATGGTGCCTTTCGTCACAATGTGCTGGACGATCACCGTCTGGCTGGTTTGTCCCTGCCGCCAGAGCCGGGCCACCGTCTGCTGGTAGAGTTCCAAACTCCAGGTGAGCCCGAACCAGATCAGGATGGACCCGCCCTGCTGCAGGTTGAGGCCGTGCCCGGCAGAAGCCGGATGGATCAGGGCCACCGGGATCTTCCCGGCGTTCCAGTCGGCAAAGTCCCTGCTCTCCTTCAGTTCCCTGGCTTCCATCCTCTGACAGATCCGTTCCCGGTCGTGCCGGAACCAGTAGGCCACAAGGACCGGCCGGCCATTGGCGCTTTCCACCAGGTCTTCCAGGGCATCCAGCTTTCGGTCATGGAGATGGATGGTCTTTCCGTCATCGGTGTAGATGGCTCCGTTGGCCATTTGGGTCAACTTCAGCGTAAGGGAGGCCGCATTGGCTGCCGTCACCTCGCCTCCCGGCAGTTCCAGCACGAGAGACTTTTTGAAGTCATTATACCGCTTCCGCTCCGAGTCCGAAAGATTAACCTCGGTTTTCACACGCACCAGGTCCGGCATCTGCAAATAGTCTGTGGCCTTCATGGATACGGTGATGTCCGAAATTTTCCGGTAGATGGCGTCCTCTGCTCCCGGCAAGGGCTTGTAGGAAAACACCACCATCCCGTTCCGTTTGTCCGGCTGGAAGTAGGTATTCCGGTACTGGCTGATGTATCTCCCCAGACGCTCTCCCATGTCCAGGAGCCGGAACTCCGCCCACAGGTCCATGAGCCCGTTACCGCTGGGTGTCCCCGTAAGGCCCACGATCCGTTTCACCTTGGGCCGCAGGGCCTTCATGGCTTTGAACCGCTGGGCCTGCTGGTTCTTGAAAGAAGACAGTTCATCCAGGACCACCATGTCGAAATCCAGCCGACAGTTCTTGCAAAGCCACACCAGGTTCTCCCGGTTCACGATGTATAGATCCGCAGGCTTCTGGAGGGCCTGCCGCCGTTCCGTCACGGACCCCACGACAACGCTGCAGGTCAGGTCCTTCAGGTGGTCCCACTTCCGGAGTTCCTCCGGCCATGTATCTCTGGCTACTCTGAGGGGGGCCACGATCAAAACCCGGTGGACTTCAAAGGAGTCATACATCAAATCCCGAATAGCCGTCAAGGTCGTCACCGTCTTGCCGAACCTAAGCCCATATCCAGCAGGAGAGCCGTCACCAGGTGGGTCTTGATGTACTCGATGGCATAGGTCTGGTATGCATGGGGTATGAACTTCATTGGGCATCACCTCCTTCCGCGATGGTCTGCAGCAGCCCGGGAATATCTTCCAGGGCATCCAGGACGAACACCCGGAACCCCAGCTCCCGAAGCTTTTCGTGCCTTTTCACCTGCAGAACCCGTGGTTTCTTCCCCGGTGCCTTCACTTCCGCATCCACCGGGGTTCTGGGTTCATGCTTCAGGTCTCCGTAAAACACATTCAGATAGTCATTGCTGACTTCCGGATGGTCATGGAACATATTGTCTTCCGCCCGGGACCGCACTTCATCAATCTTTTGCAGGACCCGCATGAATTTGTCCGTATCCGTAGACAAAAGGACCTGAGACATGTGGATGGCAAGATTTCCACCCAATGTCCGGAACAGCCGCATTTCGGCTCCCACCAGTTTGTACAGTTCAATCGTCCGTTCTTTCTTGTTGATCATCGCTTTTCCTCCTTCAGTATGGGAGTGACGGTGGTGACACTCTTTAACATACCCTCTCTATAGATCCTTTTTTAAAATCTTCTTTAGGACTTTCAGGTGAGAGTGTCACTACTGTCACTTTTCATAAGGTGCAGGTGGTGAAGGTCTCCAGCATACCTTTATATAGAACTCTTTTAAAAATTCTTCTTTAGGACTGTCAGTAGTAGACCTGCACCCACCTGCACCTTTTAGTCCAGAAAATCCTGTCCTTCTTTCAACCGCAGCCCGTGAACAACGATTCCTTTCTTCGTCTTGTGACGGAAGAACCCCGCCTTCTCCAGATTCCCATAGAAATCCGAAGTGCTTCTGGTGTATTCACCAGTCTGCATACAGACGATCCGGTACTGCTGGTACAAATCCCCCGACTTCTCCGTGAAGGAGGGATCCACGTCACAATGGGCGTCCAGGAATTGTCCCAGCCAATCGTTGTCCTCCCGGTATTTTTCTACCGCTTTCCGCACGGCTTCCGGTTCCTCAATCTTGAACTTCTTCCGGATGGCAGCTTCCGCGCCTTCAATGACCCACTTCAAAATGGCCGGCCCGGCTTGTTCGAACAGGTAGTCCGAATAGTTCTTGATGTCGTTTTTCCGGGTAATCCTGGCGTTGAAGGGAATGATAATCAGCCTCCGCCAGGTGCCGTCATCGTTGGCGGCCACTTTCGGCAGGTGGTTGGTGTAAAGGACCAGTGTGTGGGAGGGGACGAAATGGAAGGGAGTCTTGAACTTCTTCTCCGCTTCGATGGGGTCCACAGAACAGATCTGCTTCACCATCCCCGTATTGAGCCGCTGGCCTTCTTCCAGTTCGGAAGCGATGATCAGCCGCTTCCCTTTCAGTTCTGCAATTTCCGGTTTTACGTTTCGCCGGCAGTTCATGGTCATGGTCTCGGCGGAAATCTTGCCGGAATACAACCCCAGCACCCTGGCGATGGTGTTCCAGAAGGTGGATTTCCCGTTGGCCCCGCCGCCATAGGCGATAATCATCTGTTCGGCATAGACTCGGCCCACTGCGGCCATCCCCACGATCTGCTGCACGTACCGGATCAGCTCCTGGTCCTTGCAGAAGAACAGGTCCAGGCTTTCCTGCCACATGTTTCCTCCCTGGGTTCCGGGAGAGCAGGCGGTGACTTTGGTGATCATGTCATCCGGGTCATGGGGCCGTTTTCCCTGCATCCCTTTGGAAAGGTCGTAGGTGGCTTCCGGGGTGTTCAAAAGTTCCGGATCATAGTCCAGCTCGGAAACATCCAGGGCCAGCATGGGGGTGGCGGCATTCTGGACATTGAGAATGTTCTTGTAGTTCCGGTTTTTCATGACGAATTTCTTGTAAGCATCCGCGCTGAGAAGGGCCGTCAGCAAATGGACTTTTTCCCCGGGAATCTGGTTGGCCAGTGTCTTGCTTCTGGACTTCACGTCTTCCCGGGAGATCCCGATGGCGGTCAGGTCATCTTCTGCCTGGCGGATCTTTTCTTCTGCGTCTGCCAGCTGGTCATCCATAAAGTCCTCGATGACGCCCAGAGGCTTATGTTCATCTTCATCCCAGTGATTACCCACGTAGGCGATGTACTTCGTAGCACTGGTGTACCGAAGGCGTCCCATACAGGTCCGGGCCAGGACTTTGGCTTCCCCGATATCCGAGAAGTCATCCGGCTGGAGGGACGGGTGGCCAACAGCTTTGTTGTATTCATCCGGGGGCACATACCCCTCGCTTTGCTGGATTTTGTTCCGGAAGAACTTCAGGGCACTTTTCCAGATGGTGTCCAGCTCTTTTTCCGGAAGCCGCGGTTCGCAATTCTCAGCCCGCTGCAGGTAGGCTTCGTAGGCTTTTTCCGTATCCCCATACCGCTTCAGCACCCGGCCGGCAAAGTGGGACATGGTGTTGTTCCGGTTGCCTTCCGGGATAGAACTCCCGGTATAGAAGGGAGGTTCCGTCT
>OGCZ01000847.1_pt1 | contig 11253 bp, 9 predicted proteins | sample 1570211 | NCBI WGS metagenome assembly OGCZ01 (sample SAMEA2582158, study PRJEB24529) | metagenome | biome: Human gut stool | place: China | collected 2011 | reverse complement strand
CGGGATGAAGAGATCAGCCGTGTGCTGGACTTTATCAAATCCAGCGCCACCGTGCAATACGATGAAGCCATGATCGAAGCCATGGAAAAGCACGCCATTCAGGACGGCAAAAAGGGCGGCGGCGGTGCCGACGCCGAGGAGGACGCAGGCTCCGACCCCATGTTCAAGCAGGCCGTGGATGTGGTCATCGACGCCGGTCAGGCGTCCACCAGCCTGTTGCAGCGCCGCTGCAAGCTGGGCTACGCCCGCGCCGCCCGCATCATGGACGAGATGGAGCAAAAGAGCATCATCGGCCCCTACGAGGGCGCAAAGCCCCGCGCCGTGCTCATCAGCCGCCAGCAGTGGCTGGAAATGCAGATGAACCAACCGGAGGAATAAAACAAAAGCGCGCTCGCCCTCTCCGTCAATGCTTACGCATTGCCACCTCTCCCAAAGGGAGAGGCCTTGGCAGTCCGGCAAAGTTTCCGGTTTCGCCAGAGGCTCTCCCTTTGGGAGAGCTGGACGCGAAGCGGACTGAGAGGGCGAGGACGCTGCCCGTGTTCAACCAAGAATGAGGATATCAGTAAATGGACAACACTTCTCCCCAGATCTACACCGAATTTCTTCCCATCAGCCGGGCGGACATGGAAGCCCGGGGCTGGGAGCAGCTGGACTTTGTGGTGGTGGGCGGTGACGCCTATGTGGACCACCCCAGCTTTGGCACCGCCATCATCAGCCGCCTGCTGGAAGCCGAGGGCTACAAGGTGGGCGTGCTGGCGCAGCCCCGCTACACCGACTGCGAGGACTTCAAGCGGTTCGGGAAGCCGAAGTACGGCTTCTTCATCGGCGGCGGCAATGTGGACAGCATGGTCAGCCACTACTCCGTCGCCAAGATCCCCCGCGCCGAGGACGAATACTCCCCCGGCGGAAAGGGCGGTGCCCGGCCGGACCGCAGCGCCACCGTGTATACCAGGCTGGCCAAGCAGGCCTACCCCGACCTGCCCGTGATCCTGGGCGGTCTGGAAGCCTCACTGCGGCGGTTCGCCCACTACGATTACTGGCTGGACACCGTCCTGCCCAGCATCGCGGAGGACTCCGGCGCAGACATCATCAGCTTCGGCATGGGCGAACACCAGACCGTCGCCATTGCCAGGCGGCTGGCGGCCGGTGAACCGGTAAGCTCCATCACCGATGTGGACGGCACCTGCTACCTGACCGACTTCGACCACCTGCCCGAAAAATATGTGGAGTGCGCAGGCTTCAAAAAGGTGGCGTCCGATAAGACCGCCTACGCCAAAGCCTGCCGCATCCAGATGGACAATCAGGATGTCGTCAGCGGCCAGATCATCGTCCAGAAGCAGAGCGAGAAGTACCTCGTCCAGAACATCCCGGCAAAGCCGCTGGTGCGCTGGGAGCTGGACCGGGTCTATGCCCTGCCCTACACCCGCCGATATCACCCCATCTACGAGGCCATGGGCGGTGTGCCCGCCATCCGGGAGGTGCAGTTCTCCATCATCCAGAACCGCGGCTGCTTCGGCGGCTGCAACTTCTGCGCCATCCAGCTGCATCAGGGCCGCCGCGTGACCAGCCGCAGTGCCGACAGCATCGTGGCCGAGGCCGAGCGGATGACCCATGAGCCGGATTTCAAGGGCTACATCCACGACATCGGCGGCCCCACGGCAAACTTCCGCTTCCCGTCCTGCCGCGAACAGATGCTGCGGGGCATGTGCAATGGCGGCAAGCACTGCCTGGCCCCCACGACCTGCTCCCACATGATCGTGGACCACAGCGACTATCTGAAGATCCTGCGCCGCGTCCGGGAGCTGCCGGGCGTCAAGAAGGTGTTCATCCGCAGCGGCATCCGGTTCGACTATCTGATGGCAGACCCGGACGATACCTTCTTCAAAGAGCTGGTGGAATACCACGTCTCCGGCCAGCTGAAAGTTGCCCCGGAGCACTGCGCCCCCAACACCCTTGCCTACATGGGCAAGCCCCCCATCGAGACCTTCAACAAGTTCAAGGATAAGTTCTACGAGCTGAGCAAAAAGGCGGGCAAAAAGCAGTACCTTGTGCCCTACCTGATGTCCAGCCATCCGGGCAGCACCCTGAGCGACGCGGTCTATCTGGCCGAGTACCTTTACAAGAACCACATGCGCCCGGAGCAGGTACAGGACTTCTACCCCACGCCCGGCACCGTAAGCACCTGCATGTTCTATACCGGTCTGGACCCCTACACCCTCAAGCCGGTGTTCGTGGAGAAGACCGCCGAGGGCAAGGCACTGCAGCGCGCACTGCTCCAGTATTACGAGCCGCGCAACGCCGAAAAGGTCATCAAGGCGCTCAAAATGACCCACCGCGAGGACCTCATCCCGCTGCTGGTGCCCGCCGAGGGCCGCCGCGCCGTCCAGCGCTCGGCCCGCAGAGCCGAGGCCGCCGAGGTGACCATCCACAACGACGGCACCTACACCGTCCGCCCAAACGGCAAGGGCAAGGGCCGTCCGCAGGGCCATGCCGCCCCGGCAAACCGCAGTGCGGGCGGACGTCAGCCCAGCCCCGGCGCACGGTTCGCGCCCCGCTCTGCACCCGGCCATAAGCCGAAAAACGATCAACAGAAAGAGAATACGACGTGGAAAAATACAAATCGGAAAAAGTAAGTTTCTGGCGAAAGCCTTTCCGGCGGCTGGCCGCACTGGCGTTGGCCGCTGCGCTGGCCTTGGGCCTTGCGGCCTGTGACGGGGCATCCGTCCTTCCGGGCGGCAGCGCCGATGTGATCCCGAACCCGGCATCCAGCGGGGTGCAGACCGCTGACAGCTTCCGGATGCACTTTCTCGACGTGGGGCAGGCGCTCAGCGTCCTGGTGGAGTGCGATGGCCAGTACATGCTGTACGACGGCGGCAACGTGGACGACGGCAGCATGGTGGTCAGCTATTTGCAGAAGCAGGGCGTGGAAGAGCTGCAATACGTCTTCTGCTCCCACGCGCATGAAGACCATGTGGGCGGGCTGGCCGCTGCGCTGGCCTTCTTCCCGGCGAACCATGTGTACAGCCCGGTGACGGAGGCCTCCACCAAGTGCTTTCAGGATTTTGTGAAGTACACCCAGCAGCAGGGCCTGCAGGTCGAAGTGCCTGCCGTGGGCACCGTCTGGCAGCTGGGCGGTGCAACGGTGACGATGCTGGGCCCGGTGGCACAATACAGTGAGACGAACGACACCTCGATCGTCCTGCGGGTAGATTACGGTGCCACCAGCTTCCTCCTGACCGGCGACATGGAATCGGATGCAGAGCGCGACCTGGTGAACAGCGGGGCCAACCTGAAGGCCGATGTTTTGCAGGTGGGCCACCACGGTTCCAGCACCTCGACGAGCTACCTCTTTTTGAATGCCGTCCTGCCCGAAATGGGCGTCATCTCCTGCGACGTGAACAACAAATACGGCCACCCGCATGAGGAGACCCTGAGCATCCTGCGGGATGCGGGCGTAGACGTCTACCGCACCGACCTGCTGGGCACAGTCGTCATCGGGTCGGACGGCCAGAACTACACCATCCGCACCGACAAGAACGCCACCGACGCCGAGTTGAACCCCACCGCCCCGGCGGCATCCAGCACGGCACAGCAGACCTACATCGGCAACGTGAACTCCAAAAAGTTCCATCTGCCCACCTGCCCGAACCTCCCGGCAGAGAAGAACCAGATCCTCTTCTCCAGCTACGACGAGGCCATTGCAGCAGGCTACACCCCCTGTTCCACCTGCATCAAGTGAGACACAGCAAAAAAGGACTGTCGCGTTCGCGACAGTCCTTTTTTGCTTGCTCTATCATACCGTGCCTCAGCCGCCCAGATAGGCGCTGCGGACGCGCTCGTTGGTCAGCAGCTCGGCACCGGTGCCGTCCATGACCACGCGGCCGGTCTCCAGCACATAGGCGCGGTCGGCCACCGAAAGCGCCATCTGCGCGTTCTGCTCGACCAGCAGGATGGTCATACCCTCCTCGTGGATGTTCCGGATGATGTCGAAGATCTCCTGCACCAGCAGAGGCGACAGGCCCATGGACGGCTCATCCAGCATCAGCATGGAGGCGTTGCTCATCAGCGCGCGGCCCATGGCCAGCATCTGCTGCTCACCGCCGGACATGGTGCCCGCCAGCTGTTTGCGGCGCTCCTTCAGGCGGGGGAACAGTTCAAAGACCTTTTCCTTGTTGGGGCCGATGGTGGAGGCAGGCTGGGTGTAGCCGCCCATTTCCAGATTTTCCTCCACGGTCATGTGCAGGAAGACGTGGCGTCCCTCCGGCACATGGGCCAGACCGGCCTCCACGATCTTGTGGGCACGGATACCCTTGATGCTCTTGCCCTTGTACAGGACATCGCCCGTCTTCGGGTGGAGCAGGCCGGAAATGGTCTTCAGGGTGGTGGACTTACCGGCACCGTTGGCACCGATCAGGGTCACGATCTCCCCTTCGTGGACCTCAAACGAAACGTCCTTGACGGCGTGGATGTTGCCGTAATAGACGTTGATGTTCTCCACTTTCAGCATAGAATCTGCCATCGGTCAGCCCTCCTTCTTGCCCAGATAGGCCTCAACGACCTGCGGGTTGTTGCGGATCTCATCCGGGGTGCCCTTGGCGATGATGCGGCCAAAGTTCAGCACCGCGATGCCCTCGCAGATGCCCATGACCAGGCTCATGTCGTGCTCGATGAGCAGCACGGCGATGTTGAATTCGTCGCGGATGCGGCGGATGGTCTCGGTCAGTTCAGCGGTCTCGGAGGGGTTCATACCGGCAGCAGGCTCATCCAGAAGCAGCAGCTTCGGGCTGGTGGCCAGGGCGCGCATGATCTCCAACCGGCGCTGTGCACCATAGGGCAGGCTGCCCGCCGGGGTGTTGGCCAGGTCGGCCATGTGGAAGATATCCAGCAGCTCCAGTGCCCGCTCGGTGCACTTCTTTTCTTCCTTCCAGTAGTTGGGCAGACGGATCAGGGAGGAGGCCAGGTTGTACTTCATGGACTCATGCAGGCCGACCTTGATGTTGTCGATGACCGACAGCTCCTTGAACAGGCGGATGTTCTGGAAGGTACGGGCCACACCCATCCGGTTGACCTGATAGGTCTTCTTGCCTGCCGTGGGCATCCCGTCGATCAGGATGGAGCCGCGGGTGGGCTGGTACACGTTGGTCAGCAGGTTGAAAACGGTGGTCTTACCGGCACCGTTGGGGCCGATGAGGCCGGTGATCTCGTTGCGGCCGATCATCAGGTTGAAGCCGTCCACTGCGGTCAGACCGCCGAAGTCGATGCCCAGCTCACGCACGTCGAGGATGGGCTTTTTGTCCTTGTCGCGGTCGGTCAGGAAACCGCCGGAGGGGACGCTGTTCAGTCTCGTCTGGAACTCACTCATGATCTGCACCCTCCTTGTTCTTCTTGCGGAACAGTTCCCCGTTCAGGACCTTCTCCACGATGCGGCTCACGGAGAAGTCGTAGCTGCCCAGCAGTCCGCCGGGGCGGAAGATCATCATCAGGATCAGCACCAGCGAGTAGATGACCATGCGGTAGCTGTCGAAGCTGCGGGTCGCTTCGGGCAGGATGGTCAGCACCGTTGCCGAGAGGATGGAGCCCAGCATGGAGCCCATGCCGCCCAGAACGACCATGACCAGGATCTCGATGGACTTCATGAAGCCGAAGGTCGAGGGGTTCAGAACGCCGATGTAGCAGGCGTACAGACCACCGGCCAGACCGGCGAAGGCCGCAGAGAAGGCAAAGGCCATGACCTTATAGTAGGTGGTCTGGATGCCGCAGCTTTCGGCGGCGATCTCGTTGTCGCGGATGGCCAGCACGGCACGGCCGTGGCGGCTCTTCATCATGGTGTGGATCAGGAAGCAGGTGATGACCACGCACAGGAACACATTGCTGAAATGGGAATACTTGGGGATGTTCTTCAGGCCCTTGGAGCCGTAGAACAGGCTGTAACCCAGCACATCGTCGATGTTGTTCAGCGTGATGCGGATGATCTCGCCAAAGCCCAGCGTCAGGATGGCCAGATAGTCACCGGTCAGGCGCAGAGCGGGGATGCCGATCAGCACACCGAACAGGCCCGCCATGATGCAGGCCAGCACCAGACCAATGGCAAAAGAGATGCCGCTGGGCAGGGGGCTGTACTTGGTGAACAGCGCGCAGGTGTAAGCACCCACGGCCATGAAACCGGCATGGCCCAGCGGCAGCTGGCCCAGATAGCCGGTGGCCACGTTCAAAGACACGGCCAGGATGATGTTGATGCCCACGGTCATCAGCACCTTGTTCTGATAGGTGGAAAGCAGATTCCCGGTCAGGTAGGAAAGCCCCAGGAACAGCAGCGCCACCAGCACCGTATTCATCAGGTAGCGCACGGGCATTTTGATGGTTTTACGGTTGGTTTTCATCGTTATGCCCCCTTACACCTTTTCCTGCACCTTGCGGCCAAGGAAGCCCGTGGGCTTGACCAGCAGCACGATGATCAGAATTGCAAACGTAACAGCGTCCTTCCAGGCGGAAAGGCCGATGGCGGAAACGAAGCACTCGCACAGGCCGATGGCGATGCCGCCGATCATCGCGCCCGGAATGGAACCGATGCCGCCCAGAACTGCGGCAACGAAGGCTTTCAGGCCCAGCATGGAACCCATGGTGGGCGTTGCCTGCGGGTAGGAGCAGCAGTACAGCACTGCGCCGATACCGGCCAGCGCAGAACCCACCGCAAAGGTGAAGGAGATGGTGCTGTTGACGTTGATGCCCATCAGGCGGGCCGCGTCCATATCCTCGGAGACGGCGCGCATGGCCTTGCCGAGCTTGGTCTTCTGGACCAGGAAGGTCAGCACGAGCATGGACAGCACGGTGACCACCAGCGTGATCACGGAGGTCAGGCCCACCGGCACTTTGCCGAAGTAGAAGGTCCTGGCTTCAAAGTAGGACGGGATGACCTTTGCACCGGAGCCCATCAGCAGCTCCGCCGTATACTCCAGGAAGAAGGACACGCCGATGGCCGTGATCAGCAGCGAGATGCGGGGCGCACTGCGCAGCGGGGTGTAGGCGACCTTTTCGATCACCACGCCCAGCAGGGTGCAGGTAATGACGGTGGCGCAGACAGCCGTCACCGGGCCAAGGCCCAGCTGGTTCATCACGAACCAGGACATGTACGCGCCCACCATAATGACATCGCCGTGGGCAAAGTTCAGCAGCAGGATAATGCCGTACACCATGCTGTAGCCCAGTGCGATCAGTGCATAGATGCTGCCCAGGGAAAGACCGTTGATCAGCTGACTAAAAAACACTGTCATGGATGGATACTTCCTTTCTTTGCGGCGTTTTGCCACGCCTTTTGGGAGACACTTGTTTACCAAAAAAGCGGAGACAACCCGTTTCGGCGGTCTCCGCAAGTGGTTCTGATGCGAGGGATTAGAACATTTCCTTCAGTTCGGGCTTGCCATCCACATAGGTCAGGATCGCAGTCTCCTTGACGGGGTTGTGGTGCTCGTCGAATGTGAAGGTGCCGGTGATACCGTCGATGGTGCCGGAAGCGATGGCGTCAATGACAGCCTGCTTGTACTCGTCGCTGCCTGCTTCCAGACCGGCGTCCTCCGCAGCCTGCAGGCCGTAGACCACGGTCTTGGCAGCGTCGTAGCCCAGAGGTGCGAAGCCGTTGGGGTACTCCTCGCCGTACTCTGCCTTGTAGGCCTCCTCGAACTCCGGAGAAGCGCCCTTTGCATAGTTGGCGCAGAAGTAGCTGTCCTTCAGCTGGTCAGCGGTCGCATAGCCCTCCAGGCCGTCCCAGCCATCGCCGCCCAGGAACGGAACGGTCAGGCCGATGCTCTCAGCCTGCGACAGGATCTGGCCCACTTCCTCATAGTAGTTGGGGCAGAAGACCGTCTCCGGTGCCTTGCCCAGGATGCTGGTCAGCTGGGTCTTGAAGTCCACGTCGCCGTCGGAGTAGCTCTCCTGATCGACGATGGTGCCGCCCAGGCTCTCGAACTCGTTGACGAAGTTCTCAGCCAGGCCCTCGTTGTAGTCTGCGCCCTTCTTAAAGATGACAGCAGCCTTGGTGTAGCCCAGCTTCTTGTAAGCGTAATCTGCCATCTTGATGCCCTGGAACGGGTCGGTGAAGGTGGCACGGAAGACGTTGGCGTTCACGGTGTCGGTCTCGGCATCGTAGGTAACGGCCTCTGCGGTCGCAGAAGCAGTGACCATGGGCATGTTGTAGTCGGCGCTCTCAGCAGCCACGGCCAGCGTGGGGGTGGTGGTGACATCGCCGACCAGTGCCGTGATGCCTTCGTCCACCATCTTGGTGAAGCAGTTGACGGCCTGGGTGGCGTCGCCCTGCTCATCCTCGGTCAGGATCTCGATCTGCTTGCCGTTGATGCCGCCATCGGCGTTGACCTGCTTCAGATACAGGCTCGCACCGTTGACAACGGCCTGGCCGTAAACGGAAACGTTGCCGCTCAGGGGGCCCATGACGCCCACCTTGATGGTCTCACCGGAAGCAGCGGAACCGGCTGCGGAACCAGCCGTGCTGGAAGAAGAACCGCCGCAGGCGGTCAGGACACCGGCAGCAGCCACGACACCGGCAGCAGCCAGAAAGTTACGACGCGTGATCATCTTTTTCATAATCGTTATCCTCCTGTTTGGAAGTATTTGCAAAATGCAGAAAGCAGAGCCCTTTCCCTCAAAGCGGCTCTGCTCTTGGTAGTTTCATTATAGCCCCCTTCGGGGCCGTTCGCAATTCACAAACCGTCCATACTTTTCCGGGCCTTTTCCGTCAAATCATGTTAAACTACACAAAATTTCCATATCACTTTTGGCTGTTTTTTCAAATTGTTCACCTTATTTCACTCTGAAATGAACGGTTTTCATGAATGTCAAAAAAGTTACACGGCTGCCATCCGGTCGGTTCCGGGCAGGTTCGGCGGCCGCCTTCCCACCTCCCGGCATATCCGCCCCCGCCTCCGGGCAGACTGATGATGTTTACAGCCGCAAACATCGCAATCCCCTCTTGCAACCAGGCACAGGACGTGGTAGGATAAAGGCAGTTAGTTAGCATTGACTATCCACCATCTCAAATCATTACCGGGAGGTCTTTCTTATGAATTATCTGGAAATCGAATCCGTTGTCGGCCGCGAGATCTTAGACTCCCGCGGGAACCCCACCGTCGAAGCTGAGATCACGCTCGCCGACGGCACCGTCGCCCGCGGTTGTGCCCCCTCCGGCGCATCCACCGGCGAGTTCGAGGCTCTGGAGCTGCGCGACGGCGACAAGAGCCGTTATCTGGGCAAGGGCGTGACCAAAGCCGTTGAGAACATCAACACCGTCATCGCCGACGCCGTCGTGGGGCTGGATGCCTCCGACATCTATGCAGTCGATGCCGCCATGCGCAAAGCCGACGGCACCAAGGACAAGTCCAACCTGGGCGCAAACGCCATTCTGGCCGTGTCCATCGCCGCCTGCCGTGCAGCCGCCGCTTCGCTGGAGATGCCGCTGTACCGTTTTCTGGGCGGCGTGAACGGCAACCGCCTGCCCGTCCCGATGATGAACATCCTGAACGGCGGCGCACACGCCACCAACACCGTGGATACCCAGGAGTTCATGATCATGCCCGTAGGTGCCCCCTCCTTCAAGGAAGCGCTGCGCTGGTGCGCCGAGGTCTTCCACGCTCTGGCTTCCATCCTGAAGGCCAAAGGTCTGGCCACCTCCGTCGGCGACGAGGGCGGGTTTGCGCCCAACCTGTCCAGTGACGAGGAGACCATCGAAACCATTCTGGCCGCCATCGAGAAAGCCGGTTATCAGCCCGGCAAGGACTTCATGCTGGCCATGGATGCCGCTTCCTCCGAGTGGAAGAGCCCCAAGGGCAAGGGCTTCTACAAGCTGCCCAAGGCGGGCACCGAGTACACCTCCAGCGAGCTGATCGCCCACTGGAAGAGTCTGGTGGAGAAATACCCCATCATTTCCATCGAGGACGGTCTGGACGAAGAGGACTGGGAGGGCTGGCAGGAGATGACCCGCGAGCTGGGCGGCAAGGTCCAGCTGGTGGGCGACGACCTGTTCGTCACCAACACCGAGCGCCTGGCCAAGGGCATCCAGCTGGGTGCCGGAAACGCCATCCTGATCAAGCTGAACCAGATCGGTTCGGTCTCCGAGACGCTGGAAGCCATCAAGATGGCCCACAAGGCCGGTTACACCGCCATCAGCTCGCACCGCTCCGGTGAGACCGAGGACACCACCATCGCCGACCTGGCCGTGGCCCTGAACACCTGCCAGATCAAGACCGGTGCGCCCAGCCGCACCGAGCGCGTGGCCAAGTATAACCAGCTGCTCCGCATCGAGGAGCACCTGGGTGCCAGCGCCGTCTATCCCGGCATGGAAGCGTTCAACGTGAAGCGCTAAAATTTTCCAGCAATCGCGGTCCTTTCTCCTTCGTATTTTTACTGGAGTGCCTGTTGCAATGCGCTCTCAGATCTGAAGGAAGGAGAACCGCTCATGCTTTCCACCTTTTCCCTTTCGTCCTCGATCCTGCTCTGGTTTCTGGAGCAGGCCGGTCTGCCCCGCATTCTGCTCTGGCTGCTGGAAAAGATCTTAGGATAACGAAAAAGACGTGCCGCACACGCTGTGCAGCACGTCTTTTTTCATCCATGGATCTGTTTTTTGGCAGTGCGCAGCGCCGTGCGCAGAGGCCGGTAGAGCAGCAGCATGAGGGCAAAGTTGCCCACGCCGTGCATCGCGTCGTAGGAAAGGCCGCTCAGCCACCAGCTCAGCGCGAAGGCAGGCGTCTTGGCTACAAGATACACCGCTGCGCACAGCCCCCCGAAGCACAGGCCGTACAGCCCGCTGAACACGGCCCAGCCGAGAGCATGGTCCATCCGGCGCAGCAGCCGGGCCAGAAAGGCCAGCAGATACCAGACGTACAGATACATCGCCCACCACAGGCCGAAGCCATACAGCACCCCCTGCAATACCAGAAACACCGTGATGGCCCCCGGCGTCTCGCGGGGCAGTTCCAGCGCGAACAGGATGATGAGGAGCGTCACCGGCTCGATGTTCGGGAGGCCGCTCATAGCCTGTTTGCTCACCACCAGAAGTGCGCCCATCAGCCCGCTGAGGACCAGCCGCAGCACTCTGGTGTGCATGGGTTCCTTACTTCGTGTAGGTAAAGGCATAGCTGTCGCCGTCGTGCAGCTCGATGTCCGCCACGCCCACGGCGGTCATCTCACCGGAAGCGTCGGTCAGGCACCACCAGGCGCTGTCCTTGTCCCAGTCGGCGGTCTCGCCGT
>OGCZ01000838.1_pt1 | contig 11472 bp, 3 predicted proteins | sample 1570211 | NCBI WGS metagenome assembly OGCZ01 (sample SAMEA2582158, study PRJEB24529) | metagenome | biome: Human gut stool | place: China | collected 2011 | reverse complement strand
CAAAGCAAAGAAGTGAAATCGCACAGCAGGATAAATGGAGAATCGAAGATATTTACGCGACAGATGAAGCCTGGGAAGCCGATTACAACGAATGTATCCGCAGAGCACAGGAAAAATGTGCTTATCAGGGCAGACTGGCAGAGTCCGCCCTGATACTGTATCAGGCATTAAAGGAATCCGATGAAGCGGATCTGCTTGTGGAGCATGTATACGTGTATGCATTTATGAAATATTACGAGGATACTGCCAATGCTGTGTATCAGGAAATGTCCGGCAGGGCGCAGGCGGCTGTCACGAAGCTGTCTGAAAAATATGCATTTTTAACACCGGAAATTTTAGCGATTGATCAAAAGAAGATGCAGGAATATCTGAACTCGGATACACTCGCACTTTACCGTCATGCACTGGAGGATATACTTGTAAAAAAAGACCATGCCCTTTCCGAAAAAGAGGAACGCCTGCTTGCAATGGCAGGGCAGGTGACGGCTTCACCGAATGAGATTTTTTCAAAGTTTAACAATGCCGATGTGAAGTTTGGCACGATTTTGGATGAGGACGGTAATGAAGTTGAATTAACCAACGGCAGATACAGTGTCTTTATGGAAAGCAACGACCGTAGTGTCCGTGAAAATGCATTTAAGGCACTTTACCGCCAGTATGGAAATTATAAAAATACACTTGCAGCAACATACTATGCCAATGTCAAGCAGGCGTGCTTTTATGCAAAGGCAAGAAAGTATGACTCCACTTTGCAAATGTATTTAAGCGGTTCATTTATTCCGGAAAAGGTTTATCACAACCTCATTGAAACAGTTCATAAAAATCTGGATAAAATGCATGCCTATGTGTCACTGCGCAAGCAGGTATTAGGCGTGGACGAACTGCATTTTTATGATATTTATGCACCAATGGTATCGGATATTACGATGAAAATACCGTATGAAGAAGCAAAAGACATTGCCTTAAAGGCGCTAGCACCGCTGGGTGAGGAATATTTATCCAAGGTGAAGGAAGGCTTTGAAAGCGGCTGGGTTGATGTTTATGAAAATACAGGCAAACGCACCGGTGCATTTTCATGGGGCACATACGGCGTACACCCTTATGTGTTCTTAAACTACACGGATACGTTAAATGACGTATTTACGCTGGTGCATGAAATGGGTCATGCCATGCACACCTATTATTCCAATACAAATCAGCCGTATCCGTATGCGGGCTACCGTATTTTTGTGGCAGAGGTCGCTTCTACGTGTAATGAAGCCCTGTTAATGCAGTATCTTCTGAAAAACTGCACGGATTTATCGGAAAAGAAATATCTGATGAACCACTATTTTGAACAGTTTAAGGGAACGCTGTTCCGTCAGACGATGTTTGCTGAATTTGAAATGATAACGCATAAAATGGCAGAAGACGGCGAGGTGCTGAGCGCACAGGCATTATGCGATGTCTATAGGAAGCTCAATGAAGAATATTTTGGTGAAGATATGGTGATTGATGACGAGATTGCGCTGGAGTGGTCCAGAATCCCGCATTTTTACACACCGTTTTATGTTTATCAGTATGCAACCGGCTATTCGGCGGCGATTGCGATTGCTTCCAAGATTTTTAAAGGTGATGAAAAGACACTGAAAGGATACAAGCAGTTCTTATCGGGCGGATGCAGTATGCACCCGATTGACCTTTTAAAGCTGTGCGGCATTGATATGGAAAGTCCGCAGGTAATTCAGGAAGCACTTGATGTCTTTGGGGAACTGTTAGAGGAGTGGGATTAATTGAAATATAAAATTGGCGAGCTGGCAAAACTGTTGAATATTTCTACCAACACAGTACGGCGGTATGAAAATCAGGGATATATTCATGCAGTACGGAACGAAGACAGCGGATACCGTTACTATGATGAAGATGGTGTGTTTGACATAACGAATATAAGGCTGCTGCGTAAATATGGATTTCCGCATGAAAAACTCCTTGAAATGCAAAGTTATACTATACAGGAAGAAATAGCAGCATATCAGGAACGTATGCAGCAAATGGATAAGGAAATTGCTTATATGACTTATGTGCGGCATCGTATTAAAGATGATGTTCTGCTGATGCAAAAAGCGGCGCAGATGATAGATGTCTATGAAAAAGACTGTGTGGAGCAGATTTATGTATTATATAAGGAAGGCGGAAAGCTTTTGCAGGAAGCAGGCCGGTTAAAGAAAATTGAAGAATTTTTATATCAATCTCCGGAGGTGCAGCACATTTATCTGATTCCACAAAAAGAATTGGAGCAGGGCAGATTTACAATTTGTAATGGCTGGTCGGTAAAAGATATGCACATGGAAAAGTATAGTATGACTGAAAATGAGTATACAGTGCGCTATCGCCAGAAACCGTCAATTATGGGAATTGTAAAAATTCCGGCAACGTTGGAGGAATTGTCAGGTTATGAGGAGGAAACATTAAAACAGCTGATGATTGGCAGACATCTGCAATATATGAAAGAACATCATATGTGTATTAATGGAGATATTATAGGTGTGATTGTCAGTAAGGCGGTTGAAAATGGGAAACCAGTCATGTATCTGTTAATGAGTGTTCCTATTGTATCTGATGTAGAACAAAATATTGTATAAATTGAACAAAAAATATTGACTCTGACACGAGGTCAGACTTTATAATAAAATCCGACAGAAAAGGACTGGGCTTTTCTGTCGGATTTTTATTATGGTTAAAAACCAGAATGGAGGAGTTATGGGGAAAAAGACAAAGAAACGTTTGAGCTGTTTTTTATGTGCAATGCTGTTATTTGTAACAGGCATTGAAACATCGGCATTTACCGGGGTTTTTGCCGCAACAGCCAGAAAAATTGACGTCTGGGACTTTGGTGCTGTACAGGAAAGTGACACACAACTGTACAACAACCAGATCAGCGCACAGGACTGGGAACAGTGCGAAAATGTCAGCAGTGCCGGAAAATTTGCGGAAGGTACAACAGTATTTGGCGATTTGACATTGACACATACAGTGAATGACCGCCTGTTTTCAACGAGCAGCAAAAATTATGGAACCAATGCACTTGCGAAAACGGCTTATGCAGATGGATATACCGCATGTGGGATGTATTACTGCAACGGTACAGGTGGTGAAGGCAGAAGAAATATAACGATTGCCAATGTAGAAGCCGGGGATAAGATTGTAGTGTATATGGCATCAAGCAACGCTGTCACAGGCGAACTTGTATTTACCTATCTTGGAGAAGATGGAACACAGAAGGATACGGGAAGTTTTACAAATGTAGGAACAAAATATGAATTTATTGCCCAGTATAGCGGTTCCTATAAAATTTATACTACAGCAGCTGCTGGTAAACCAATTTATAACCGAGTGATGAGAATACCGGCTGTAACAGTAAGTGGTACGATTGAATTAAATGGAGTGGATATTTCAGGATGTCAGTTACTGTTTATGAATAAACGTACAAATACAGCAACGCAGGCCAAGTTGAACGGAAATTCCTACAGTGTTTCACTGGCGGCAGGAGAAGAATACACTGCAGTGCTTTCAGGTGTAACCGGCATCGGTTTCACCAATGATACAAAGGTTGTAACGACAGATATATCAGAGGTATTGACCGGTAAGGAGAATGTCAGTCTGAAAGTTGAAACAAAGAGTGTCTATACATATACCGGAAAAATCAGTGGTTTTACAGAAGGCTATGATATATCAAAATTAAAAGTGACAATGGAACCGGAAGAAGGTGCAATGGCAGATGCCGTTGAATTAAAGATTGCAGAAGATTTTTCATTTACGGCAGTTCTTGAACCGGATGTAGAATATACAGCTTCTTTACAGGGAGTAAATGACTATGAAATCATTTCCGGAAAAACAGTAAATGACAATCAGAATCATACAGAGGATATTATTGTAGCGGCAAAGGCAGTTTATGCGGTAAATGGTGAATTTACAGGATTAGAGGCTGGAACAAATGTAACAGAACTTACATTTACCAACGTAGATGACAACTATGTGTATGCAGGAACGGTAACAAATGATGGCTATGAAATATCATTGAGAAACGGTGCTTATGCAGTCAGTGCAGCAGCAGACGGATACCGCACAACGACTCATGTAGTTGTAAACGGTGCTGCGGTAAAGAAAGATATTTTATTTGTATCGACAGCAGCGGCAGAACCAATGACACGTGTGCCGGATTTATATGTGGGTTATGAAGACAAGGCAGAATATAATTATAATACGGTAAAAGAGGCAGTTGCGGCAGCAGCAGCAATGAATCCGTCTTCGGAGGAAGAACGCATTACGATTCATATTGCACCGGGAACTTACCGTGAACAGGTTATCATTACAACACCATATTTGTCCCTTGTTAATGATTCAGACAAAGAGGTTCTGATGACATGGTATTACGGAATCGGTTATGAATATTACAGTGCAGACGGCACAGGATATTATAATGTGGAAAATGCGTATGACCAGTATGCAAAGTCAACTGCATCGAAGTGGGGCTGTGCTGTTTACGTAAAAAATACGGCAACCGGATTTAGCGCAGACGGCATTGTGTTTGAAAATTCATTTAACCGGTATCTGACAGACGAAGAAATTGAAGACGGTGTAACACCGGCGGCGGATACAGGACTTCCACAGAGAAAATATGGTACAGATGTAGCTTCCAAGGCAGCAACAGAGCGTGCAACAGCGATGGCAGTGGAAGCAGATAAAGTGGAATTTACAAACTGCGCATTTTTAGGAAGCCAGGATACATTGTATACAGGAAATTCCGCAACCAGTCTGTATTTTAAGAACTGCCGTATTGAAGGAAATACGGATTATATTTTCGGTGACGGTGACTGTGTATTTGACGGCTGCGAATTAAAATGGTACGGATACAGTACCAATTCGGTCGGCGGATATATTACAGCACACAAACCGACATCTGATACAAAAAACGGTTATCTGTTTAGAAACTGTGTTATTACGGCAAATGATGAATTAACGGTGACACCGGGATACTTCGGCAGACCGTGGGGCGCTGATGCACATGTGACATTTTTAAATACAAAGCTTGCAGGTGACTTTATCGTTGCAGACGGCTGGACGGAGATGAGCGGTAAAAAGCCGGAAAATGCAAAATATAATGAATTTAATACAACACGCACGGACGGTACGGAAGTGGATTTATCTGCCCGTGTAACAGGAATTATGTCTGAGGATACAGCAAATGCAGTTGATGTAACAGCTTATTTTAACGGCTGGACACCAAAGGCATACACAAAGGAAGCAGACGGCGTTGCATTTACAAGGGTTCCTTATGTTGTGGATAACGGTGATATTAATGCGCCATATCCGGGACACAAACTCACAGTTGGCTATTCTTTAGGCGAAGTAAATGATGCCGGTGATGCTTCGGTTATCCGCTGGTATATCGTTGCAGATGACGGAACAGAAACACTTAGCTGCAGCTCTACGGCAAATGCAGATAAGAGTTTTACCATTCCGTCAGAAGCAGAAGGCAAACATATTAAGGTTGTTGTTATTCCGCAGACTATCAGTGGAACAACTGGTGAAGCAGCAGAATATAAAGTAGAAGCATTTGTAAGAGAAGGTTACGAAGACCCGTCTTCTACAGGTTCGGATATTGAACTGGGAAAGGGCGTTAATATTTTCCTTGCAGGAGATTCTACGGTAAAGGATTATTCTGCAAACGGAATGTATATGTCCGGCAAGGCACAGGCAGAAGGTTCATGGGGCGAATATTTGCAGAGTTTCTTTGATGATTCAAAGGTCAAGGTTGTCAACTATGCCAATGGCGGACGAAGCAGCAGAAACTTTATTAACGAAGGTTCACTGGATAAGATTGCAGAAAATATTAAAGCGGGAGATTATCTGATTATTCAGTTTGGACATAATGACTGTTCAAACCAGTCCGGTTATTTAGAAGACCGCTATGTGCCGTTAGGGACACCGGATGAAAACGGAATTTACCCGACAACCGCAGGAACAAAAGTGGCAACACCGTCAACACTTACAGATAAATACGGTGATACATTTTATTCGTATGACTGCGGTGGAACATATAAATGGTACTTACAGCAGTATATTGAAGTGGCAAAGGCAGCAGGTGCAAAACCTGTTCTTGTAACACCGGTTTCAAGACTTTATTATACGGCAGACGGTACAATTAAGGCGCACCATGATTCAACAGATACAACAACGGGAACGCTTGTTACAGAGAACAACGCATATGTAACAGCGGTAAAACAGCTGGCAGAAGAACAGAATGTACTGCTTATGGATGCGTTTGAGTTGACAAAGACAATGTATGAAACGGCTTATGCCAACGATACGGCAGCATCAAATGGGGTATCTGAATACGGTACACAGGTAATGGCACAGGGAGATAAGACACACAGCAATAAGCTGGGAGGTTTCCTGACTTCTGCAATGATTGCACAGCAGTTACAGAATATGGATTTAACGATTTCGTCAGCCGTTAAGATGCCAAGTCAGGTTGCAGGAAACAATCCGGATGGACAACAGACATTTACTGTAAATGGCAAAAATCAATTAAAAGCATATATCAAAGATGCAGACGGTAATTACACAAAAGTATCAGAGTATTGGACAAAATATGGACAGACATTGATTACCGAAATTGGTGAAAAGCACGAGGAATTGAGTAAACCGTCAGAGCCGGATACACCGTCAGAAGAACAGGCAACTGTATGGGTAGTCGGCGATTCAACCGTATGCAGCTTTACAGATGCATACTACTATCCGAGATACGGCTGGGGTACACAGTTATCCAACTATTTTGACAGCACATTAAAGGTTGAAAACCTTGCACTTTCAGGCAGAAGCTCAAAGAGTTTTGCAACAGGTATTAATGAAAATGGTGCTGTTGATGATTCAGCAGTAGCAAACTATACTCAGCTTAAAGAAAATATTAAGGCTGGGGATACACTTATTATTGCTTGGGGTCATAATGACGAAAAGACAGATTCTTACAGATTTACAGACCCTAACGGCGATAAGGATACAGCAGGTTCTTTCAAGAACTCACTTTACGAAAATTACATCAAGATTGCTCAGGATGCAGGTGCTACACCAGTTCTTTGTACTCCAATCGTAAGAAGAACAGCATCAGGCACTTGGGGTAATAATGACCTTCATGTTGCTAATGGTGGTGACTATGCTCAGGCTGTTAGAGATTTAGGTTCAGAACTTGGTATTACAGTTATTGACTCACTTTCTAACACAAAGGCATTATACGAATCATTAACTCCAGGTGCAGCTCCTAAGGACGCTGACAATGGTGATAGCGAAACAGTAGCACCAACAGGTTCAGCAGCATTACATGCAACTGACCAGGGCCTTGTTGTAGATAATACTCATCTTAATGATTTTGGTGCAACTATGGTAGCTTATATGATGGCTAAGGATATTCAGGCATCTAACACTTCTCTTGCATCTAATGTTACAAATCTTACTGAACCAACAGTAGATATGCTTACAAGAAATGCTAATTGGGTTAAGTTTAACGAAGGTGTTTGGAATAGACCAGAACCAGCAATTTGGAAACTTTCTTCTCCATGGGAAGCTATGGCATTTGGTTCAGGCGTAAGTGGTATTACAGAAGACAGTCATCCAAATCACGATGCAATTCAGAAAGATGCAACTACATTTGAAATCGTTGTTAGAAATAACAAGGGTAAGATTGCAGGTAGTGAAGATGGTATGATGATGGCATTCCAGGAAATTGGTGCAAATGATGACTTCACATTAACAGCTACTGCAACAGTAGGCGAAGGCTTCAAGGTAGGAAACCAGATTGGTTTCGGTCTTATCTGTAGAGATAATATGTTTATTGCAGACAACTACAAGACAAAGGCTGACTATGTAACAGCAGGTTACACTCAGCAGTCTGTAGGTGGTAACTCAACTCCAATTGCTCCATTTGCAAGATTAAATGGTGCTCTTGATAAGGCAAATGTTCTTGAATCTGCCCCAGCAGCAGGCGATAGCATTGAACTTAAACTTACAAGAAAAGACGGTGTTTATACAGCACAGTATGGTAACAACACTCCTGTAACATACTCTGATGTAAACCTTGCAGCATTAAATGCTGACCACGACTATGTAGGTATGTTTGTTTCAAGAAATGCTGATATTACATTTAGCAATGTTTCATTAACAGTTGATGCTAAGTAATTGACATATTAAATATGTGGAAAAGTGGTCAAATGAAAGTTTGACCACTTTTTTGTGTTTAAAAATTTTGTGAAATAAAAAAATCTCTTTATTTATAGAAGAAACGCATTTTATTTACAGAGTGTGTAGAAAGAATATTAAAATGTAGGGGAGGGTGTTGGGTGTGTACAAATGTTAGTTTGTGTATATTAAAAAATGTATTTGTGCATAAGTCAGAAAAATAGCTTTTGTGGATAAGTTCAAATATTTTCTTATGTGTATAAATAGAGAAATGTTACAATACCAAAAACAGTTTTGTAACATTTACTGTAAAAATAATGGCAATAAAAAGGGAAAAAACAATTAAAAAATACAAAACTGTCCGTAATGTTACGCCAATGTGGTTCAAAGATTACGATTGTGACACTAATGTTACAGCTATTTTACACTTACCCAAAACCCCTTGATTTTTGATTTTTATGGTGTTATATTATGTTCAAGCAAAACGACAGCAGTAACTACAAGGTATGTTACAGTAATATTACAAATTACCTTTTTAGTTGACTAGTTGTAGGTGTAATGCTATAATACTTTTGTAAAAGAGGTAAATATGCTAGCCTCTACACATTTATTTTCATAAGGAGGAAACAAAGAAATGAAAAAGAAAATTGCTCTTTTATTAGCAGCTGCTATGACTGTTAGCATGCTTCCAATGTCAGCAATGGCTGGTTCTACTAACACAATTAGCGTTACAGCTAATGTTAAGACAAATGAAGCAGTTAAGGTTAACGGTGCGTTTACTCAGTTACAGATTAAGCCACTCGATACAATCGCTTCTAACTCATCTATCGTTCTCGACCTCGAAAACGGTGAATACAACGAAGATTACTTCAAAGAATGTGCATACAAGGCTCACGATGGTGAATCTTATGACACAGTTTACAACTACAATGCTAACGACCCAGAAGCTGGTCTTAAGGCTTATGTAGGTGCAAAGAACGAAAGAGAATTACCATACAAGCTTAAGTACATCAACAAGACTTCTATGGAAGTTCAGTTATACCCAATCGACGCTAAGTGGGTTAACCAGAACAACTCTGGTGGTGCTAACGAAGCTACAAAGGGTACTCCTGTATACCAGATTTCATTACCAGTTGACGCAACTGATGATGAAGGTGATGTAAAGGTTACTGTAGACGCTAACTCAACTACAGTTACTGGTGGTGGTTCTTACACTATCGCTAAGGTTACTTCTGGTTCAGGTTCTACAACTTCTTCTGTAGTATCTACAGATGTTAAGACTCACAGTGGTAACATCAGCGTTCCACAGATTACAGTTAAGGAAGATGTTTCTGGCACTTTCACAACTGAAGGCGGTACTGTTAAGGTTAAGGCTAACGGCCCTTACAAGTTCAAGGCTGGTACAGTTACATTAAAGAGTGGTGTTAACGCTGCTATCGGTGGTTCTATTGCATTAAGCCAGACTATCGCTGACGGTGCTAACGAAGTAGTATTCACACTTTCTAAGGAAGATATCGCTAAGATCGACAAGGATAAGTTATCTTCATTAACTATCGACGGTCTTGTAATGGTTCCTAACAACGACGAAAAGAACTACGGTGATGTATATGTAACAGTTTCTGGTACAGATATCACTAGCCAGCAGTTAAAGGTTGGTACAAGAGCTGACTACGGTTTCAACTTAACAGCTATGACTGAAGCTCCTACAATCTTCGCTGGTAGATCTCCATTAAGAGATGACGATCTTGATGATGACGATTTCAAGACAGCTAAGTTCAGATTTGAAGAAACTACTCCAGGTGCTTGGTTAACTTCAAGAAAGCTTGAATTCACTGTTCCTGATGGCGTTAAGATTATCGGTATGGACGTTGATAAGGTTGACAAGTTAAACCAGTCTAACTTCGAAAATGGCGCTTGCCTTTCTAACGATGGTCAGACTTTAAGAATCGAAAAGGATTCTGATGTATTCAACGGTTTCTCAAGAAACGATGCTGCATACGTAGATATGTACCTTTACCTTTCTACAGATGCTGCTTTCACTGGTGATGTAACAGTTGCTGTTTCTGGTGCTGGTGTTGAAGCTGACACTATCACTCCTGTAACAGTTGCTAAGGTTGTAACTCCAATCACTGTTGAAGCTACTGAAACTAAGGCTGCTATGGGTTACCAGAACATTGATACTTCTGATATCACTATTACTGAAAATGCTGCAGGTGCATTACTTGATGGCAACACAGTTAAGTTAGCTATTGATTCATTATACGGTTCTAAGGAATTAGGTTTCGCTGATGCTGATAACCTTACTTTAACTACTGATGGTAACTTAGAAGCAAAGAACTTCAAGGTATCTGATGGCGAAATGAGCTTCAAGATTGATACTGCTTCTTACAGCACTCCATCTACAGTTAAGATTACAGGTGTTCAGGTTGGTACAACTCGTTCAGTACCTTACGGTGCATACGACTTAAAGGTATACGGCGACGCTGTAGTTAACAACTACGATGATGATGTTGATACTTACTCTAGCACAATCTGCTCAGGTAGCGTAAGTGACCCTGATACAACAGCTGCTGCTCTTAACAAGGATATCGACGATTCTTCAACTCACAAGCTTGATATGTTCGATGTAAACGAAGGCTTCAAGTTTGCTGGTTACTTAAATGTTGACGGTTCTGCTTCTGGCGAACCTGTATTAACTAAGAAGGTTGAAGTTACTATTGGCGAAAAGAATGTAGTAATGGATGGCGAAAAGGTTGATACTGATGTAGCTGCTTACATCCAGGCTTCTAGCAACTCTACAATGGTTCCATTAAGAGTTGTAGCTCTTGCTCTTGGTGTTGACGCTGCTAACGCTGCTAACCCAGATGAAACTAACGCTGTAAACTGGGATGCAAATTCTAAGACAGCTACTATCGTTTACGGTCAGGGTTCTACTAAGACTGTAATCCAGTTCCAGGCTGGTTCTAACAACATGAATGTTAACGGTTCTACTATCGCTATGGCTAACGGCGTAACTGCTGAAATCACTGACGGTAGAATGTTCGTTCCTTTCAGAGCTTTAGGTCAGGCATTCGGCGTATCTGTATCTTGGGATGCTGATACAAAGACAGCTATCTACAACGCTTAATTTATAAAGTATAATTTCGATTATATATAAATTTCAAATTGGAGAATCCTTCGGGGTTCTCCTTTTTGGTAATACTAAAGACTGACATAGTTCGACAAGAAGTGTGCATAATTCTTGTTAGGACAAATGTC